>ERZ1023658.49-NODE-49-length-58279-cov-14.314716_pt1 | contig 58279 bp, 57 predicted proteins | sample MGYA00380339_ERZ1023658 | MGnify/ENA primary metagenome ERZ1023658 (study PRJEB33179, sample SAMN07448981) | human gut metagenome | biome: Human-gut; feature: Human associated habitat; material: Faeces | host: Homo sapiens | place: India: Bhopal | collected... | reverse complement strand
TCTCGGCATTATATACTTTTTTTTACCCTTGTCAATAACTTTTTTCACTTTTTTTCACTTTTTTTTCATTTTTCTTTTAAGTGCCTGTTTTCTATCAAAAGAAACTATGACTTTTTTGGGATAAAAGCGCTCTTTGTCTTGAAGACATACCTTTATTATATCAAATAAAAACGAATCTGACAATCATTTTTGCGTCTATAGTACTTTAAACAAAAGACCGATTCGTCCCTGATTCTCCCTCCAAACGTCTGTACTTTTGTATACTAGCCTTCCGCTATCAACATTATATATAAAAAAAGCGGCCGACAATACGACCGCTTTTGCGTTTGTCAGACTCCTACTTTAAATCTGACCATGGCAATGTTTAAACTTTTTGCCGCTGCCACAAGGACACGGGTCGTTGCGCCCGACATGCGAGTAATCAGGCTCAGCAGCCGACGAGTCGTTTTTAGGTGCGCTCGCCGCCTCTTCAGCTGCTTTTTGCAATTGCAGCTGCGTATGGCACAAAATAATCGTCACATTCTCGCGCACGCGCGCCAGCATATTTTCAAATAAAGCAAATGCTTCCTTTTTATACTCGTTCAACGGATCGCGTTGACCATACGCACGCAAGTAAATTGCACGCTTTAAGAAATCCAAGCCTTGCAAATGCTCTTTCCACATTTGGTCGATTGTTTGCAGCAAAATGCTTTTTTCAAAACCGCGCACATCTTGTGGGTTAATATCTTTGTGCTTTTCAAGTGCCCACTTATCTGTGATGTTCACAACCACGTTATACAGCCTTTCAGCCGAGGCATCATCATTCTTGAGCAATTCTTCCACAGGAATATCCATCGCAATAATGCGTTTCAATTCTTCGCGCAGACCTTTCAAGTCCCACTCGTTTGCGTGTGTTTTGGCGGGCATAAAGTTGTCGATAATGCCCGCGATAATTTCGTGACGCATCTCATCTACAGTGTCTTTAACCGAGTCGGTTGCCATTAACTCTTTGCGTTGCGAGAAAATGACTTTTCTTTGTTCATTCATCACATCATCAAACTTCAAAACGTTCTTACGAGCATCAAAATAGAACTGTTCAACTTTTTGCTGAGCCTTTTGAATCGCTTTTGTAATCCATGAATGCGAAATGCGCTCGCCTTCTGGAATGCGGAAAGTCTTTAAAATGCCTTTCAACCTTTCGCCTCCAAAAATACGCATTAAATCATCTTCCAACGATACAAAAAACATCGAATGCCCAGGGTCACCTTGACGGCCAGAACGACCTCGCAGCTGGTTATCAATACGGCGATTTTCATGGCGTTCAGTACCCAAAACATAAAGCCCGCCCGCAGCCAGCACTTTTTCGCGCGCTTGCTTTAAATCTTCCGTCACGCGTTCGGTAATTTTTTGGCGCTCCGCTTCATCTTCAATGCCTTGCAGCGCGTTTTTCAATCTGAGCTCTAAATTACCGCCCAGCTGAATATCCGTACCACGGCCAGCCATATTTGTGGCAATTGTCACCGCACCATAAGCCCCTGCTTCGGCCACGATTAAAGCTTCACGTTCGTGGTTCTTTGCATTCAACACTTCAAAGCGGATATTTGTTTTCTTTTGAAGCAAGTCCGCCAACACTTCTGATTTTTCCACGGAAGTCGTACCTACTAAAATTGGTTGCCCCTTAGCATGAGCTGCTTCAATTTCCTTGATAATCGCATCGTATTTTTCATGCGCAGTGCCGTAAATCGCATCTTGTTCATCGATTCTTTGTACAGGCTTGTTTGTCGGAATCTCGACCACAGTTAAGTGATAGGTCGAATCAAATTCGCCGCATTCAGTCATCGCCGTACCCGTCATACCTGCCAACTTTGGATACATTCGGAAATAATTTTGGTATGTAATCGAGGCCAATGTTTGGTTTTCGGGTTGAATCGTCACGTTTTCTTTAGCTTCCAACGCTTGGTGCAAACCCTCGGAATATCGGCGGCCTTCCATAATGCGCCCTGTGAATTCGTCAACAATCACAACTTGATCGTTTTTCACAATATAGTCCACATCGCGCGTAAAAAGCTTATGCGCTCTGAGTGCTTGTTCTACGTGATGTACGAGCGAAATGTTTTGCAAATCATACAAAGCGCCTGTTGGCATCAAACCCGCATCGCGTAGCCATTTTTCCACGGCATCTGTACCTGCTTCAGTCAAATTAATTTGCTTGCGTTTTTCGTCAATCTCGTAATGCTCGGGTTGTAAGTTGTACATAATCTTGTCAACGGCACGATAACGTTCTGAGGCGTCTTGAGCTGGCCCTGAAATAATCAACGGCGTTCTGGCCTCATCGATTAAAATACTGTCAACTTCATCGACAATCGCATACGCGAACGGGCGTTGCACCATATCTTCCAAACGAAAACACATATTGTCGCGCAAATAATCAAAGCCAAACTCGTTGTTTGTGCCGTAAGTGACATCGGCAGCATAGGCTTGTTTACGTTCTGCGGGTGCTAAGTCATGGATGATACATCCCACAGACAACCCCAAGAAACGATAAATTTGTCCCATCCAATCCGCGTCACGTTTAGCCAAATAGTCATTCACCGTCACAACGTGAACACCCTTACCCGTCAACGCATTCAAATATACAGCCAACGTGGCAACCAAAGTTTTACCTTCACCCGTTTTCATTTCGGCGATTTGACCTTTGTGCAATACGATACCGCCGATTAATTGAACATCGTAGGGGCGTTGATGAAGTGTTCGCTTTGCTGCCTCGCGCACAGTGGCAAAAGCTTCAACCAACAAATCGTCCAGCATTTCACCTTTTTGAAGGCGCGCCTTAAATTCGTCTGTTTTTGCCTTTAATTCGTCATCGCTCAACTTTTCCCATTCGCTCTCAAGCGCATTGATTTGGCGAACTGTTTTTTTCAATTTTTTGACATATCTGTCATTGGCTGAGCCGAATATTTCTTTTAGCATAAGCAAACCTTTCGTTATCTATATATTATATTATTCGTTTATACATAGAGTCTTTTGTTTTAAAAGTCAAGAAAAGAACTCAAGAAAATGTTTTAACTCAGCGCATTTGCTAAGTTTTCAACATCCGCGCACGCATCCGCGTTTGGGAAAGCCTCTAAAATTGACGTTTGCATACGAATAGCATCACGCACACGCATATCACGGCGAATAATGCCTGCCAGCTTTGGTGTGATTTTCAAAAAGCCTTGGCAAGCTTTGAGCAATGTCGCATAAGTGCGCTCACCTTCTTTGACCGAGCCCACAGCGTTAATCACAACTTGAATGTCGATGTTCGGGTTTTGTGCCGAGATGATTTTAATAAAAGCATAAGCATCCGTCAAAGAAGTCGGCTCGTCCGTGCAAACGACCAGCAAAGTCCCTGCATTTTGCGCAAACAAGCGAACAGGCTTTTCAACGCCCGCACCCAAATCAATAATCACTTTATCGTATTGTGTTGCCAAGAGCTGCAAGTCATCGAAAATCAGTTGCAAACGCGACAGCGGAATGTTTGCTAAACTGCCCGAGCCCGAGCGCCCCGCAATCACATCAAAGCCGAGTGGGCTTTTCAATACCGCTTGCGTCATCGGCACTTTACCCATAATAATCGAACCTAAATCGTATTGCGCGACTAAGCCCAATTGAATGTCAACATTAGCAAGCCCTAAATCTCCGTCAAAAAGCAAAACCTTTTGGTGTTGGTTGGCAAGCGCGTGCGCCAACGAAATAGACAGCCACGTTTTGCCAACGCCGCCTTTACCCGAAGCGATGGCAATCAGGTTGCGTCCTTTTTGCGGCGACATCTCAATCGGAGCCGTAGACAATGTATCTGGAAGGGATAAAATGCGAGAAATATTCATAACACAACCTCTTTTTTCCTTGTTAATAAAATCAATTCAGCCAACGATGTACTTTTCAGCGGACACAATCCTTCGGACACATGTGCGCTGATTCCAACATCCGTTAAAGCATAACCGTTGCTTTGTGCCGCATATAAGATATTGCCAACGCGGCGCGATAAATCCAACCGCGTGCCCATTACACGCGCGACCCCCAACGGCAGGAATGCTTCCGCCATCTCAGCCGCCTCAAAAGCATCTTGCCCCGCCGACATAACTAAAACAGGTTCGATGCCCTCTGTATCGGCTTTCATTTTGCTCAGCAAAGCGATGTCTTGCGACAAAAAAGGATTGACGCCTGGTGTATCGATTAAAATTAAATCTTTATGCGTGCGTTCCACCTCTATCGCGCTTTTCAATAAGTCTGGTTTGCGCACCTTGATTAAGTTCAACTCCAAAATCTTGGTAAAAGCTTCCAGCTGTTCGATTGCCCCCGCGCGCTTGATATCGGTCGTAATCACCGCGATTTTTTTACCTGTCAGTTTGGCTTTCACAGCCATTTTAGCAACCGCAATTGTTTTGCCCGAACCGCTTGCGCCAACAAGCATAAACGCACGTTTGCTGGGCTCTTGCGGTAGGGGCGCAAAACGAAACACGCGCGAAAAAGCCCCCGCCAGCAAACGCACATCGTTATTGGCGTCATTTGCGTCTGTCGCACTTAAAATGCGTTCAATCAACAAAGCGGGTACACTTTGCGCCTCCAGAGCTTTTTGCAATCGACCCAGCGTTTGCTCGTCCGCCGAACCATACAGCGCTTCGTGCAGCATATCTTCCGTTTGCTCGTCTTCCAACCCCACGGTGATGCGCACACCATCGTATGTGCGTTGATTAGACAATATCACAGCTCTTGCACCAAAATCCTTACGGATTTCGTCCATCGCCAACGGCACAGATGAAGCTGTATATGTCTTAATACGCATTCTTACCCTTCTTCAAAATAGCTGACCGCAGCATTGGGTGGTAACAGCGCATTTAACTCCATTTGCGTTTTGCGTGGATTTTGAGCCGAATCAACGGCCTTAAAACCCAACAAACAAAGCTCGTTATCGGCTAGCGTTTCAGCGGCTTTCTTTTCCAAGCGACAAGCCAATGGAATACAAAATAAATACGCAAACACAGCACCATAAAAGGTAGTTAAAATCGCCACAGCCATAGCAGGACCTATGGTCGAAGGATCCGACAAAGTCGACAGCATTTGCACCAAACCTACCAACGTACCTACAAGCCCCATTGCAGGCGCTATTTCGGCCATTTTATTCAGCAAGGATACCGCATTCATTTGATTGTCATAACGGCTCATCATTTCGGCGCGCATCACGTCATCGCATTCTTTGCCACCCAGCCCATCAATCAGCAAATTCAACCCCGTAGCCCAAAATGTGTTAGGATTGATTTGACTCATATAGCTTTTTTGCAGCGAAAGAACGCCATTTGTATAGCTTGCCTCGGACGCATGCATAATCATATCGGGCACGTTTTCTTTGCTCGTGAACAACGAGAAAATCAACTTTAAAACAACTCCCAAACTTGTGACAACCTCGGAGGCTGGATAGCACACAAAGCACGCGCAGAGCGTTCCACCGATGACAATCAAAAAAGAGGGCGTGTTGATAAATGCCCCCAGCGAGCTGTATAATCCAATAGATATTAAAATGCACGCAAAAGCGCCCAAAATGCCCAGCAGAACGGAGGCGTCAAATTGAAGAGAAGTAAATGCCGATTTTTTCATTTATTATCCTTTTAAAATCTCGGTCAACGTAATACCCAATCGGTCGCCTTGTGCCACTAATTCGCCTTTGGCCACCAGCTTATCATTCACATAAATGTCGATGCTTTCGCCAACTTGCTTATCCAATTCAATCACCGAGCCCGCATTCATTTTAAGCAGTTGACAAATCGGCATACTGACTTTACCCAACACCGCCGTGACGGTCACAGGCACATCATACACCATTTCCATTTTACGAGCCGTTTCGGACAATTCAACACCACGGGTCGCGCTCATTGTCTTTTCGGCCATTTTCAAAAATGCTTCTTTTTGCTTCTCGTTCATCTTTTTATCCTTTCTAGCTTATCATTTGTTCATTTTCATCGCTTGGCTTTTCAACGATGATTTGCCCGCTTTCCAACATTTGTTTTGCGACTTGCATAATGTCAGATTGTGCTTTGTCCACGTCTTTGAGCCGCACAGGCCCCATCACTTGCATATCCTCCATTAACATCAGCCCCGCCTTTTCGGACATATTTTCTAAGACCACGGACTTAAGGCTTTCCGAAGCGCCCTTTAAAGCCAACGCGATTTGGCGTCTGTCCAAATTACGCAAAAGCTTTTGCAGCGCTTCTGCACTCAGAGAGATTAAGTCTTCAAATGTAAACATACGTGAACGAATGCTTTCGGCCACTTCACGGTTGCGCTCGAAAAGCCCTGTCATTAAGCGGTTTTCGCTCGTTCTGTCAAGGCAGTTAAAAATCCCCGCCACTCGGTCGGTCGAATCGGCCACTTGCGTTTGCGTCAACGTGCTCATAAAGTCCGTTTTAATTGTTTGCTCGATGTCGTCCAGCACCTCTTTACTGACTTTGTCAAGGTGCAACAAGCGCATCACTACGTCCATCGATAAATCTTGCGGCAGCTTGGAAAGCACCTTTGCAGCATAGTTTGGCGACAAGCGCGACAAAATCACTGCCACCGTTTGCGGGTATTCGCTTTTTAAATAGCTGGCCAACACGTCCTCGTCCACATTTTGCAACTTGTCCCACATTGTGCGACCCGCAGGGCCTTGCATTTGCATCACAATTTCCTCCTTGCGCGCGGCGGGCAAAACGTTCGCAAGCAGCTTTTCTGTTTGCTCGAATGATCCCGTCACTTCGGCAGGCTCCGTCATTTTATGACAAAACTCGTCCAAAACTTGCTCGACCAAATGCGCATCAACGGCTCCCAAAGACGCCATAGCAAGCGACACTTCGCGCACCTCTTCATCCGACATTTTTTCAAACAAACTTTGCGTAATCTTTTCGCCCATTGCCATTAAGAAAATCGCACTTTTTTGAACGCCCGTTAACTCAGAAAAGACAAGTCCACTCATTGCTGAACCTCTCTTGCACCCTCGACCAGCCAACCGCGCAAAGCCGTCAGCGTATCTTCGGGATTATTCTGGTAAAGCTTTTTCGCTTGGTTAAGGGCATTGGCTTTGACTTGCCCAACAATCGGCGTATCGGCTTTGCTGGCAAGCTCTGCTTTGGCAGCTTCAAAATCCACCTCGAGCGGACGCACCCTTGTCAAACTTTCTTTGCTGGGCAACTTTGCAATCATCGCATACCAAACTATGCTTAAAACTAAGCACAACAAAAACACAACAAAAACAAACGGATACTTTGACCAAACATACTCGGCCACAAAAGGCACTTGCTCAATCTTCAGCACATCGCCACGCGCTTCATCAAAGCCCACTGCCGCCGCCGTCAGCGAACGGATTTGTTCGATTTGCGCATTGGAATAAGCGTGATGCGTATTGTCGATGAGCACCGTCACAAACAATTTTTGTAAAACGCCACCTTGCGATGACTTTTGAATGATTTGCTTTGAAAAAGCGTATGATACATCCTCTCCGCTGGTTTTCAAAATCACAGGATTATCCGAGTCCAATACTTCTTGCGTTGTATCTTGCTTTGCAAAGTCCATTTGCGCCCTCACGGAAACTTGCACCGCGTCAAGACCCGTAATTTTTCCAAGCACGTTTTTGATGTTGTTGGCCGCCCTTTGTTCAAAGGCGTCTTTAGCACTCTCAATTTGCCCAAACGGCTGTAAATCGGCAGGCATTACGGCCTTTTGAGCCGAACCGAACCATAGCGCTAAGCACAATAAAACAAGCACGCCAAATGATAGCAGAACCATTTGGAAAAACAAAGCTTTTTTGCCGTTGTTCATCGTGTTTGTCATTGAATGCCTTTTAAAGTCAGTTATAACCTTTGTGTATTATGCGCTAAAGAAAGTGAATTTTTCGTTAACAAAGGCTTTCTTTTTATTTGATTTTGTGATAAATAAGTATTATGCAAAACAACAATAAAGTACTCAACATTACGGCTTTTGACGCAGACACGGGTCTGCGCCTTGATAAGTTTTTATCTTTGCACACCGAGTTATCGCGCTCGCGCATTGGGGCTTTGATTGAGCAAGGGCACGTCTATCCGCCCTTTGATGCGGATTTCAAAGTCCAAGCAGGCCAAAGCTTTAAAGTCGAAATACCGCCCACAATTGAAGCGACACCTTCGGCACAATCTATTCCGCTTGACATTTTGTATGAAGATGATGATTTGATTGTCATTAACAAGCCCGCAGGACTTGTCGTTCACCCTGGCGCAGGCAACGCAGACGGCACGCTCGTCAACGCGCTGCTTTACCATTGCGGCGATTCTCTGTCGGGCATCGGTGGCGTCAAGCGCCCTGGCATCGTGCACCGCATCGACAAAGAAACTTCAGGCGTATTGGTGATTGCGAAAAATGATGCCGCGCATCAAAACTTGTCCGAACAATTTTCCGTGCACTCCATTCACCGCGTTTATAACGCGATTGTTTATGGGATGCCACCTTTGTCGGGCACTGTCACGGGCAATATTGGTCGCAGCCCCAACGACCGCCAAAAAATGGCAATTGTTGCTACAGGGGGTAAACGCGCCGTCACGCATTACAGATTACTCAAACCTTTATTTAACGGCAAAGCCTCCCTTGTCGAATGCAAGCTTGAAACGGGCAGAACGCACCAAATCCGCGTGCATTTAACGTCCATCAAGCACCCACTTGTCGGCGACAAAACATACGGCCACGCGCCCAAAGGAACGCCTGAGATTTTGCGCTTATTCCCGCGTCAAGCGCTCCATGCTGCAGAGCTTGGCTTTATTCACCCCAAAACAGGCAAGTTTATGCTCTTTAAAGCCCCGCTGCCACAGGATATGCAGTTGCTTCTTGACGCCTCCAGCTTGATGTAGCGCATCATCTTTTAACACTTTGAAAACAATAAAAAAACGCAACCGTTCCTTGATGAAAAAACGATTGCGTTTTAAATAACGACAACACAAAAACTTATTCTAAGAAATACTCGACCGTTGAGACGACTCGCACCTTTTTGTCAATTTGGTTGCCCTCGTATTGGTCTTGCGCTTGCTCGCGCGCCGTGATAGAAAACACCCCTTGATTTGCTTTGCGAATCTTGCCGACCTTTGAACCCGAATTATTTGCAAACTCGTCCGCTGCCGCTTTCGCGTTAATCGTCGCTTGCTTTAACATTTCTGGCTTGATGTCGTTCAGCTTTGTATACACATACGATACATTGTTGCCGTATGAATTAAAGATCACACCTTGTGAAACAAGATTGCCGATCATTGGGAATGTCGTATTGACTAAATCCACTTTTTTCGATCGAACCATAATGTTTTGGTTAATCGTATAGCGCGCCGAAATAGTCGATTTATCGCGGTACGAATCCGCATAGGCATCTTGCATTGTCAGCCCTTCGATGATAATCTCATCGGCGTCAAAGCCTGCTTTTGTTAAAAAAGCTTCAATCAGGTTTTGCTGGCTTTTCAGTTCTTTCATCGCAACCAAAATATCATTACCCGCGACTTGAAAGCGAATGTTCCATATCGCAAGGTCTGCCCTGACGTCTTTTTCGGCCAAACCTTTAACAGACACCGTGCGCATATCCATCGCGGTGTGATAGTAATAATAGCCTGGAAAAAAGCCTGCGCATAACAAACCGAACCCAATCACAACCGATGATAACAGTATTTTTTTATCCATTTTAATCTCCTTTATATAAGCTTATATATAAGCTACTTTTGATCCAAATGCAAACATTAGTTTTTGGATATTTTCAAATCCTTTGCTGTCAAGCGACCGACCCCTGAGAGCACCGCAAAAAAGGCCGAAACTTTCTGATGCTTTGCTTGCGTCAGAGCGACTTTGGAGTCAAGCAATTCTTGCTCGGCGTCCAGCACATCCAGCACCGTGCGCCGCCCGCGTTCTTGCTCGTCTTTAATGCCATTTAAGGCTTGCTTATTGGCTTTGATACGGCTGTTTGCTGACTTAATCGCGGCATCTTGCGCTTGGTAGATATTCCACGCTTTGCGCAAGTTTTCGGCAACCACACGCTGTGTTTGCGTGATTTGTTCTTTAGCGACTGAAGCGGTAAACTTGGCCTTATTGCCTTGCGCACCTGCCACGCCTTTATCATACAATGGCACTGTCAAATACACGCCAATGCGCGCGTCTTTCACGTTGTCCACAATCGGCAAATCGTCATAGTGCATTCCAGAGGCTTTGATGTCAACAGACGGACGCAGCGTTTGTTGCGAAACTGTAATGTCCTCGTTCGCAGCCTGATAGCTGGCGTTCGCGGCCTGAATAGCTGGGTGCGCCAGCATCGCCAACTTTTCGGCCTCGTCCAATGACTTTGGAAACAGAGTTTGCACAGAGCTGATTGAAATATCCTGATACTTATTTTCGGCTTTCCCATAGATTCGGCGGAACGTTTCTTTGGCGTTATCATAATTCGTCTTTGCCGCAATCACGCGGTAATTTGCCCCCTCGAGACGCGCTTGCGCTTGCATTAAATCCGTTTGAGTTAAAAGCCCCAGCTTTTCCATATCCTTATACCGTGCATAGTATTCTTGCAAAACTTTTTTGTTGCCTTGCTGCAATGTCAACACTTCTTTGGCATTCATCACGCCGATATACGCGTTAATCGCGGATAAAAACACATCTTGTTCGGTTAAGGACAAGCTGGCTTGCTTGGCTTGAAACATATACTTGGCTGCATCGATTTGCGCCGATGTTGCAAAGCCTTGGAAAATGTTTTGTGTCAGCTTGACGCCCACACCAATCGGCGTGGTTTTATAGGTCTTATCCAAAATCTCGGTACTGGCCGAACCAATGCTGGCGCTGGCTCCAACGGCAGGCTTCCACCCGCTCCACGCCATATCAACCACCGCTTCGGCACTTTTCACTTGCTCGCGCGCTGACAAAATTTGCGGATTCGTTTGATACACCGTCTGCAACGCTTGGTACAAGTCATCAGCCAAAGCGGGGCTGGACAGCACCAAAGCCAACAAAGCAAAACCTAAATAATGTACTGACTTCATAAAAACCTCCTATAAAGTTGTTTTAAAGCGTCTGACCGCCGCCCATGCAATAAACGCGCCTACAAGCAACATCATTGCGGCGTGCTCGGCAAAGTATGTCCAATCACTGCCTTTGAGCAAAATGTTGCGCACCAAAAAGATATAGTGTGTTAATGGATTTAAATATGATACAAACTGCAAAACAAGTGGCATATTTTCAATCGGGAACAAAGCCCCCGATAGCATCAGCGCCAAAAACAACACAATCATCAAACCGAGCATTGCTTGTTGTTGCGTTTGTGTATAGGTTGACAGCCACACACCCACTGCGCATGAGGGCAACACAAAGCAAATAAAAGAAAGCATAAACATTAAAAACGACCCGTTAAAGGGCAAGTGGAACAAAATCACGGCCACAATTTGAATAATAAACATATTTAAAAGAGCAATTAAAATATACGGCACAGTCTTGCCCAAAATGATATCGTATTTTGATATCGGCGCGCTGATCAGCGTTTCAATCGTTCCCGTTTCTTTTTCCTTAGTAATTGAAATACTGACAAGCGTCAACAAAGACATCAACACCAACACCGCCATAATGGCTGGGATTAAAAACAATTGTGTATCCAGTTGCGGATTAAACAGGATACGCAGGCTGAAACCAATCGGGGAAGAGAGCTTTTGATTAAACTCGCTGGCAAAGACTTGCGCCGTAATGCCTTGCAAATACGAATCAATGCTTTGCGCTTTTAAAACGTTTGTGGCGTCAATCAATACTTGGACTTGCGCATCCCCTGTGCCGAGCGCCTTAGTCAGCCCTCCGCTGGGAGCAATCAACGCGACATCGGCTTTGCCCGATTGCACCAAATCAATTGCACTTTGGGGCGAGGGATTGACTTTAGTAAACCAACCAGAGCCGATGGCGTGATCGTAAATACGCTCCATCATGTAGTCATTGGGCTCAAGGTCGATCGCAAGACGCAAGTTTTTCGCTTCCATTGTAATGGCCTGCGAAAAAATGATGACCTGCACCACAGGCATAATCAAAATCGCCATCAGCATCACTGGATCGCGCAGCAATGCTATCATTTCCTTTTTGAAAAATCCCCACAGTGTTTTCATTCTAATGTCCTTTTAAACCGCCACAGGCAAGCCGCTATTAAAACCGAACCTTGAACAAACATCGCCGTAAATGGCAACCATAAATCCGCAAAAGTACTAGCCTTTAAAAACTGATCACGTGTAATGTCTACGTAAAAACGCGCAGGAAACACCGACGACAACCATTGATAAAACGTTGGCATATACTCGACAGGGAAAATAAACCCTGACAGCAATGCCGTTGGCAGCAAGCCAATAATCGCCGCATACTGCACCGCAACTTGTTGCTCGTGGCTGACAATTGAAATATAAAGCCCCAACGCAAGATAGTCGAAAATAAAGATAATCGTACCCAGTGCCAAAATCCAATACGCCCCAACAAACGGCACATCAAAGATAAAACGTGCCGCCAAAAAAACAATCACAAAGCCTGCAAAGCTTAAAAATGCATATGGAAACAGTTTGCCAAACATAATTTCCAACGATGTAGCAGGGGTTGAAAGCAACATTTCCATCGAGCCTTTTTCCCATTCGCGGCAAACGGTCAGCGCCGTCAACATAATCGACACCAACGCAATAATCACCGCCGCGATACCAGGGACAGCAAACCACCTTGAGTTCAACTCGGGATTAAACAAATAGCGCGTTTTAAACGATAACGGCGCACTGTTTTGCCTTGGCACGTCCTTGATTTTATAAATTGCATTCGTGTTTATCGTGGTTAAATAATTCATAATCGCCGCGATGGACGAATTGTCTGCGCCGTCCAGCAAAATCTGGACATCGCCTTTGCCTTGCCCTAAAACCTGCTTTTCAAACTGAGGCGGAATAATCAGCACGGCACGCGCTTTTTCGTTCACAACATTTTGAAACGCTTGCTCGGGCGTTTGAACTTCATAGGGCAAAAAGTAATTCGAGCTGCCAAACGTTTCAATTAACTTGCGCGAACTTTGCGTTTTGTCGTGGTCGATATAGGCTAAATCTATTGACTTGATATTAAACTCGATCGAGTTGCCCAAAATGAGTACAATCAAAAACGGTAAAAGCAGAGCCATCATCAATGTAAACGGATCGCGGAAAATGTGCTTAAACTCTTTGGTGAAAATCGCGTGCGCACGGCGGTATTTAAAAAAGCTTTTCATCTGTTTTGCCCTTCCACCTTGCGGATAAAGACGTCTTCCAATGAGGGGGCTATTTGCTCGATGACATAGTCTTTTTTGATGTTTTCCAACGCTTGAGGCTCATTGACGCCCGCTTTAAACAAAGCGTGAAAATGCTGGCCATAAGGCTCTAACACATCGAATAATTGCTTATCGAGCTCGGCGGGCTTATCGCCCTTTGGCGTTAAGTTGTACATCGTGCCCGTAAAAGTTTGCCGCTTGAGGTTTTCTGGCGAGTCCAGCGCGATTAGCTCTCCCGAGCGCATCAACGCGATACGTTCACAATTTTCAGCCTCGTCCATATAATGGGTTGTCACAAAGATGGTTTTACCTGTTTTGGCAAGCGCTTTAATCAAGCTCCAGAATCGGGCGCGCGCCACAGGCGCAACACCCGCAGTCGGTTCATCCAAAAACACCACCAGCGGATCATGAAGCAACGACACGCACAGCGCAATTTCTTGCTTAATACCGTCAGGCAAGTCTTTCACCACAGTGGATAAATCATACTTAAAGTCAATAAAATCCAGCAATTTTTTGCGATTTTGCAAATACTTTTTTTTGCTCAAATGGCGCAGAGCGGCCGCAAAGTCCATATTTTCTTTGATTGACAAATCGTTATAGAGCGTGAAGTGTTGGGACATATAGCCCACCTTTTGCTTGATAATGTTTTCTTTGCCCGCAACAAAGGCTTCGTTATCAATGAGCACCGTCCCGCTGGAGGCAAGCAGCAAGCCGCACAGCACGCGAATAGTCGTTGTTTTGCCCGCACCGTTTGCGCCCAGAAAGCCAAAAATCTCGCCTTTGCTGACCGAAAAAGAGACGTCTTTGACGGCGTAAAAGTCTCCGAAGCAAACGGACAAGTGCTTGACATCAACGACAAAACGCATAACTTTTGTCCTCCGATAACGCTTCATCGCTGGCTTGTCCGCGCTTTAAAAAGTACGCATCAAAGTCTTTCACTTTTGCCTGCTGTAATAATGCCTTAGGCTCACCAACACCCAGCACGTGCCCCTGCTCCATTAAAACAACTTGACCACAGCGTTCGGCCTCGTCCATATACGCGGTTGTCATAATCACCAAAATCCCTTGCTCAACAGAGCTATGCAACATACTCCAAAACTCACGGCGGCTGATTGGGTCAACACCATTGGTGGGCTCGTCCAGCAAAATCACCTTGGGCGAGCGCAACAAAGCACACATCAGTCCAAGCTTTTTATACATACCGCCCGACAATTTGCCCGCGGGTCTGTCCAAAAACTTTTCAAGACGCGTCAAGTTCAATAATTCCTTTTTGCGTTTTTCATATGTTTGTTTGTCAATGCTGTAAAGGTCTTGGAAAAATTCAAGATGCTCTTCAACTGACAAGTCTGCATACAAGCTTTGCGTTTGTGGCATATAAGCGATGTGTTCGGAAAAATCCTCAAATGCGACCTTGTTGTCGTTGACGGTATACAAAACCACACCCGCATTTGCTTTAAGTAAATTAAGCATAATGCGAAACAGTGTTGTTTTGCCCGCCCCCGCAGGCCCGATAATGCCATACAATTTACCCGTTTCAAAGTGCATAGAAACGTCATCAAGTGCTTTTTGTGCCTTGAATAATTTGGTTAAATGGGCAATATCGATTTGAATGTTATTCATTAAACAAAGCGCTTTCGATTGTCATACCAGATTTTAACATCAAGTCGGGGTTGTCAAAGCGTACCTTAACGCCATAAACAAGGCGTGTGCGTTCTTCTTGTGTTTGCACATTTTTTGGCGTAAACTCGGCTTCTTCGTTAATCTTGATAATTTTGCCCGAAAAAGTCTTGCCTGCTTCTGGCAACTGTCCTGTCACCGTTTGGCCTATCTTTAACTGGTAAAGCTTGTCGTGCGGAACGTAAAAATAAGCCCAGACATCGCTTGTATCCGCCACGGATAAAAGTGGCGTGCCTGCGCCCACGACTTCGCCTATTTCACGAAACTTAGTAATGACTGTGCCGTCTATCGGCGATGTGATTTTGCACCACGTTAATTTTAAATCATTATCTTTTTTGTTGCGTTCGAGCACGTCAAACTCGGCCTTTGACATATGGCCTTTTTTCAGCAAAGCTTGCGCTCTTGCATAATCGTTGTCGATTTGGGTCGCTAGGACTTTGTATACGTCACAACTCAGCTCAGCGACTAAATCACCTTTTTTGACTGTATCACCTTCCGCCACGGGAAAGTCGGTAATATCAGATGCAACCTTAGACGACAAAATCACTTTTGTTGTTTCCAATGTTCCCGCATACATAAAGCGTTTAGGAAACAAAACCATTTTGCCAACGATCAGCGCGCCAATTAAAATAAGGGCAACAAAACTGATGCTAAAAAATTGTTTACTTGTGATTTGCATAAAACCTCCATTTATATATCCTTTATTATAGGTTGCAAGAGGTTTTTAAGTCAAGTATTTTTTATTCAAACATTTGCCTTAAAACGTGCGATATTTCTTCCTGACACGGCTCTGGCAAGCGACCCAGTTTGCGCAGAAAGTCCGACTTGGGGCGCGTTCTGATTTGATCCAATGCGATTTGCGCGTCTTTGCCTTTCATTTCGATCATCACGCGATAAGGCAGCGGGCGGATCTTGGTCGTAATCGGCGCAACCATAACATATGGCAGCACATTGTTCAGCTCGTCAGGCGACAACACGACGCAAGCTTTTTGCACATGATCGACTTGCACTTCGTAAACCATAAAGCGTTTTACCATTCCCATTCTCCTTTTTCATCAAATGGGTTTGCTTGATTTTCCGTTTCGGATATTTCTTGCCAACCCGCTCGAACACCGCTCGAGGCCGTCACAATCATCGATTTATTCTTTACCACAACATCCAATTCGTCATCAAAGCCGCATTGCTTGATTATAGCGGCAGGGATTCGAATGCCTTGAGAGTTGCCGATTTTAATTAAGGATAGTTTCATCTTTTACACGCCTCCTTTGGTCGACTTGCCCAGCGTTTGCTTAAGCAGCATATAAAGCCGTCCCGCGTCCGATCCAATCAGAACGGGCAACAAAACATCTTTCTTTTCATTGTTCTTAGCTTTCATCGCCAGCGCGTCAAACTCGGACATATAGCGCGTCACCGCAACACGCAAAGTCGGATTTTCTTGATACAAGCGCTTAAAGGCATCGCTTTTGTCTTTTGGCAGCGCCGTCATCAGATAGCGCATAAAGGCCGCATTGTCGCCTGCATAGTACTTTTTCCATTGTTCTTCTTCTGCTTTGGGCGTAAAGACATGCACTATGTCGATTGAAAAGCTTGCAAGATGTTCCAAGATCAAGCGTGCATCTTTCATAAAGCGATCTGTCGAGGCGCTTTGCAGCTCGCTTTTCAAGCGATTGATAAAATCGTCTGCTTTTTGCGAAACGTCCATCAACTTTTTAGTCTGCTCTTCCACAGAAACAGACGCCAGTTGTCGTACACGTTCGTCTGTTTCACCCAAAACTTGATTGAGCATATCCGTTTGCAAGCCAAGTTGAGTGCCAACATCGTTGACGCGAGTAATGGCCGCATCAGAAGCGTCTTGTAATTGACGCGTTTGCTCGCCTACAGTTTCGGAGACTGTCGACATTTTGTGCAAAGTCTTGTCGACCTCTTGATCGAGCAAAGCGCCTTGCGTTTTCAAGACCGTCAAAATCTTTTCCGCATTTTCCAAAATCCGCGCATTTTGAGAGCTTGTTTGCATTTCATATTGACTGATTAAGCTTTCCATTCTGTCCATTTGTTGACCGAACGTTGTGGAGGTTTTATCGGCGATTTGCAAAATCTCGCCCGTATGTTGAGCCGCTTGCCGTAATCCGTCCGTCACACCATCGATACGTGCAATGTCTTCTTGCAACAAGGCTGAAGTATCCGCCATCATTTGACCGACTTTTTGGCTGGTTGCATCCAAAATCTGGGCGCGCTCCGCAAGACTTTGTGTCACCGTTGTGGTGCTTTGATTGGCTTGCTCGGTCGATTGCACCAACGTTTGAACGTGATTAGCCAGCTCTTTCATCGAGCCCACCGTTTTTGTATCCACGTGATCAATAACAATCGCCAAATCTTTAATCCAGCGCTTCATTTCATCACGCACGGTATTTGTTTGATTAGCGGCCTCGGAAAAGACAACACGAAACTCTTGAATTTGCGCGCGCAAAGCGTTCGTCAGCGTTTGCGTATAAACAGCACCTTGCTCGGTTGGATACATCAATTGCTTCATATAAGAACGCAGCGTGCGCGATTCTTCTTCCAGTTGGTCTTTGCGCTCGACCCAAAACACGACCGACCAAATGATTGCCAACGGCAACAATTGCGAACACACTAAGCCGATAAACTCGGCAGGCGAAAAACGATACCGTTCTGACCACCATTCAACACTGACGATATAATCGATTGCCGCCCACACCCAAAGCAAGCTGAGCACGATTGCAAGCCAGTAAATCGGCTTTGCATAAAAAGGCTTAGCTTCAGGCATATCGTCTTGTTTATCCAATGTAATGTCTTCTAAAAACGCTTCAGTCATAATGTCTCCTCAAAGTTTGATAGCTTTAAGCTAGCACGCTTAAAACACCTTGTCAAGAAGAACTTACAAAGTAATTACATTTTATTGTTTTCGGCAGGTAAGAGCTGTGCCTTTAAAAGCTTATTGATTTTTTAAATGATGATAAATCGCCTGCACGATGCTTTCGGGAGCGGAAGCAGCCGCCGTAATGGCAACACTTTTGCCCATTTTTAAACCTTCAACTTCATCGAGGTTTTCAATCAAATATGCATAGGGCACGGCGACTTTGGCAAGCTCGACAAGGCGGTTCGCGTTAGAGGATTTTTTATCACCCACCACTAAAACAGTATCGTGCGTCAAACACGCAGCTTTCAGCGCTTCTTGCCGTTCTGTTGTGGCTTTGCATATCCCCGTTTGGAGCGCGCAATCAGGGTATTTGGCTTGAATCGCTTTGATGATTTTATCTGTATCGTCTTTTGAAAGCGTTGTTTGCGTGGCGATACCGACTTGCGTGGCGGCGGGTAGTTCGCTTACTTGCTGAACCGAGTTAATCAGCCACGCGTGCGCAGCCGATGAAAGTTGTCCCAAAGTGCCTTGCGTTTCCGCGTGCCCCTCTTTGCCAATTAAAATAATTTGACGGCCTGCCGCCTCCAATTGTGAAACCCACGTATGCACACGCGCGACAAATGGACATGTCGTATCAACAACGTCCAAGTTCTTAGCTTTGGCTTGCTCAGCGATTTGCTTTGACACGCCGTGCGCCGAAAAGACAACGGTTGCGCCGTCTGGCACATCTTCAAGCCGATCCACGAAGTGAACGCCTTTTTGGCGATACGCCTCGACCACGGCCGAATTATGCACAATTTCATGCAACACGTAAACTTTTGAGCTTAAAGCCACGACCTCGTCCAACATTTGCAACGCCCGCTTAACGCCAAAACAAAAGCCACGCGGTGTAATTAAAGATACTTGCATTATATTCTTTCCTTTTTCTGATTTTTTATCTATACTATGAAAACGAAACAAAATAAAGGAGAAAAAAATGTCATTTAACAATTTAGCAAATGCGGCACGCTTTTTGGCCGTAGATATGGTGCAACGCGCTAACTCTGGCCACCCAGGCGCACCCATGGGAATGGCGGATATGCTCAGTGTGCTGTGGGCAGAGTTTTTGCGTTTCAATCCACACGATCCTAAATGGCCGAATCGCGACCGCTTTTTAATGTCGAACGCACACGCGGGCGCGCTTCAATATGCTCTTTTGTATTTGACAGGATTTGACGACATTTCGCTTGAGGATTTAAAAAACTTTCGTCAAATCGGATCAAAGACCGCAGGTCACCCCGAATATGGATTGCTTAAAGGAATTGAAGCCACTGGTGGCCCTTTGGGACAAGGCCTTGCAATGGCGGTCGGCATGGCGCTTTCGGCCAAAGTCGGTGCCGCCAAGTTTAGCGATGATTTGATTAACCATAAAATTTATGTGACATGCGGAGACGGCGATTTAATGGAGGGCTTGTCGGAAGAGGCTATCTCGCTGGCTGGTCACTTGCGCTTAAATAACTTAATTGTTTTGTGGGATAATAACGGTATTACAATTGACGGCGGCACACAAATTGCGACCTCCACTAACCAACTGGCGCGCTTTAATGCAAACGGCTGGCAGACAATGGATATCAACGGACAAAATCCCGATGAAGTCCGAGCCGCGTTAGCTATTGCAAAGCGCGCAACAAAGCCTGTGTTCATCGCATGCAAAACGACCATTGGGTATGGATCGCCCAACAAAGCGGGTTCACCTGCCTCGCACGGGGCACCGCTGGGCGATGATGAAATCGCTCTGGCACGTAAAGCGCTCGGCTGGGAACACGCCGCTTTTGAAATCCCGCAAGACGTCTTAAGTGAATGGCGCAAAGCAGGCGAACGTTCGCAAGCCGAATACCAAGCATGGCAAGAAACATTAAAAGCAAGCCCAAAAGCTCAAGCTTTTTTGGACGCCATAAACGGTACAAAGCCGCAAAACTTTGACCGTGTTTTTAAAGACTTTTACCAAGAACTTATCCAAACGAAACCAGATATTGCAACGCGAAAAGCCTCGCAAAACACATTGGAAAAAATCACACCGATTATGCCCAATTTGATTGGCGGTTCGGCGGATTTAAGCGCGTCTAACTTGACAAAAACAAGTAATTCCAAAGTAATTACATCTGATGACTATGACGGCTCTTACATTGAATACGGCATTCGCGAGCACGCAATGGGCGCTGTCATGAACGGCATTTCTTTATATGGGCTATTCAAAGCCTATGGTGGCACGTTCTTTGTGTTCGTGGATTACTTAAAGCCTGCTTTACGACTGGCCGCGCTGATGAAACAACCCGTCATTTACGTTTTAACGCACGATTCTATTGGCGTGGGTGAAGACGGCGCGACACACCAACCAATTGAGCAACTGGCAATGCTGCGCGCTGTGCCGAACTTGTGCACGATCCGCCCGTGTGACGCATTGGAATGCGCTGAAGCGTGGCAAATCGCTTTAAGCCAAAAAGATAAGCCAACGGCGCTGCTACTGTCGCGACAAAAATTGCCGTTCTTGCGCCAATCGGCGGACGAAAACTTAACGGCCAAAGGAGCGTATATCATCAGCCCCGCGCAAGACAAGCCTATGGCCTCAATTATTGCAACAGGCTCGGAAGTATCGCTGGCAATAGACGCACAAAAAGCTTTATTAGAGCGCGGCGTTGACGTGAATGTCGTTTCAATGCCCAGTTGGGATTTGTTCGAAGCGCAAGATGAAGCCTATCGCAGCCGCGTTTTGGGCACTGCCCCACGCATTGCCATTGAAGCAGCAAGTCCTTTTGGTTGGGAACGCTATGCAAATCTAACAATCGGCATAAACGGCTTTGGTGCTTCGGGTCCAGCAAACAAAGTTTACGAAAAGGCTGGACTTACGATTCAAAACGTGGTAGAAAAAGTAATCGATTGCTTGAATGATTGATAAATGAAGAAAGGAAATTAAAATGGCATTAGTAAGCTTAAGACAATTACTCGATGATGCAGCAGAGCACGGATATGGTATCCCTGCTTTCAACGTTAACAATATGGAACAAGTGCTGGCAATTTTGGCGGCCGCCAAAAAGAAAGACGCGCCAGTGATTATTCAAATGTCCAAAGGTGCAAGAGCATACGCCAACGACGCCGTATTAAAGCATTTGATGATGGCGGGTGTTGAAATGTACCCAGACTTGCCAATTTGCGTTCACCAAGACCACGGCCCAAATCCAAGTGTGTGCTTTTCCGCAATGATGAATGGCTTTACATCGGTGATGATGGACGGTTCTTTGACGCCAGACGGCAAGCCTGCCACACACGAATACAATGCTCAAGTGACGGCTGAAGTCACAAATGTAGCGCACAAAATCGGCGTTTCTGTTGAAGGTGAATTAGGCTGCATTGGCTCGCTTGAAACAGGCAAAGGCGATAAAGAAGACGGTCACGGTTTTGACGGCGCAATTGACAAATCCAAGCTGCTCACAGACCCTGATGACGCTGTACGCTTTGTGAAAGAAACAAAAGTCGATGCTTTGGCGGTTGCGATTGGCACATCTCATGGTGCATACAAGTTCACACGCAAACCTGACGGCGCAATTTTGTCCATCGACACAGTCAAAAAGATTCACGAAAAGTTGCCAAATACACACCTTGTTATGCATGGTTCTTCTTCTGTGCCTCAAGATTTGCAAGACATCATTAACGAATTCGGCGGCAAAATGCCTCAAACATACGGCGTGCCTGTAGAAGAAATCCAAGAAGGCATTAAATATGGCGTGCGCAAAGTAAACGTTGATACAGACTTGCGTATGGCGATGACAGGTGCTATCCGCCGCGTGTTCGCGACAAAGCCAGAAGAGTTCGATCCACGCAAATACTTAAAGCCTGCGATCGAAGCGATGCAAGCTGTGTGCGAAGCGCGTTATGAAGAATTCGGCGCCGCTGGTCATGCAAGCTCAATCAAGGCAATTCCTTTGTCCGATATGGCAAAGCGTTATGCCTCTGGCGAACTCGATCCGCAAATTAAGTAATTGGATCAATTACTTTGATGCTTTTAACGGCAAGCCCTTAAACAGGGCTTGCTTTTTATATTCTACATATTATTCAAAGCAACACTTACGAACAAGCCCTTGATTTTGCAACCCACAGCCCCATTTATAATTTATGATAAAAAAGGCTTTTAAAATCATTATTGAATGTATGGCGCTGTTCTTTTTAGGACTGGCGCTGTGGCTTGTGTATAAAGAAGTGCACACGTTAGGCATTACCCAAATCATCGCGCAATTAAAGAGCATTTCCATTCCTTTTTTGCTCTTGGCATTGCTGTTCATCGCGTGCGATTATTTGGCAATGTCAGGGTACGACTTTATGGCGCTCAGCTATATTGGCGCAAAGCTTAAAAAGTTGATGATTTTTAAAACGGCCTTTATCGCCTTTTCCGTCACAAATACCACAGGTCATGCCTATATGGCGGGTGGCTCGGTGCGCTATTTCTTTTATTCGAAAGCGGGACTTGATGAGTTTCAAGTTTTAAAAGTCATTGCCTTTGAAAGCTTGACCTTTTTAATGGGTATGGGGGTTGTGCTCGACACGTGCTTGATTCTATCGCATTTTATGCATTTGCCAGAGCTGGCAAAATATCAAACGTGGCTGGATTTAGGCGCTGTTGCGGTTTCAATAGCCTTTCTTTTATACTTGATTTTCATTGTTGTGCCAAAGCGGGCCTTTCGTTGGGGCAAGATTGAAATCAAAGCACCGACTTTAAAGCTGACGTTCAAGCAAATGTTAATCGGTGGCGCTGATATATTTTCGGCCTCGTTTGTTTTTTACGCGCTGATGCGGGCGAATATGGACGCCAACTATGTACACGTTGCGGTGATATTTTTGCTGGCGCAACTGATTGGCATATCAAGCCAAGTTCCAGGTGGATTGGGCGTGTTTGAAGCGACTTTCTTATATCTTTTTCAGCACACACCCGAACAAAAACTCCCACTGTTGGCCACGCTCATCAGCTTTCGCGTTTTGTATTATTTCCTACCACTGGGTCTAAGTTGCTTATTTATGCTCGCAAGCTGGATCAGGCATTTAATCAATCCATCTGGCACGCATCACCAGACCACGCATAATCAACAATAATGTCGTCTTGCGTTGTAAATGTGGTTTGGCAATAGTACGTATAGACTTGACCTAATGCGTCCGTGTTTTGCGAATAAACGCTGTTATCGCCCAAAATAGAGTTGACTGGCGTCAGGCCTGCGGCATTTTCTTGGCGTTCCGACAAGTAAACAAAAATCTGACGGTTCGGCGCAATCGTGCGCATTTGAATCGGCGCGCCCCACGTTGAAACAAGTTGAGCTTCCGACTTGCCGAGCCACGATCGCAAGAATGCATCATAGTTGGACACCGACTTTTGACAAGCCGCTACACACATTAAAACCAAAATAAAAGATAATGCTTTTGTCATAAAAAAATCCTCCTTTTTCAAAAGGATATGGATAGGGGCAAAACAAAATCAACCTAGACTCTTGTATCATTGACAACAAACATCGGATTTTCTACCTCTGTTGTAGTTGCGAGGGATTTAGCAACTTGATTTAATTTTTACTAAAAAGGAGATACAAAAATGACAAATATGCAATTAGGAACACGCTTCCCAACCTTGGCTTTCCACACAGGTGGTGTAGGCCAAGCGCAAGATGGTATTCCGCCTCAACCATTTGAAACGTTCTGTTATGACTCGGCGTTGCAACAAGCCAAAATTCAAGACTTCAACGTCATTCCTTACACATCCGTTTTGCCGCCTGAATTGTTCGGCAACATTGTTCCAGTTGAACAAGTCGAAGATCAATTCAAGCACGGCGCAGTTTTGGAAGTAATTATGGCGGGCCACGGCGCGTCCATTCAAGAACATAAAGCGATTGCCACAGGCGTAGGCGTTGTTTGGGGCAAAGACAAAAAAGGTAATTTCTTGGGTGGTTGGGCGGCCGAATATGTCGAATTCTTTGACACGTATATTGACGACCAAATCGCTCAAGCTCATGCTGAAATGTGGCTGACAAAATCAATGAACCACGAATTGGAATTGCGTAATGTCGACAAACACAGCGAGTTCCAATTCTTCCACAACTATGTCAACATTACTCAAAACTTTGCGTATTCGCTGACAGCGTTGGGCTTCTTAAACTTCGAGTACGCGCCTCTTGCAACACCGAAGAAATAAGGAGGGGGACGAAAGGGGATAAGCGGCTCTGGCTTTTCCCTTTCGCTTTAAAAGAACATTAAAAGGAGAATAAAATGGCACAACAAAAAACAAAAACCCTCAATACGTCCACCGCAAGTGCTGCTGCAAGCAAGGTGGGCGTTTTAGGACTGGCCGCTATTGTCATCAGTTCGATGATTGGCGGCGGTATCTTTTCTTTGCCTCAAAATATGGCACAAGGCGCGTCAGTCGGCGCAGTGCTGTTGGCGTGGTTGATTACAGGCATTGGTATTTACTTTATCGCAAGCTCGTTTCGCATTTTGTCCATGGCAAAACCAGACCTCACGAACGGCATTTATATGTACGCAAGACAGGGCTTTGGCTCGTATATGGGTTTTAACATCGGCTGGAGTTATTGGCTTTGTCAAATCTTCGGTAATGTCGGTTATGCTGTAATTACAATGGACGCACTTGATTACTTCTTTCCTGGGGTCTTTACGGGCGGCAACAACCTTGCGTCTATCGTCTGCGGATCAATCTTGATTTGGTGCTTTAACTTCCTCGTTTTACGGGGCGTCAAGCAAGCCACAGTCATTAACTTGATTGCAACAATCGCAAAACTTGTTCCATTGGCATTATTCATCATCGTCATGATTTTTGTCTTTCATATCGACAAGTTCGATTTTGACTTTTTTGGTCAAGCAATTGCTGGCAAGACAAAGTCTTTGGGCTCAATCGGGGCTCAGCTGAAAAGCACAATGTTAGTGACTTTGTGGGCGTTCATCGGTATTGAAGGCGCAGTCGTGCTTTCTAACCGCGCCAAAAGTCAATCCGATGTCGGCAAAGCAACGTTAATCGGCTTTATCGGGTGCTTAACAGTTTACGTACTGTTGTCGGTGCTGCCGTTTGGTTTTATGAGCCAAGCCGAATTGGCCAAAGTCGCTAACCCATCTACCGCGGGTGTTTTAGCCAAGGCAATTGGCCCTTGGGGCGCGTGGATTATGAATATCGGCTTAATTATTGCCGTGTTGGCCAGCTGGCTTGCTTGGACGATGATTACAGCTCAACTTCCTCAATCTATGGCGCAAGACGGCACATTCCCAAAAGCGTTTGAAAAAGAAAATGCCAAAGGATCGCCTTCCGTTTCTTTGTGGGTGACAAGCGCCGTGATGCAAATCGGTATGTTTGTTGTATACTTTTCAAACAACGCGTGGAACACAATGTTGTCGATTACGGGCGTTATGGTGTTGCCAGCATACTTAACAAGCTGTGCGTACTTGTGGAAACTGTGTGAAGATGGCGAGTATCCCAAAATCACCACAGGTCGAGCCGCCGCGCTTTTCACCAGCATTATGGGTTCGATTTACGCTTGTTGGCTCATTTATGCCGCGGGTTTATCGTACTTGTTAATGGCGGTAATTTTTATCGCAGTTGGCATTCCCGTATATATTTGGGCGCGCAAAGAAAATGCAAAAGGTCAATCTACCTTTGAAAAGTATGAATACTTTATCGTTGCTGGGTTGGTTTTGGTCGCTTTGTTTGCCATCTATGCAATGGCACGCGGCATTATCAGCGTGTAAACATAGCCAAGAGAGTCACTTGAACTAAGTGGCTCTCTTTTTTCTTGATTTTTTGTTTTTAATCCTATATACTTTTTGGTGGAGCGGATAAACGGTGCCCGTTCTGAAGGGGTAAGAGCCTTCTTACAAGTTGCCTGAAATAAGGCGTAAAAAATCCAGTCTCTTTGGCTGGAAAGTGGCAAAATATGCGCATGTGTGCTAATATGCCGCACTACACTTGTAAGTAGCTCTTAACTTCCAGCCGCCTGTGCACCAAGGCGTTCCACAAACAAGGAGTTAAGAAATGAATAAAATACCTACCAATTCTCTTAAAAAACGTCACACGCATTTGATTATACAGTCTTTGTTTGACGAAACGTTCAAGCGCTATCAAACAGACCAGCTGCACTTGTTTGTCGAGCTGTCGCACATTTTTCCAGAGCTGTCGCAGTGGTTGGAAGAAGGACTGATTACAGTCCCCCTGTTTGCCGATATGTCCGAACAACTCAACAAAACAAAGCGTTTGTAATTTATTTTTCCAAACGTTTATAAATATGCCATGTTGTTTTGATAATGTGGTTTAAATCGCTGTGCGTGGCTTGCCAGCCCAACAAATCGCGTGCTTTATCCGCACTGGCTATGACTTTGGACGGGTCTCCAGGTCGGCGCAAATCCATAACACTTTTAATCTTATGGCCGATGACCTCTTCCGTCTTTTGCACCATTTCAAGCACTGAAAGCCCTTTGCCTGTGCCCAAGTTCAACTCAACGCTTTGACCACCTTGCGCCAGATATTCCAACGCTTTGAAATGACCCGAGGCTAAATCCGTCACATGAATATAATCGCGAATGCATGTGCCGTCTGGGGTATCATAATCATCGCCGTAAATGCTGAGCAATGGACGAATCCCGCACGCGACTTCCATAATAATCGGCAACAAGTTTTGCGGATTTTTCTCGATGCCCTGCACCGCGCCTGTTTCGTCATAGCCAACCGCATTAAAATAGCGCAACGCGACATAACGAATGCCTTTTAAATCGCTGTACCAATGCAGCAAGCGTTCCGTTTCCAGCTTTGTAAAGCCGTAAAAACTGAGCGGATTAAGCGGGTGCTTTTCATCGATTGGCAAGTACTGCGGCGCGCCATAAACGGATGCGGAGGATGAGAAAATAAAGTTTTTCACGTTATACTCAAGCATTGTATTTAAAACGTTAATCACGCCAATCAAATTGGTTGATGCGTATTTAGCAGGATTTTGCATAGACTCGCCCACAGCCTTTTTTCCCGCCAAAAAGACAATGCCGTCCACGTTTTGGCTCATTGCTTGACGCAAAGCCTCGACATCCAAAATGCTGGCCTCGATAAACCTTGCCTTATCAAATAAATTGATTTTCTGTCCCGTTGATAAATCATCAAAAACAGTCACTTGCTGGTTATGATCCAGCAATTCTTTGACGACATGCGAACCAATATAGCCTGCGCCACCGATTACAAGTATATGCATTTTAAAGCCCTTCCCTCTATTTTGTTAAACGATACTCTATACGATAAGATATAATACAAAAAAAATAAAAAGGCTATACCTTTTTTTGATTTTTTAAAGATTGATTTTAAAAGCTCTGCCCTCTACTTTATTAAAAGGAGACATAGCTATGGTTTGGATTATCAGCGGACTTTTTTATGGGCTGTTTATGAGCTTTTACACCTACATCAACCAAAACAATAAAATTAACGGCTATGTTTTGGGACTGTGGCGAGGATTTGGCGTTTGCTTTGCGTGCTTTCCGCTGATGCTCATCACGCCACAGGAGTGGGATATTGTTTACTTGTTTATGCTGGTTTTACAAGGCATTATGACGGGCTATTATGACTCGCACATCTTCTTTGCCTCAGCGCGCTTTGGAGCGGCGGGCACTTCCAGAATGCTGGTGTTTTCTATTTTAATTTCAATGGTGTTGTGGTGGCTGATCCACCCCAGCGTTTTTTTACGTTTGTGGAATAAGCCGTTCATCTTGCTTGGGATTTTGGTGGCTGTCGCATGCGCAATTATTTGCTATTGGAAAATGCTTAAAACACCCATAACCAAAGAGCTTGCCACATTTATGATTCCTGTGGTTGTTGTGTGGTCGTTGATGAGCACACTGACTCAAACCATTATGCAACGCCACTCTTTAACGGAGGGCATTGTTTACTATTTGTTTTACGTCACGTTTATCAGCGGCATCTATAACCTTTACTATTACATCAAAACAGAACACCCGAGCAAGGAAAAAGCATTGCAAGATGTCTTTAATCCCAAAGTGATGAATATTGGCTTTTTGTTGGTGTTGTTCAGCGCGCTGCTTATCGTCAGCAAAAGCATATCCCTTGACTTTACACCCAACACGGGCTTTGTTAATGCGCTGTCCTTGACCTCGCCGTTGTGGATTATGCTTTATAACCACGCGATCAGGCACGAAGATTATACCTCTCCCAAACTAGGCTTGATGATGATTGTCAGCCTGTTTTTTCTGTGCATCTTTGCAAGTATTTAATGTTTACAAGCGCTTTTAAATGTGCTATAAACAGATACTATAAGAGGTTATAAAATGAAAATACTTGCCATAGATACATCATCGGATTTCATCTCGCTGGCCGCTTTGGAGGATAACCAAGTGCTCGGCTTTGTGGAAGAGCAAATGCAACGCGGACAAGCCGAAATGCTTATGCCGATGATTGACGCGCTTTTGAAAAAGCAAAACTTGAAAATGAAGAACATCGAAGCCATCGCTGCAACAGTAGGACCAGGTTCGTTTACGGGCGTGCGTATTGGGCTTGCCACAGCACGCGCATTCGGGCTTGCGTTAAACATTCCCGTGTGGGGCGTCACGTGTTTTGAAGCGTGGGCTTACCATACTGCAAAACCTTGCAAAGTCGTTTTGGACAGCAAGCGCGATGATTATTTTGTACAAGCTTTTGATGGGGCAGGCAACGCGCAAAGCGCACCTGCTTTAGAGTCTACAGAAGCTTTAAAAGCGCAATTACCGTTTGCGGCAATAGGCACGGCTGCTGATGCTTTGCATGATGAAATAGGCTGCGAGGTGATTCAAAAATCATTGCCTTTGGCGGCTGCGGTGGGTCAAATTGCCTTTGCGCGCAAAGCAACGCCTCTGCCTCCAGAGCCTGTGTATTTAAGGGAAGCTGATGTCACCATTTAATAAAATCACACCTGCTTACGTCCCCGTCTTGACAAAAATGCACCAAATGTGCTTTGAAAAGCCGTGGCATGAGGCAGATTTTACATCGCTTTTGCAATTACCGACAACGCAAGGATTGATTAACGACAAGGCCTTTATTCTGTGCTCGGTTTGTCAGGACGAGGCCGAGATTTTAACGCTGGGCGTCCTGCCTGAAGCGCGGGGGCACGGGATTGGCTTAAAGCTTATCGATCAAATGCAAACCCATTTAAAAAACTTGGGCGTTCGGGCGTTATTGTTGGAAGTCAACGCATTCAATGCCCCCGCAAAACGCCTGTATGAAAAAGCGGGATTTGTACAAATTGCTTGCCGCAAAGGCTATTACCAAACAAAAGAGGGCGCACAAGATGCACTTATTTTGAAAAAAGAGCTGGCCTGAGTGCTTTTTTCTGTTGAAAAAAAATAAAAAGTGGCGTATGCTCTGAGCCTATCTTAAAAGATTAATTCAAGTCGTAAAGGATATGAAGCAAATGAATATGGAAAATTTTCGTGACTCATACATCACTAAAGTGATTTTATTGTTGGTTGCGCTCAGCATGGGCGGTTTATTTGGCTTGGGCTCGATTACCAGCATGTGGGGCAAAAAGCAAGACGCGATTGTTGTGGAACACTCAGTGGTCAAATCGCAAGAGCTCGTCCGTCAAATGGATAAAGATGTCCGCCGCGCCGCCTCAATGACAGGTGGCACTTTGACAATGAAACAAGCCATTCAAAACGGCGCCTTGCAACAAAAAGTCCAAACAACGGTGGACAGCTTATCTTTCCAATTATTTGCCGATAAAATGGGTTTGATTGCCTCAACAGATGCGGTAGGCAATCACATCATCAACAACCAAGCGTTCCAAACAATCACTGGCGCTTTTGATCGCTCGATGTTCCGCGCATACTTGCAACAAATGCAAATGAGCGAAAACGAGTTTATCGCTGCCCTTCAGGAAGAACTGGCACGCAAGCACTTAACGGACGCAATTGACGCCGTTATGGCAACACCTGACACTTTAACAAATCTGATGTATCGCTACACAAATGAGACGCGCGATATGGACTCGGTTTTAATTCCGCTGTCGTCCGTGCGCGTAGAGGGCAAGCCTGATGCGGACACGCTGCAAGCCTATTATGATGCGATGGAAGATCAATTGTATGCGCCCGAATATCGCCGCGTGACAATCTTAAAACTCACGCCTGACAAAGTGGCGGCGCAAATCCCCGTCAGCGATGAAGATTTAAAAGAAATGTATGAAGCGCGTCAAGACGTTTACGCGACCCCAGAAACACGCCGTTTGCAACAAGTCTTTTTGCAAGACGAGCAAAAGGCTCAAGCGCTATACAAAGAATTGACAAGCAAGAACTTTGAAAAGCTGGCCAAAGAAAAAGCCGAGCAAACAGACGAGCAAACAAACTTGGGCTGGGTTGCGAAAAACGGCATTGCTACCGAGCTGGGTGAAGTTGCTTTTGATGCCAAAGTCGGCGAAGTTTTACCGCCTGTACAATCCGAATATGGCTGGCACATTTTAATTGTGCGCGACATCAAAGCAGCAACTCAAACACCGTTTGAAAAAGTCAAAGACGAGCTGAAGAAAACTGCGCAAGCCGAAAAAGCTTACGATATTTTGTATGAAAACTCTAAAAAGCTTGATGAAGCTTTAGGCGAGGGAAAAACGTTGGCGCAAGCCGCCGAATTGATTGGCTTAAAAGTCGAAGATGTTGGCTTTATTGACGCTTCTGGCGTCGACAAAAAAGGACAATCTGTGAACTTGCCTGTCGAGCTGGTGCAAGAATTGTTTATGTCCAAAGAAAATGAACCGTCCCGTTTAATCGACTATCAAAATGGCTATTTAGTGGGTCAAGTCGAAGCGATTGAGCCTGTTTATCTCAAGCCATTTGATACCGTGCAAGACACGCTTTTGGCGGAATGGAAATCCGATATGCAAAAGAAAAATGCACCTGAGTTTGCAAAAAATGTTTACAATGCTGCATTAAAGGACAAATCCCTAAAATCAGTTGCTTTGTTCTATCATTTGGAAGAAAAGCCACTCAAGGACGTGCGCCGTGTTGATATGGCAACAATGCCTGCCGATGTTGTGGCTCAGTTGTTTAACGCGAAAGCGGGTGCTTTCGAGCTTGTCAAAATCTCGGACACTGATTACGCTGTGGTCAAAGTCAACAAAATCATTCCTGCTGATATGGAAGATTCCGTTGAAAAGCGTTTGCTTGGCTATCAATTAAAGCAACAAACAACGGCCGCATTAACGACCGAAATGCTGCGCGATTTCCAACGTCAAATCAAGATTGTTGAAGATTGGGACGTGATCAACCAAGCATTTGAACCTTATATGCGTCAATCTGAACAATAAGATAAGTGTTTTCACCTGACAAACGCGGGGCTTTAACGTCTCGCGTTTTTTCTTTGCTTTTTGGGATAAGTGTGCTATTTTATCAAAAAAAAGAGGAGATAAAAATGCCCGCCCCAAAACAAACGAAAAAATTACCTACAGCACAAGAATTGATCGATTTTTTAAATGATAAATCGCAAAAAGTATCCAAGCGCGACATTGCGCGCAACTTTGGATTAAAAGGCGAAGGAAAAGCGTATTTAAAGCGAATGCTCAAACAAATTGTCGAAGACGGTGCTTTGCGCAAGCAAGGTCGCCAATTCGTTGCACGGGGCGTATTGCCTGAAATACTGCCCGTTGAAGTGACGGGACAAGACTCGGACGGACGCTTTATCGCGCGCCCCACACATTGGGAAGAGGACGTACAAGCGCCACAAATCTTAATTTCAAAAAGCAATGTCAAGCCCAAAATCCGAATTGGTGATATTGTACAAACCAAAGTCCGCCCGCTTTCACGCAAGCTTTATGACGGCGTTGCTCTTAAGCGTTTACAATCAGCCGACAACCAAATGGTGGGGATTTTGTTCGAAGGGCGCATTATGTCGGTTGACAGACGCTTTAAAGAAGCTTTTTTGCTCGACTCCTCTTTTCCAAACGACTTAAAAAGCGGTGATTTAGTTTTGGTCACCACACCTACCGTTCATACCAAAAACGCACATGCGCACTTTATCCAAAAAATAGGCAAATCGACAGACGCACACGCCGCCAGCTTGATAGCAATCTTTGCCCACCACTTGACTATGTCGTTCACAAGCGCCGCATTAAAGCAAGCCGAAAAGGCAAAACTGCCCGCGCTCAGCAAGCGCACGGACTTGCGCACGGCTTGTTTTGTGACGGTGGATGGCGCGGATGCAAAAGACTTTGACGATGCCGTGTTCGCCGAACCCGACTTTGACAAAAGCAACGCTGGCGGGTGGCATTTAATGATAGCTATTGCTGATGTTGCGCATTTTGTACGCTATGGCGATGCGCTAGATAAAGATGCTTTTTTAAAGGGCAATTCGACATATTTTCCCGACCGCGTTTTGCCGATGTTGCCCGAGGCTCTATCGAATGGTTTGTGTTCGCTGAACCCGAACGAAGATCGCCCTGCTATGGTATGCGAAGTTTGGATCGATAAAAATGGGCAAAAGCTCAAACACCATTTTATGCGCGCGATGATTAAGTCAAAGGCCAGATTGACGTATGACGAAGTCGAAGCCGACTTTAACGGCACGCAGAAAATCGAAGGCTTAGGTGATTTGCTCTCCAATCTTAAAGGCGCTTATGAAAGCTTGCTGATCAATCGCCAAAGGCGGGGTGTGCTAGAATTGGACGTGCCCGAGCGCCAAGTTGTTTTAAATGACAAAGGACGCGTTATTTCCATTCGTCCCCGCGCTCGTTATGCCAGCCACAAAATGATTGAAGAGATGATGATTTTGGCCAACGTATCGGCGGCCGAGACTTTGGAAAAGCTGAATCTGCCCACAATGTATCGTGTGCACGACAGGCCTAGCGATGAAAAATTGGCCAGCTTAAAGAGCTTTTTAAAATCTTACGGATTGATTTTACCCGATGCAAACAACCCTAAGCCCGATGATTTTAATGCGCTTTTGCAAAGCGGGCATGAATCGGCGTCCGCATTATCATCATCGTTGGACGAAATGGTTTTGCGCACGCAATCGCAAGCCGAATACAGCCCCGAAAACATCGGCCATTTTGGGCTCTCATTAGACAAGTATGCGCACTTTACATCGCCTATTCGCCGTTATGCGGATATTCTTATTCACCGCGCGTTGATAAAGGGTTTGAAGTTAGGTGACGGTGCGTTGAGTGATGACGAGGCCGCCGCATTTGAGCAAATTGCCGAGCACATTTCGGCCACAGAGCGCCAATCAGCCGCCGCAGAACAAGATGCGACAGATCGTTATGTGGCCTCGTACCTTGCCGACCGCGTGGGCGAGATGTTCCAAGCTCGCATTTCCTCTGTCACTGCGTTTGGGTTGTTTGTCAGTCTGGACGAATACGGCGCGGACGGGCTTGTGCCAATGCGCTTATTGTCAAATGATGACTATCAATATGACGAAGTAAAGCAAACGCTGACAGGCAAAAGGTCGCACATTCGTTTTATGCGCGGCCAGCTGGTCGACGTGATTTTAAAAGAGGCCGTCCCTTTGACGGGCGGCCTTTTATTTACGCTTGTTTCAAAAAATCAACGACGGGGTAGTCGGCGCCAGCGAGCTGGTAATCGCTCATTTCATCCAGCGTGACAAACGCGTATTGTTCGTGGTCACAGATTTTAATCTGGCCTTTGCCGTCCCATTCAGCCTGGCACACATACATCTTTAAATCAAAGTTTTCGTATGCATAGGTATGCTCGAACAAGTATTTTCCGACCGTGATATCGATATCAAACTCTTCCTTGATTTCACGCGCTAGTGTTTGAGGCGGTGTTTCACCCGCTTCAATTTTACCGCCTGGGAATTCCCACAGGCCGCCGAGTGATTTATCTAAACGGCGTTGTGCAATCAAAATTTTACCTTGATAATAAATAACACCCGCTGTGACGGTGACTAATTTTCTATCTGTCATAAAGAAATCCTTTCATTAAATGAAGGGTATTTTATCATACAGGCGTATCAAAGTCAACAGTTTAAAAAAGTCTTTGACAAAAGCCCTAGAATCAGTTATATTATGGCTCATGGTTGGTCTCGTAGCTCAGCTGGATAGAGCAACAGCCTTCTAAGCTGTGGGTCGCAGGTTCGAATCCTGCCGGGATCGCCAAATAAAAAGCCTCCGTTCGGGAGGCCTTTTTTTATGCGTGAGACAAGGCGGATTCGAACCGAGAGGAACGCTAAGCAAAAACTTGCCTGTGACCTGTTTTTGTCTGCAAGTTCAATGGCATCTTTTGGCGCGGCGGTCTGGCTTTGCCAAAGACAGGCGCACCAATTTAGATGACATTGTGACAGAGCCGCTGGCGGCGTAATCCTGCTTAGGATCGCCAAATAAAAAGCCTCCGTTCGAGAGGCCTTTTTTTATGCGTGTTTACATTCCTAAGAGCCAGCGCGAGCGCGCGAATAATGGCGCGCTGGCTCTTGTGGTAATAATGACAGGCTTAGTTTATTTGGGAAAGTAGCGTTTTTTCATTCGAATTGCTTTAAAGCGCTGGGGTGGGACGCGAAAATGGACGCCCCGCGCTTTGTTTTCTAAAATGTCTTTTTTTCCATATTCGCCGCGCGATTTTCAACGCGCTCGCGCGCGGCGAATAAAATGGCTTTTAAAAGAAAAAACTCTTTGTTCCTAAGATTCTGAAAACAAAACAACTCCAATCCAATTATTCAAAAAAATGATTTGTTAAATAAAATCCGCATAGCGACCCTTGTTTTTTGCAAATAACAATTACTTTCACAAAGAAATGATAATAGTGACATTAAGGAATTATTTTTATGAGCCTCTCTTCCCCTTTTTTCAAAAAATGATTTTTGGGATAGGGTTCGGGGGCGGCAAAAATCATTTTTTTGAATGAAAGCATATTTTACATTGCTCCCAATTCGCCACGTGCTAACGCATCAAAAATTGCACAATGGCTCTTAAGATAGAGCACAAGGAGCCATTTACGCGCCAACGCGCCAGCCCTTATAAATGTTTATTTCAAAGTTATTACCATATCATAAAAGCTCCCAAAGGAAAACCCTTTCTCATCCCCTAAAGCCGCCGCGAGAATGTCGCGCGGCGCGGCGGCTCTTCTGGAAAATACGAATTGTTTTATTTTTCAGGTGCATAAATACACATCCTAGCGCTGAAGTAATTGACAATATCGAGTTTATTTTCGGCTTTTCCACTTTTGAATCATACGTTGCATTGCTGGACTTATTTCGTTTTGCGCCGCCATTTTAGCTAAACCCGCCTCATCAACCCACTTCAGAGAATTCGACTCCTCGCTGACGACAAAGTCTTCTGTTGGCGCTTTGAGCAAAAAACGCACATCATAATGCTTATGCTCGGGCTCGTTTTTCTTCAAGTTTTCGGGAATTGTATGAATGTCAATATCGAAAATTTGCCTTGTCACAAACGCGATGTTGTCAATTCCAGACTCTTCTGTTGCTTCTCTTAACGCCACTTTCCACGTATCGGGATCGCCGTCAGAATGACCTCCGAGCTGAAGCCACTTATTCAGCTTTTTGTGATGCGTCAAAAGGACTTTTGTATTGTCTGGATTAACCAGCCACGCAGAGCCATTAACGTGGCCTTTTAAGTTTGTACGCTCAAAGCAATTCGGGTTTGCTTCGACAAAGTTTATTATCTCTTGAATAAAAGGCTTTTCTTCCTCGAATGCCGTTTGATAGCTTTTTAAAGCCGTTAAAAGTAAATTACGATTATCCATTTTAACCTCCTTTTATTATGCGCCAACGCAGCCATATCTATCCCTTTTTACGCACGTTATATCACAAAAGACCTCTCCGCGCAAGCGCAAAGTGTTACGGCCTTTTATTATGCTTTTTTGACAAAAAATGACTTTTCTCACTTTTTGCTTGATATTTTTATAATCAGCTTTATTATTTTGTTATAGTGAAGGCAAAATTCATTATAAGATAAAAATAAAAAGGAGACTCTGATGAAAAAATTACTTACGTTATGTATTTCGGCTTTGGTCTTAGCATCTTGCGCGTTCCAAAACTCGAACACGACTTACTCGCGTGCGCAAGTCGGTCAAATGGGCAAAGCTTCTTTGGGCGTCATTATAGCGATGGAAAACGTTAAAATCGATGGCAACAGCGATATTGGCGTGATCGCAGGCGGTGTTGCGGGTGCAGCAGCAGGCTCTATGGTCGGCGGCAACACAGCCGTTAACATCATCGGTGGTGTTGGTGGAGCGGTCGCAGGCGGTTTGATTGGTGGCGCTGTTCAAAAAGCGGCCACAGGCGGCAATGCGGTCGAGTTTATCGTTCAACAAGACAAAACGGACGAGTTAATTCCTATCGTTCAATCGAACGAGCTGAATTTGCAAGTCGGAGATCGCGTTATTTTGGTCACGGTGGACGGTATAACGCGCATTCGTCAAAAAGTGGGCTATCAAGCGCCATCTTTGCAGCCAGCGCAACAACCTATGCCACGCGGGCAAAATGTGCCTCAGCCGCAGCAAAGACGCTATTAAACGCATTGAAAGCAAAAACAAAAGGCAACGTCACCCAAGATGTTGCCTTTTTTATTTATTTGTTGCCACGTTTTCGTGCCAAATCTTCTGGCGTTAAAATCACCGCTAAGCCGTTTGCGCGATAATGTTGATGTTCGTACAAAATCTGCCATAACCAAAATGAATTTTGGCTGTCACGCACAACGTTGATAACGGCATTAGCACCTTTCTTTTCGGCCTTGCGCATTAAATCATCGTAAATGAAAATCTCGTTCGAACAAAACAAGTTAAACAAAAAGCAAACTTTTTCATAATCGCCCGACACCACGCCGACAATTTTATAATCTTTACGCACAAAATCCGCCGTCATCGATTGAATGGGCGCTTGCATTATGTCTTTATTAGAAAGGTGCACCGACTTTGTCGAGCACGCCGTCAAAACACATATCATCGCCAGCAAAAATAATTTTTTCATCAATGTACTCCTTTTAAATAGTGCCTATAAAATACCATACTTTATTATGTTTTAAAAGAGATATTTAAAAAGAGTCGCTAAAAAACTTCAGCGACTCTTTTCGTTTTCAAAGAAGAAATACTCCTATTATTCTTTTACTTCTTCTTTTGGCTCATTCTTGCCTGCTTCCAAGTCTGCGCCTGTCTCTTGATCAACACGCTTCATCGAAAGCTTGATTTTGCCACGGTTGTCTGTGCCTAAGCACTTAACCTTGACGATTTGACCTTCGGACAAGACATCGGAAACTTTGGCAACTCTTGTTGGCAAAATCTCGGACACATGAACAAGCCCGTCTTGAGGACCACAGAAGTTGACGAATGCGCCAAAGTCCATAATCTTAACGACCTTACCTGTGTAAATGTGACCTACTTCAGGTTCTGAAACAATGCCCTTAATCCATTCCAAAGCAGCTTTGCCAGACTCGCCATCTACGGCCGCAATCTTCACAACGCCGTCATCATCAATATCAACCTTTGCACCCGTTTTTTCAACGATTTCACGAATGACTTTGCCACCCGTACCAATGACGTCACGGATTTTGTCTTTGTCAATCACCAAAGTTGTAATGCGTGGTGCATTTACGGAAATGTCAGCACGAGGTGCGGCCAACGCTTCGGCCATTTTACCCAAAATGTGAATACGACCTTCGTGCGCTTGCTTTAACGCTTGCTCCATAATCTCGTATGTGATTGACGTGATCTTAATATCCATTTGCAACGCCGTCACACCGTCTTTTGTACCAGCAACTTTAAAGTCCATATCACCCAAGTGATCTTCATCACCCATAATATCCGTCAAAACGGTAAAGTCGCTGCCTTCCTTAATCAAGCCCATAGCAATACCTGCAACTGGCTTTTTCATCGGAACACCTGCGTCCATCAAGGACAAGCAAGAACCGCAAACTGTAGCCATAGAAGACGAACCATTCGATTCCATAATTTCGGAAACAACACGCACTGTGTATGGGAACTCTTCTGCGTTTGGCATCATTGGGTGAATTGCACGCCATGCCAACTTGCCGTGACCGATTTCACGACGACCAGGAGAGCCTATTTTGCCGACTTCGCCAACCGAGTAAGGTGGGAAGTTATAGTGCAACATAAATGTTTGGCGATATTCACCTGTTAAATCATCAACGATTTGTTCGTCATCGCCTGTACCCAAAGTCGTCACGACTAATGCTTGAGTTTCACCACGTGTGAACAAAGCCGAACCATGCGCTTTTGGTAAAATACCCACTTCGCATTCAATTGGGCGGACAGTTTTTGTATCGCGGCCGTCAATACGAACGCCTGTTTTGAGCACGTCAGCACGCAAGATTTGCGCTTCCATATCGTGGAACAAAGGCTCGACCATAGGCATGCAAACTTCGTTATCCGCAAACAAAGCAAGTGCTTTTTCTTTTGCCTTGCCGATAGCGTCTTGACGCTCCAACTTGGCTTTAATCTTGTAAGCGGCCTTTAAATCGTCTGTAATTTCTTTGGCCAAAGTCGCCTTGACTTGTTCATATTCGGCTGGCATTGGAGGCAATTCCCATGGCTCTTTTGCGCATTCTTCTGCCAAAGAGATGATCATATCAATGACGGGTTGGAAAGCTTGGTGACCAAACTTCACTGCGCCGAGCATTACAGATTCTGGCAATTCTTTTGCTTCAGATTCCACCATCAACACGCCGTCTTTTGTACCCGCAACAACCAATTCCAATTGGCTGTCTTTCACTTTTTTCATTTCTGGGTTCAAGACATATTCGCCGTCAATATAGCCAATGCGTGCACCCGCGATAGGGCCCAAGAATGGCAAGCCCGACAACGTCAAAGCCGCAGATGCAGCAATCATCGCAACGATGTCTGGATTGTTTTTCAGATCGTGGCTGAGCAATGTGCAAGTCACTTGTGTGTCGTGGTGAAAGCCCTTGACAAACAAAGGACGAATAGGTCTGTCAATCAAGCGCGAAGTCAATACTTCCAATTCAGATGGTTTGCCTTCACGTTTAAAAAAACCGCCTGGGATACGACCAGCAGCATAAGCTTTTTCAATATAGTTCACCGTCAGCGGCATAAAATCTTCATAAGTTTCCATCGCTGTTTTGGCAGCGCAAACAGCACAATGCACCATTGTTTGACCATAAGTGACAATGACGGACGCATCGGCTTGTTTACCAATTTTACCTGTTTCAATTTTGAGCGTTCTTCCGCCCCACTCGATTTGACGAGTAAAAGTTTTAAATAATGACATATCTAATTTACCTTTCTAACATACATCTATCATACCGACCCATTCGGTGTGATATGAGCTTTCTTTTAATCCAAAGCTCAGAAAGGGGACAAAGCGTTTAATCGCCCTGCCCCCTTTGAAATCCTTACTTACGCAAACCTAAGCGCTTAATAAGAGAATCATAGCGAGCTGTATCTTGTTTTTTCACATAGTCCAGCAAACGACGACGTTGACCGACCAACATCAACAAACCACGACGAGAAATAAAATCTTTCTTGTGATCTTTCATATGTTCAGTCAAGTTTTTAATTCTTTCGCTCAAAACAGCTACTTGAACTTCTGGTGAACCAGTATCACCTTGTTTTGTTGCGTACTCTTTAATGAGTTCGGCTTTTTTTTCTTTAGTAATCGACATCAGTTTTTTCCTTATATCTATATTTGTTTAAACACTTTAGTTGGCTGGACAAAAGCCCCGTCAACCCTGACAAAAGCAACCAATTCGCCGTTTAGCAAAGCTTTATAGACGCCGCCTTGCTGCAAAGATGAAAAATCACCCCCGCACAAAGCCTGTCCTAGCCCCAATAAATGCGCTTGTTTTTCATCGACTGCCAGCTCCAAGATGTCGCTCAGAACGGTTTCGATTTTAAACAGATGCTCTTGTAGTTCACCTTTATACCACATTTTTTCAATTTGTTCAAGAGAAAAAGAATCTTTTATATCAAAAGCGCCATTGTGCGTGCGGCGCAAATAAGTAATGTGCCCAACCGAGCCTGCCTGTAGCGCAATATCGCGCCCCAGAGAGCGCACATAAGTACCTTTGCCACACACCACGCGAAACAACGCCTCATCGGGCGCAGTCATTTGCAATAATTCCAGCTTTTCGATATGAATAATGCGGCTTTTCATTTCGACTTTTTTACCCGATCGCGCTAAATCACATGCCCGTTTACCGCCAATTTTCAGCGCACTATAGGCGGGTGGCGTTTGCTTGATATCGCCCACAAAAGCGCTGAGTGTAGCTTTTATTTGCTCAGGTGTTGGGATTTTATCACAAACGGCGATTTGCGCACCCTCCACATCATCGGTTGAAGTTTGAATGCCAAACTTGACTTTAAACTCGTATGTTTTAGTGCCATTCATCACATAATCCACCGTTCGAGTTGCCTTGCCCAAAGCAATCGGCAAAACGCCCGTTGCCAGCGGATCAAGCGTGCCTCCGTGCCCGATTTTCATCGGGTGGCACAAACGTTTGATTTGCGTGACAGCTTCGGTCGAACCCATCCCATAGGGCTTGTCGATAACAAGCCAACCGTTAATGTCGTTTCTGATTTTTTCCGCCATACTTTTATCCTTATTTGAATGATGTTAAAAACGTTGCCGCAAACGCTTAAAAAAAATTATGCCTTACCGTTTGTTTTGATAAGGCATAACCATCAAAAAATTTTACTTAATCTTCTTTGGCCAAGTCTTCTTTGACCTTAGGATTATCAAAAAGCGCTTCGATTTTTTGCGCTTCTTCAAAGCTGTTATCCAACTTAAAACGCACATCGGGTGTAATGCGCAAGCGAATGTTATCGCCTATCACTTTGCGGAAAACGCCTTTGTGACGATTCAATGCTTCCACCATTTGCTCTTCATCGGCCTGGCCAATCGAGTGCACATACACCGTTGCCCATGAAAAATCAGGGCTGACCTTCACGCTGGTCACCATCACCATGGATGGGGTGATGTCCTCGTCATACAAGTCCACCGTCAACAGCTGTTTCGATAACAGTTGCTGGATTTCAGCAGCAACTCTGAGCTGGCGCTCTGTCGGTTCTTTTGTTTTTTTTGTCGGCATATTTTACACCCTTATATCCAGCGAAACCGCAACTTGCTCGATTTCATAACATTCAATCATATCGCCTTCTTTGATGTCGTCATAGTTTGCAAAACTCATACCGCAATCAAAGCCTGCTTTAACCTCTTTCACATCATCTTTAAAGCGTTTGAGCTGGCTGAGCTCGCCTTCATGAATCACCACGTGGTCACGCAACAAGCGAACTTTTGCACCACGCTTAACAAGGCCTTCAGTCACCATACAACCCGCAACATTGCCAACCTTGGAAACATGAATGACTTGGCGGACTTCTGCATAACCCAAAATCTTTTCTTTTTCTTCTGGTGTCAGCAAGCCCTCAACCGCTTTCTTCATATCATCTGCTACATCATAGATAATCGAATAATAGCGAATGTCAACCCCATCACGCTTTGCATTTTCACGCGCTTGCGGATTTGCACGCACGTTAAAGCCGATAATGGTTGCATTGCTGGCTCTGGCCAACGTGATATCGGATTCGTTAATTGAACCCACACCCGCATGGACAACATGAATACGCACTTCATCATTGGCAATTTTTGCCAAAGTGCCTTGCAAAGCTTCCACAGAACCTTGCACATCGCCCTTAACAATAACAGGAAACTCTTTTGTTTCACCAGCTTTAATTTGTTCAAACATTTGTTCCATAGTCGTACCAACACGTTTGACGGACATTGCCTCACGTGCTTTGCGTTGACGATAGCTGGATACTTCACGTGCTTTAGCTTCGCTTTCGACAACGGTTAATTCGTCACCCGCGCTTGGAACGCCTTGTAAGCCAACAACCTCAACAGGTTGGGCTGGCGCAGCTTGTTTTAAACGTTGCCCCTTGTCATCAAGCAAGGAACGCACGCGTCCCCATTCTTGACCCACAACAAAAATGTCGCCCACATGTAAAGTGCCTTTGGAAACCAAAACAGTCGCGACAGGACCGCGGCCTTTTTCCATTTTAGATTCAACCACAACACCTTCCGCCGAGCGGTTCGGATTAGCTTTTAAATCCAACACTTCAGCTTGCAACAAAACAGCCTCGACCAACTTTTCCAAATTCAAATGTTTTTTGGCCGATACTTCAACACACAATGTTTCGCCGCCCATACTTTCGACCACAACTTCGTGGTTGAGCAAGTCCATTTTGACTTTATCAGGATTAGCACCCACAACATCAATTTTGTTAATCGCAACGACAATAGGCACACCTGCCGCTTTTGCGTGGTGGATCGCCTCGATTGTTTGAGGCATTACACCATCATTAGCCGCCACAACCAAAATCACAATATCCGTAATTTTCGCGCCTCTGGCACGCATAGCCGTAAAGGCGGCATGACCTGGGGTATCAATAAACGTCACTTTTTGACCGTTTGCAAGCGTCACTTGATAAGCACCAATATGTTGCGTAATACCGCCCGCTTCGCCTGCCACAACGTTCGTTGAGCGCAAAGCGTCCAGCAATGAAGTCTTACCATGATCAACGTGACCCATTACGGTGACAACAGGAGGGCGAGATTGCATATCTTCTGGCTTATCTTCATCCATGTGCAAAATGTTTTCAACATCGGATTCGGCCACGCGGATGACTTTGTGTCCCAATTCTTCGGCAACCAATTCGGCCGTATCAGCATCAATTGTTTGTGTAATGGTTGCCATAACGCCCAAATTCATCAGCGTTTTCACAACTGTTGCAGCACGTTCCGCCATACGGTTTGCCAATTCTTGCACCGTAATTGTTTCAGGGATTGTCACTTGGCGCGAGATTTTTTCTGCTGTTTTCAAAACTTCTTGGTGTTTCAAGCGTTCTTTTTCTCTGGCGCGCTTAATCGAGGCCAAACTGCGACCTCTTTTTTGACCCCAACCTTCGTCATCATCACTGTCATCGCCCATATAAGTCGAAAGGTTAAACTTTGCATTCTTGCGTCTTTCATCACCGCCGACTTTACGCTTAGGCATCATTATTGTTTTATCATCAGCTTTTTTATGATTACGCGCGAGTGCGTTTTCTTCATCATCGCCCTCTTCTGTGCGTGCATATTTTTTCTTATCTTTAGGACTTTTATCACCAAAAGAAACGACTTTTTTATTTTCGTTCAAAGTTGTCTCTTTCGTTATGTATTCAGTTTCACCTTTTTGCAGACGTTCTTGTTCGGTGGCCTTAATAGCTTCTTGCTCTTGACGTTCTTTTTCGCGCAAGGCTTCTTGTTCAGCCTTTGCTTGAGCTTTTTGCTCTTCAACCTTTTTGGCTTGCATCAAAAGTTTAAGCTTTTGTGCTTGAGCTTCATCGCTCATCACATTTGCAGAACCAGTGCTTGCACCTGTTCTTTTTTTACGTACTTCAACACGAACAAACTTAGATGACGCATTACTTGAATGCACTTGATTCAAGCTCAGCGGTTTTTTAAGTCCCAATGTGCCCCGATTTAAAGTTAATGGTTTTTTTGTATTTTCTTCACTCATCTTTTTGTCCCTGATTTAAAAATGCGTTTAAACGCTCCCACTCTTGCTCTAACTTAGCCGTCATTTGGCTTTTTTTGATTGCCAGATGAACACTTTCATCTTTCCCCATTTCGGCGCCCATCTCGTCTCTTGTCAGCACCGAGAAAACTTTGACTTCTTTAGGCAAAAAAACACGCAAGCGTTCTTCCTCCGCCAAAGAGCCGTCACTGGCTTGAATGATAAAAGCAAACTCTTCGTTGTGTGCAGCTTCTTTGATTTTGGAAAATCCACTGACAACAAGCCCTGCTTTGTTTGCAAGCCCTAACAAATCCAGCGCTCGTTTTTTCAAAGCCCGCTCGACAATCTCGACTAAATCCGCAGGCACTTTTGTTCCTGCGCCAAAACCTTTTGTGTTAAAAAGCTTTTTATCGATTGCCGTTTGTAAAATTGATTTATCAGCCGTCACCCACACGCCGCGTCCGCCCAACTTTTCATTCAAATCGGGGCAGACAAGCTTGTCTGGTGATAATGCAAAGCGAATTAACTTTGCACGCTCAAGCGGCAAGCTGGTGACCAAACACCTGCGCTCGCCGTCCTGAGCCTTGACTTTTTGGAATCTAGTTTTTTGATTCTTCTGTGTCAAACCAATGCTCCCTTGCTTTCATAATCAAAGCATTTGCTTCATCAGCGCTCATCGCGTCTTTGCCAACGATTTCGCGCAACTCATCGCCCGCCAAATCCGCAAAGTCGTCCAAAGTCTTAATGCCCTTAGCACCCAAAGCAGCCAATACCGACAATGAAAGACCTTCAAAGTTTTTCAAATCATCGCTTAAGTCATACTCGTTGATTTTGTTTTGCAAATCTTCGTTCTTTTGCGTCAAGTACGCAGCAGCACGCGATTGCAATTCGTTGGCCAAAGCTTCATCAAAGCCGTCAATGGATGACAATTCGTCAAGGTTCGCAAAAGCAATTTCTTCAACCTTTGTAAAGCCCTCTTGAATTAACAAGTGTGCAATCATATCATCAACATCCAAAGCTTGCATAAACAAGTCTAAGCGGCCTTTTTCTTCTTTTTGACGATTTTCGGCTTCTTGCTCGGCGTTCAACACATCGATATGCCAGCCTGTCAAAATAGAAGCCAAACGCACGTTTTGACCACGACGCCCAATCGCTTGCGATAATTGTTCATCAGAAACAACCACTTCTGCACGCTTTGCATCTTCGTCCAAAACAATCTTCAAAATCTCGGACGGCGCAAAAGCATTTACAATGAAAGTGGCAGGATCTGCCGACCAATGCACCACATCGATTTTTTCGCCTTGCAATTCCGTGACAATCGCTTGAACACGCACGCCGCGCAAACCAATGCAAGCGCCACGCGCATCGACTGTATTATCTTTCGACCACACAGCTACTTTGGCACGCGAACCAGGATCACGCGCAACGGATTTAATTTCGATAATGCCGTCATACACTTCTGGTACTTCACCCGCAAACAATTTTGCCAAAAATTGAGGATGAGAGCGAGACAAGAAAATCTGTGGCCCTCTGACTTCGTTGCGAACGTCCATCAAGTAAGCACGAACACGGTCGCCTACACGGAACATTTCGTTTGGAATAAGTTCGTCACGGCGCAGCATTGCCTCCGCTCTACCTAAATCCACAATCACATTGCCCAACTCAACACGCTTGACCGTACCATGCACGATTTCGCCGACTTTGTCTTTGAATTCGTTAAATTGGTGCATACGTTCAGCATCACGCACTTTTTGCACAATGACTTGCTTAGCTGTTTGCGCAGCAATGCGGCCAAAGTCCATCGGAGGCAAAGGATCAACAATAAAGTCACCGACTTTTAAGTTTGGATACTTTTTATGAGCCTTTTCAAGGGTTGTTTGAGTAAACTCGTTTTCGACTTCGTCCACGATTTCAACATAGCGGGCCATTTGGATTTCGCCCGTTTTGCGGTCGATGTGCGCACGTACGTCATATTCAGGACCAAACTTAGAGCGACCTGCTTTTGAAATAGCCACTTCCATCGCTTCCAAAACGTCATCACGTTCGATGCCTTTTTCTCGGGCGAGCGCGTCTGCCATTTGCAACAACTCAGGACGAGCTTGATTCGTATTTTCCATTTTGTTTTTCCTTTTCTTATTTATTAGCTTTTAATAACTGAGCGACTAACTCGTCCGTCAAAACGAGCTTAGCCTTACTGATTGCAGAAAAATCGATTGCAATTTCATTTCCTTCAAAATCAATCAAAACCTGATTACCTTGAACGCCTTTCAAAAGCCCCTTAAAGCGTTTGCGTCCATCGATTGGCAACAACGTTTCAATTTTGGCTTCACGGCCTTTGAATCTGTCATAGTCTTGCAATTTCACCAACGGGCGATCGATGCCAGGTGAAGTCACCTCCAACAAATAACGCCCCGCAATAATGTCCTCGACGTCCAAAATTGCCGACAAAGCACGAGAGAGCGACTCGCAATCATCGGCCGTCATATTTTGGCCGTCCTTGTGCTCCGCCATTACTTGCAGCGTGTTGTTATTGTCGTTGCCTTGATAGGAAACGCGCACTAACTCAAAGCCTCTGTCTTTCAAAACAGGTTCGATTAACTGAGTAATTTTTTCAACTAAATCCATTTGTTCTTTCCTTTTTATTAAAAAAGGCGGGACTTTTATGTCCCACCCTCTATAAAATCTGAGAATGTATTTAAACATATATCCGATTTTTATTTTAATTGCAAGTATTTTTTTATTTTCCAATGCAAAAAGATGAAAAAATCACATCAAGCAGTTCTTCGGTGCGCACAACGCCTGTGATTTTTCCGAGCGATCTAGCAGCAAGGCGCAGCTCTTCGGCTTTTAATTCAAGCTCTGGCACACTCAATGAGCGCTTCAGCGCTTCTGCGGCCTCACTTAGTGCTGTTTTATAGCGCATACGAGTCAACATTGGCGAGTCATTTGCGCTCATTTTATCCACAACTTTATCTTCAATAGCTTGCCACAATTCGGCAATACCTTGTTGCGTTTTAGCGCTGATAGCAAAAGCGTCCCTGACTTGGCAAGGATATTTATCAATTTTATTGCTGACGTACAACACATTTTCTGCCGCAGCCGCCGTTTTGGCCGTCACTTCGTCCAAAGCGTGCCCTGCTAAGCTCATCACGATTACAAGGTCTGCCTGTTCGGCTCTGGCAATTGCGCGGCGGATACCTTCTTTTTCAATGCTCTCAGAAGTTTCACGCAAGCCCGCCGTATCGGAAATAACGACTGGATAGCCCGCAACATCAAGGTAAACTTCTACAATATCGCGTGTTGTTCCCGCAGTTTCGGATACGATTGCGACATCACGCGCAGCCAGTAAGTTAATCAAACTGGATTTGCCAACGTTTGGCGCACCAATAATCGCGATTTGAAAACCGTTTTTCAGACTTTGTCCACGCCCCTTATCGTCCAAATGCCGATTGATTTTGTCAATCAACGAACGTGTTCTCTCATCAATTTGCGCCATTTTTTCGGGCGGTATTTCCTCTTCGGGAAAATCGATAAAAGCTTCCAGATACGCCATTGTATGCACAAGCTCTTCTCGCCACTGGTCGTAAATCTTTTGCAGCTCCCCCCCCATTTGACGTACTGCCCATTTGCGTTGTGCCTCGGTATCGGCGTGGATCAAGTCAATCAAACCCTCCGCAGAGGTTAAATCCATTTTGTTATTATAAACAGCTCGGCGCGTAAACTCTCCGCGTTCAGCCATTCGGCAACCGTTTATTTGCCCTAAACGCGTTAAAATCGCATTGATGACCGCCCGCGATCCGTGGCACTGAATCTCTAAAACGTCCTCACCTGTAAAGCTATGCGGATGTGCAAAAAATAATGTCACCGCTTGGTCGATGGGATATCCTTGCTCATCGTAAACGTAATTACATTGTACATATCTATTTTTAATATTTTCTTTTTTTGTCAGAATTTTATATACATTTTGAACTTCATCACCAGACACACGAATCACGGCAACGCCTGCTTGCCCCGCGGCACTGGACAGCGCAAAAATAGTCTCTTGCTTTATTTTATCCGCACACATTTGAAATCGCCACAATCAACAAAATCACGCATTCTAATGCCAGCAAAACCGTTTTTGTTTTACCTTCCATTTTCAGCGCCAGAACCAATCCAGCCAATGCTATCGCCGAAAAGATAAACAGCGGGTGCTTGGAAATGATTGTTTCCATGCTTTGTGCGTAAACGGCTGCGGAGACGCTATAAAGTGCCAAAAAGCACGTCAGCCAAAACCAACCCCATTTTGTCATTTTAATCCTTTACTTACTGTTCATTGCGGCAAAGAAATCTTGGTTATTCTTTGATACGCGCAACTTATCGATTAAAAACTCCATCGCTTCAGGCGCGCCCATTGGCATTAACACGCGGCGCAACACCCACATTTTAGGCAAAGTATTTTTATCCACCAACAATTCCTCATTACGCGTACCCGATTTTGTAATGTCGATAGCGGGGAAAATACGCTTATCAGAAACTTTGCGATCCAAAATAATTTCGCTGTTGCCTGTGCCTTTGAACTCTTCGAAAATCACTTCGTCCATTCGAGAGCCCGTTTCAACCAAAGCCGTTGCGATAATTGTCAGCGAACCGCCCTCCTCTACATTACGAGCAGCACCAAAAAAGCGTTTAGGCTTTTGCAGAGCGTTGGCATCCACACCACCTGTTAACACTTTACCCGATGAAGGAATAACGGTGTTATAAGCACGAGCTAAACGCGTAATACTGTCCAGCAAAATCACAACGTCTTGCTTGTGTTCGACAAGGCGCTTAGCCTTTTCAATTACCATTTCAGCGACTTGAATATGGCGGCTTGCGGGCTCGTCAAACGTTGAAGAGATAACCTCACCTTGAATCGAGCGTTTCATATCCGTCACTTCCTCGGGGCGCTCATCAATCAACAAAACAATCAAGTGAATCTCTGGGTGATTAGCTGTAATCGCGTGAGCGATGTTTTTCATCATGACGGTTTTACCTGTTCGTGGAGGCGCAACAATCATTCCGCGTTGACCTTTACCTTGCGGGCAAATCAAATCGATAATGCGGTCGGTTAAATCTTTGCCTTTTTCACCGCTTGGCAGCTCGTAATCCATCTTCAGCTTTTCATCTGGATACGTTGGCGTTAAGTTATCAAAGTTGACCCGATAGCGCAATTCTTCAGGCGCTTTGCCATTTACTAGATTGATTTTACTCATAGCAAAATAGCGTTCTCCACCTTTAGGCGGTTTAATTTCGCCCTCCAGCGTATCGCCTGTTTTCAGGCCGAGGCGTTTGACTTGTTGCGGTGAAACATAGATATCATCTGGACCCGCCAGATAGTTTGCCTCTGGCGCACGCAAAAAGCCAAAACCGTCAGGTAAAACTTCCAAAACGCCTTCACCAAACAGTGCTGTTTCCGTTTCGGCAATTTGCTTTAAAATAGCGTACATCAGCTCTTGTGTATTCATCGTTGATGCGTTTTCAACTTCAAGCTCTTCTGCGTACGCCAATAACTCAACAGGGGTTTTTGCTTTTAATTCTTTTAAATCCATTCAAAGATTTCCTTTATATAATGAGTGGGAGATTGTTATAAGATGCTTATTAGTATAAACTTTTTTATTTACTTGTCAAGCAGTTTGCCGAAAATTGTTAAAATGTTGGTAGGGCATTTTATCCACAAGCCATTTTTCCAATCATTAAATATTAAAAATATTTCTGATTCTTCTATAAGCGGTGGATTGTGTGGATAAGTTTTTATCCATCGACTTATCCACTTTAAATAACCGAAACTTTTTTGTAAAAAGTGGCTGGTGGGCTTTTATACAGCTGTTTTATCCACATATCCACAGGCTTATCCAGAGCTGGTGCATAACAATGCGAATAATTGGGGATAAAATAGGATAACTTTGTGCACAACTTTAAACTATTCGACTTATCCACTTTATCCACAGTTTTAAAGAAGTAATGTTATCCTTTTAACAAAACTAATTATTTTAAAAATGATATTGACAGCAAACTTGGTTTTTTATAGCATCTGTCCATATATAAAACAGAGGGTCAGGTGCATCAAAAACGACTGCCCAACGGGTCAAAAATCAGTCACGAATTACGACTTTGCAGGCAACAACATCGGCACAACGTGCTGTGAGGTGAAGGTGGATTACACCGAAGGAAATGTAAACAGTAACGGCTATGCAATCAATTATTCAAACTATAGCGTTACGGGAGCCATTAATGGAGTTTGCTGTAGCACATTTAATAATGCGGAGTATACGTATTATGGCAACGGTTGTTTTACCCTCAAATCTATAACTTCAAACTTTTCGATTCGAACGAATGGTGGTGTTGCTTATTGTGCAAAGGAAAGCAAAAGCATACCTTGTTCCGAATTTGATACTATATCTTTCAACCGCTATGTTTTAGCCTCAAAAGCTTGCGCATATTATGTAGACTCGACAGGAAAGGAAACATTCAGACATTGTCTGTGTTCTTCATCTGGTGACCCTGCATCAAGCGAAACTTATTGTGATTTGTAACCTTGAATGTCGCTAAATATAAAAACAGGGGGCTTTGAAAAAGCCTCCTGTTTCTTTGCTTGACAAAAAAGACATGAATGATATATAATCCAAAGAAAAAAAGGATTTAAAATGCGCGAAATAGTGTTTGATACAGAAACGACAGGTCTGGACCCTTTTACAGGCGATAAGATTGTCGAAATCGGTGCAGTCGAGCTTGTTGATCATATGCCGACAGGTAATAAGTACCACCAATACATCAATCCGATGCGCTCTATGAGCGAGGAAGTCATACGCGTACACGGTTTGACGGAAGAATTTTTGTCTGACAAGCCGACTTTTGAAGAAATTTGCGATGATTTTATGGCCTTTGTTGGCTCAGACTCTAGCCTTGTGGCACATAACGCGACTTTTGATATGAAATTTTTGAATTACCAGTTAAACGAGGTTAATCGGCCTCAGGTTGACATGAGCCGTGTGATTGATACCTTGATTTTGGCTAAAAAGAAATTTCCAGGCTCGCGCGTTAATTTGGACGAATTATGCAAAAGATTTCACGTGGATAACTCGGCGCGTACCGTGCACGGCGCATTGCTTGATGCTGAATTGTTGGCTGAAGTTTACCTTGAATTATTGGGCGGACATGAGCCAGGTTTTCTGCTAGCTCAGGATAAAAAAGAACAACCAGTTGTCGTGCAAGCACTTACTCCAGTCGAACACGTTTTTCACGAAGCACGCCATTTGGCTGATGTGTCTCAAGAAGAGGCAGCAAATCACCAGCAGTGGATCGATAAAATCAAAAACAGTTTATGGACTATGAGCGATGAAACGGCTGAAAATAAGTAAAAAATCGATTGTTTTGAGTGTGTTAGCGGTTGGTGTGAATCTTACGGCGCAGGCTCAGATGGTGGATTTGATGGGCTCTATGGGGCTACAAGGACTCCAAACCATCGAGGCGACTAAATCGGTCGGTCAAGCAACTGGAAAGCTTAAAAATACGCAAATTATTCAGCAAATGCAAATGAAAATTGCCGATATTACAATGACTTACTTTGGTGAATATAAAAATATGCCCATTCAAAAAATGTCTGTTGGTGGCGTGTCGGTGACTTTTAAAAGCGTGGGGCAGGGGAATTATTATGAAGCAGTTGTTTCGCCCGTGTCGACTGGCTTGTGTGCTGATCTGCTCGGACGGCCGTTCGAGAACTTGCACCAAGTCAAAATGGGACAAAAGGTGTATGAGCGCGCGCAACTTTCTGTGGCGACAAAGAGTTGTTCGTCTGTTGGGCAAATGACTTTGATTTTGAAATAAAGCGACTCCTCTAACGATTCGTTTTTGTTTGTCAATTAAAAAAATAAAATATTTCTATAGACTTTCTTTCGATTTTTGTGTAAAAGATAATTAAGTGATTCAAAAATGTTTCACGTGAAACAAATTTATAGATAATTTTAAAATGTTTCACGTGAAACAATTACAAAAGGAGTGTTTCACGTGAAACAATTTGATGATTTAACAAAAAAAACGATAGAGAAGTTGAAAATATATCAGTCTTTATTAGAAAAGTGGCAAAAGAAAATCAATTTAATAAGCCCGCTGACTATCAATGATATATGGAAACGACATATTTTGGATAGTGCACAACTTTACCCGCTGATCCCAAACAAGATTCAAACGCTGATCGATTTGGGAAGTGGAGCAGGGTTTCCAGGTTTGGTGCTGGCAATCATCAATCAAACACAGGGCAATGGCAAGTGGTCTGTCCATTTGGTCGAATCAGACAGCCGAAAGTGTGTCTTTATGCAAGAGGTGGCTCGGCACTGCGCTATCAATGTGGTCGTGCACAACTGTCGCATAGAAGGGTTGACTTCTTTAAAGGCTGATGTTATAACTGCAAGAGCTTTAAAAGAAACAAATACGCTTCTTGGTTTTGCTTTGCCGCTTTTAAAACCGCACACAATGTGCTTGTTTCTAAAGGGTGAAAATGCGGATCTCGAGCTTGAATGGGCGGCTCAACACTATAGTTTTATGGTGGAAAAAATACCAAGTATTACGGAAAAAAGTTATATTTTAAAAATGACGGAGATACATCAATGACTGAACAAAAGAAACATGCACGCGTCTTTTCGGTGGCTAATCAAAAAGGTGGGGTTGGCAAAACAACAACCGCCGTTAACTTGGCAACGGCTTTATCTGCTTTACGCAAGAAAGTCTTGCTTGTTGATTTAGATGCGCAAGGCAATGCAACTGTCAGCCTTGACGTGTCGCGTCAATCACGCACAAAAAATGCTTATACCGTGTTAACAGGGCAAGACAGCATCCTAAATACAGTGCAAGAAACGAAAATTCCGTACCTGTCCGTGCTGCCGTCCTGTCGTGAACTATTGGGATTGGACATTGAATTGGCGGGGGTGGAGCGGCCGCAATACTTTTTAAAAGATGCGCTGCAAGCGCCCGAACTTGATTTCGATTATGTCTTTATCGATTGTCCACCTGCGGTCGGAATGCTGACGATTAACGCGCTGACAGCATCAAATGCCGTCGTCGTGCCTATTCAATGCGAATACTTGGCGCTGGAAGGTGTGGCCGATTTGATTAAAACAATCGAACGTGTCAAGAAAAACTTTAATCACGATTTGGATTTGCATGGCATTTTGCTGACAATGTTTGACAGCCGTAGCAAGCTTTCGTTCTCGGTGGCCGATGACGTGCGCCGCTTCTTTGGCGAAAAAGTTTATAAATCTTTCATTCCGCGAAATGTGCGTATTCCAGAAGCACCGTCTCACGGAAAACCTGTTTTACTATACGATTATAAATGCACAGGTTCGCAAGCATATATCAAGCTGGCGGCTGAGTTCTTAAAAAGAGAAAAGGAGATTTTGAAAAATGGATAAAAATAAAATCGGTTTAGGCAAAGGCCTAAGTGCTATTTTGGGCGAGATTGATGAAGAGACAAATCAAGTCTCTGCCTTGATTGAAAAAAAAGCCACAGACGGCATTACATTTTTGCCTATCGGCGTGCTGCAAGCGGGCAAGTTCCAACCGCGTAAAGTCTTCAAAGACGATTATTTGCAAGACTTAATTGCTTCCATTAAAGAAAAAGGCGTCTTGCAACCCTTGCTCGTCAGACAGATAGGCGCTAACCGCTATGAAATCATCGCAGGCGAACGCAGATTCAGAGCTTCTCAAGCTGCTGGTTTGTCGCAAGTACCTGTAATCATTAAGAATTTCAACGATGAAGAGACTTTAGAAGTCTCGTTGATTGAAAACTTGCAACGTCAAGACTTAAATCCGCTGGAAGAAGCAGAGGGTTATCAACGCTTGATGAACGAGTTTAACAGAACGCAAGAAGAATTGGCAAAGGTTGTCGGTAAAAGCCGCAGTTATGTTGCGAACATTTTGCGTTTGCTTGACTTGCCTGCCGAAATTAAAACCTATGTTGAAAAAGGCGATTTAACGGCGGGGCATGCCCGAGCTTTGTTAAATGCGAAAAATCCCGAAAAGCTGGCAAAGAAAGTTTTGGAAAATGGGCTTAGTGTTCGCCAAACGGAACTTTTGGCAGCAACCGAGGGCGAGAAAAAAGGCCGCACAGAACGCAGCGTTGCTGTCGGTGGTCGCAAAGACGGCGATATTATGGCGCTCGAGGCTGAATTATCGACTTTACTCAAAACGGGCGTTTCTATCCGCTGGACGGGCAAGAATGGCAAGATCATCATCGAATGCAACAGCTTGGATAAATTGGATATGGTTTTGCAACGTTTGACTGCGGGCGGCGAAATCAGCGAATAAGTTGAACAAAAGCGGGCAGAGGCTTTCACCTTTTGCCCGTGCATAACTTTTAAAGCAAAGCATATACACCTTGCGCATTATATTTGCGCGTAAAAAAAGCATTCGCGCGTGCGCAAATATTACTTTTTCCACCTTTTCAAAGTCGGAAAAACACGCTTGCAATACGCGCGCATTTGATCGGGGGTCATATTTGCTTGCGCTGCAAATGGTGCACACATCTCGATGTATTCGTCCATTGTGACTTTATCGATGAATTCACCCTCTTTATAGCAATAAATACAATAATCGGAGTTAATGCTGCCGTCTTTATTGGTGCTGTATTGCTCTTCTTTCATCGGCATTGCGCAACTTTGACAGATTTTCATAACCCCTCCTGTTTGTTAATCATAAATAGAATTAAAGTATTCACCGACCGATTCAACAATAGAATTGGCCAACTTTGCACGATAACTCTTTGTTTGTAAAAGCTTTTCTTCTTGACGATTGGATAAATAGCCAATTTCAATTAACACTGAGGGTATATTTGCCGATTTCAACACGACAAAGCCCGCAAAGCGGTGTGCGTTTTTCACAAGCGTCACTTGTCTAGCCATACGCGCAACCAACAAATTTGCATATAGCGCCGATTTATCCATCGTATCGCGCTTGGCTAAATCGATTAAAATATTGCTGACTTCGGGCAGCTCGTTTGACAAATCGATGCCCAAAATAATGTCGGCTTTATTTTCGCGTTCGGCCAATAATTGCGCTTCACGGTCAGAGGCGCGCTCGGATATCGTGTAAACAGACAAGCCTTTCGCATTTTTGTTGCGTGCGCTGTCGGCGTGGATTGAAATAAACAAGTCGGCCTCGTGACGATGCGCAAAACGGGTGCGTTCGCGTAAAGCCAATGCTTTGTCTGTTTCGCGCGTTAAAAGGACGCGATATTTGCCTGTTTTAAGTAAAGCTTGTTTGGTTTCTTTGGCCATTTGCAAGGTCAAATTTTTCTCATAATGCCCCGTGGAACTAATAGCGCCAGGATCTGAGCCTCCATGTCCAGGGTCGATTACAATCAAAGGTTTTTGCTTTTTAACATCTTTTGTGAGCTTTGCAGGCTTAATAGTGTTTTGTGTGGCGGCCAGTGGGGTCATCATAGTTTTGGGCGCTGAAACAGTGCTCGGCTTATCCAATTTTAAATCAATTACAAAGCGCCACTGCTTTTCACTGCTATTGGGTGCAAGGTAAAATCCATTATCATAAACGGGAATGTCGGACGTTTCCAAAACGATGCGTGTTTGCTTGGGCAAAGGCTGTCCCAGACGCGTTTCGTGAATAAAACCTGTTGGGGGAGGTGTTTTGTCAACGCAGGTTTTATCAAGGACTGTATTGTCAAAATCGATAACTACACGATTAGGGTTTTGCAAAGTGAAAATACGGCAGGGATTTTTATCGTCTAGGTGAGCGACGACTCGTACTGTTTTTTCATCTTGGCGACCCAGCCTTATTTGTGACAAGGTTGCAGGGGCGCAGATGCCTTGAGAAGCTTGAAAAATCAAGATGATAGCGAATATAAATAATAAAGTAATATGTTTTAAAAATGTTCTCATAGCCTGCTTTTATAAAAAAAATCAATAAATAAGTTGTTTTTTGTTTAGTTTTAATATATCTTTTTAAAAGTTTATTTTAGTTTTATAAACGCATTTAGAAAAGTAAAACTTTTTAAAAAGTATTTTTTAAATGATCAAGGCAATAACAAGATTTATGGAAAGTGGCTATAAAGGATGAATGTATTTTTCAATTTAATCGAAAATGAAATACTTCTCTTCTTATTTCAAGGGACATCTTTGCTCTTCCTGATACTGAGCGTTGTTTTCAAGCGCTCTGTTAATCATAATTATTTGGAGTTTATACATTTATGTCAAAGAAAATGCTTATCGAAGCAACTCATCCAGAGGAAACGCGGGTGGTTGTTTTGGAGGATTCACGTTTGGACGAATTGGACGTCGAGACCTCCACAAAGAAACAAATTAAAGGAAATATTTATCTGGCAAAGGTTGTTCGTGTAGAACCGTCTTTGCAGGCTGCTTTTGTCGAATACGGTGGCAATCGCCACGGTTTTTTGGCTTTTAATGAAATTCACCCCGACTACTATCAAATCCCTGCGGCGGACTTGGAAAAGCTGAAAAAAGAAATGCAGCAAGAGGCCGACCGTGCTGAAGAAGCCGAAGAAGTGGCTGGTAAAAAATCGTCTAAAGCAAATGCCGATGATGTGGAAATTGTCAGCGATTCGGATAATGATGAAAACTTGTACCGTCCACGCCGTATGTCGTTTAGAAAGTATCGTATTCAAGAAGTCATTCATCACGGGCAAAAAATGCTCGTCCAAGTGACGAAAGAAGAGCGCGGCAATAAAGGCGCTGCAATGACGACTTATTTATCTCTTGCGGGGCGTTATAGTGTATTGATGCCGAAAAATGGCTCTTCTGGCGGTGTTTCCAGAAAAATCGCAAACATTGCTGACCGCAAGCGTTTAAAGAAAATTGTTGAAGATTTACCTTTAAGAGAAGGGCAATCTGTGATTATCCGTACGGCGGGCAAAGACCGTACAAAAGCAGAAATCAAGCGCGACTTTGAGTATTTGGACAAAACGTGGGAAGACATTGTCGAAAAGACAATGGAATCGATTGCGCCTGCGTTGATTCATGAAGAGGCGAACTTAATTAAGCGCACTTTGCGTGATACTTTGACGGACGATATTGACGAAATCATTATCGAAGGTGAAGAGGCTTATAAAAATGCAAAGGCTTTCTTAAAGCTTTTAATGCCGCGTCAGGTCAAAAAAATCAAAGAGTACAAGAAAGATATTCCGCTGTTTCAAGCTTATAATATCGAAAATCAGCTGGAAGAGATGAATCAAAAGAACGTTTATTTAAAGTCAGGCGGTTATTTAGTGATTGATCAAACCGAAGCATTAGTGGCGATTGATGTGAACTCGGGACGTGCTACACGCGAACGCAACATTGAAGAAACGGCTCTTAAAACGAACTTGGAAGCAGCTGACGAGGTGGCGCGCCAGTTGCGTTTGCGGGATTTAGCAGGTTTGGTTGTAATTGATTTTATCGATATGGAAGAACCAAAAAATAATTATGCAGTCGAACGCCGTATGCGTGAAGCTTTGAAAAAAGACCGTGCGCGTGTCCAAATGGGCAAAATTACGGGCTTTGGATTGATGGAAATCTCGCGTCAACGCTTGCGTTCCAGTTTGCAAGAAACAGGTCATCATGTTTGTCCAATGTGCCAAGGTTGTGGCATTGTGCGTTCGGAACAATCATCGGCGATGCACGCTTTGCATACGTTAGAAAAAGCTGCTAACGAGCATACAAACGCGCGTATTTTGATGACTTTGCCATTAGAGATTGCACTGTATGTTTTGAACAATAAACGTGAAACATTAGCACAAATTGAAGCCAGACATGATGTGTCTATAAGCATTCAAGCGGACAACACGATGATTTGCCCAACAGATTTCAGAATGGAATATGAAGCGTTGCCTATCAAAGATAAAAAAGGTTTTTTTGCTCGTACATTTGAAACGCTATTGCCGTTTGTGGCCGAAGAAAAAGCTGCCGAAAAAGCGGCTGTGAAAGCACCAGAAAAGCCGTCTAAAACGGATAAAAAGCTTGAAAAGGCAAAGCAGCAGCAAGTTCAAAGCAAGGAAGCGATGAGCGAGCCTGTCACCGCTCAGAGCAAAAACAAAAAGCGCAATAAGCCGCAAAAAAAGCAAAAAGACGAAAAAAATGCGACTGAAGAAAAGTTTAAAGTGGTGCGTCAGGAAGCAATAACGGCATATGATGCACACTCGACTAGTGTGATTGAAAAGCCAGAAACGCCCGTTGTGGCGGTCACACCAGCTATAACGGAAGTCGAAGCGGTGGCAAAACCTAAGTCGCAAAAGCGTTCGAAAAAGTCGCATGGTGAAAAGCAGAAACATAATAAAAAGACTGTGTCTGAAGTGCCCGCAAACGAGCCTGCTTTAGCGCAGAAAGATAACATGCAAAAAGACGCTCGGAATGTTGAAGACACTGCTGTGCATGAGGCGATTATTCTTGAGGATAAGTCTTTGTCTGCCTCTCATGTTAATGTAGAAGCTGAAAAAGAACAAACGCCTACAGAGCTAGCTTCAGAAATGCCTGTTGTCGAAAACCCGAAAAAGGGTTGGTGGAACAAGGCGCAAGAATAAGCCGTGTTGATAAGTGATTATCTTTTAAAAAGCCTCACTATTGTGGGGCTTTTTTTTATGGACAAAATAGGGTGTTTAGGAAAATCCGCGCCAACCCTTAAGGATTTATTGCGCTTTAAAAGGGGCTTCTTTATGAGCTGATTTTTATTAAAATCTTTTTTCTGCCATATCTTATTAAAAGAGCCAGCGCGCCATAATTCGCGCGCTCGCGCTGGCTCTTTGAGAATCAGTTTGCAAAAACAAATAAACGATGCAGAAGTTTTATTCAAAGCGCGGGGCGCCTTTTGTCGCGTCCTCGCCCCGCGCTTTAATGCAATCCAAATAAAAAAACGCCTGCTGGCGTTGTCCAAAAATAAGGGTCGATATTTTTCGACTTGATTTTAGGG
>ERZ1023658.48-NODE-48-length-58981-cov-13.724977_pt1 | contig 58981 bp, 47 predicted proteins | sample MGYA00380339_ERZ1023658 | MGnify/ENA primary metagenome ERZ1023658 (study PRJEB33179, sample SAMN07448981) | human gut metagenome | biome: Human-gut; feature: Human associated habitat; material: Faeces | host: Homo sapiens | place: India: Bhopal | collected... | reverse complement strand
GGCAAGGAAGAAGTGCTCGACTATATAGGCCAGATTCTCAAGGACATTGGCCATACGGAAAAATAACACAGGATGACACCATATTTAGACATTCAGGGGTTGACAAAGAGCTTTGGGGCCCAAGTGCTCTTCGACAACATCAACATGTCGGTTGCCGAAGGGCAAAAGGTCGGGCTCATTGCCAAGAACGGCACGGGCAAGTCCACGCTCTTGGAGATTATAGCCGGCAAGGAAGGCCACGACAGTGGCTCAATAATATTCCACAACGACATACGGGTGGGGTATCTTGAGCAAACTCCCGATTTCGACCCGGAGGAGTCGGTGTTGGACGCTTGTTTCAACCATAACGGTGACCCGGAGAAGGTGTTGAAGGCTAAGCAGATACTCACAAAGCTTCATATCGATGACCTCGCGCAGCCCATGAAGGAGCTGAGCGGTGGCCAGCGCAAGCGCGTGGCACTCGCCAACGTGCTCATTACCGAGCCCGATTTCCTCATACTCGACGAGCCCACCAACCATCTCGACCTTGAGATGATAGTGTGGCTTGAGAATTATCTCTCTCGCTCCACGCTGACCTTGCTCATGGTCACTCACGACCGTTATTTCCTTGACAACGTGTGCAATGTCATATTGGAGCTTGACGACGAGACCATTTACACTTATCGTGGCAATTACAGCTATTACCTGGAGAAGCGGCAAGAGCGCATCGACAACCGTCGGGCCGAGATAGCCCGCGCCAACAACCTCTACCGCAAGGAGCTGGAGTGGATGCGCTCCACGCCACAGGCGAGAAGCCACAAGGCGCGTTACCGAGAGGACGCGTTCTACGAGCTTGAGCAACGTGCCCACAGGCGCATCGAGGAACGGCAGGTGAGGCTGAAAGCCAGCAACGTGTACATCGGCTCGAAAATCTTTGAGTGCCAGCATGTGTCGAAGAAGTTCACCGACTCGCAAGGCAACGACAAGGTCATTCTCGACAATTTCTATTACAACTTCGCGCGCTTTGAGAAGATGGGCATCGTTGGCAACAACGGCACGGGCAAGTCTACGTTCATAAAGATGCTCTTGGGCCTCGTGCCGCCCGACAGCGGCAAGTTCGACGTTGGCGAGACCGTGAGGTTCGGCTATTTCTCACAAGACGGACTGAAGTATAACGAGAGCCAGAAGGTCATCGACATCATTACCGACATAGCCGATTACATCGACTTGGGCGGAGGCCGCAAGATGACGGCGTCGCAGTTTCTCAACTATTTTCTTTTCACGCCCGAGCAACAGCAAAACTTTGTCTATAAGCTCAGCGGAGGCGAGCGGCGCAAGCTCTACCTCTGCTCCGTGCTGATGAAGAATCCCAACTTCCTCGTCCTCGACGAGCCTACCAATGACCTTGACATCCAGACGCTTCAAGTGCTTGAGGAATATCTGCAGGATTTTCCTGGATGCGTCATCGTGGTCAGCCACGACCGTTATTTCATGGACAAGGTGGTCGACCACTTGCTGGTCTTCGAGGGCAGTGGGGTGATTAAGGACTTCCCCGGCAATTACACGCAGTACAGGGAATGGAAGTCGCTGAAATCGGAAAAGGACGATGGCTCCTCCAAGAAGGCCAAGGCGGTGAAGAAGGATTATCACCACGACACTCGCCGCCGCATGTCGTTCAAGGAGAAACGCGAGTTTGAGCAGTTGTCCAAGGACATTGAGGCTCTTGAGACAGAGCAAAAGCAGATAGAGGAGATGCTTTGCAGCGGAACGCTGTCAGTGGAGGAACTGACGGAGAAGAGCAAGCGTCTGCCACAGATAAAGGATGAGTTGGACGAAAAAGAGATGAGATGGCTGGAGCTCAGCGAGTTGGAATAACGTGTCTGTTGCTGTGTGTCCTCTTGTCGCTATCGATAACCGCGGACGCGAAGAGGGGCAAGAAGCTCTCTTTGCTCCACCGCGTGCATACCTATGCCACGACAGTTGACACGGCCAATGTCTCAAAAGAGTTTTATTCCTACTCGCGCGCTTTCATCAAGGTAGACAAGCGCAACCCCATTCTCATGCTCGTGCCATCGGCCTATATCATTTCCCGAGGCGGCAAGCGAGAGTTTCTCACGGAACGTTTCTCGAAGATACGGATGAAAAACTACAGCGACTTCGATACGAGGACCTTGTTGAGGATCAGCAACATTCCGAGCTATCGAGGCGCCATGAGCAGTTTCAACAGGTACATGACGCCGACCATCTACGACGAGACCGTCGTGGGTAACACCATCCTTTCGCCTTTTCACCCAAACAACTTCAAGTTTTATAAATATAAAGTGGACGCCGTCACTGGCGACGTGGTGAAATTGAGCTTCTCCGGCCGCCGCAAGAACACCCAGCTCGTTCATGGCAACGCCGTCATCGACAAATTGACGGGACGCATAATCAGCTGTAACATTTGGAGCGAGTACGACATGGTCAACGCCCTGCTCTCCATGACGATGGGTAACAGGGGCGCCAACTCGCTATTCCCTAAAGACTGTGACGGACTGTTGCGTTTCAACTTCCTTGGCAACAAGGTGTCGGCTCATTACATTTCAAACTACGGCTTGAACAATGCGCTTCATGGCGACGGTTACGACAACGCTGACAATCCTGCCCTTATGGATAGCGTGCGCCCGGGAACACTTCCCGCTCAAGAAAGGAAAATCGTGGACGACATACTGGCTGCGAAGGCCGTCAAGGACACCGCCGACACGGTGGCCACGCACAAGAAGCGTGGCAGCTGGGTGAAAAGGGTGTTCTGGGATGCCGTGGGAGACAACGTGTTCAACCGCATCAAGATGACCTTCGGGCAGAACAGCCAAGGCTATTTGCGCATAAACCCCGTGCTCAATCCTCTCTACATGAGTTATAGCGACAGAAGGGGATTCACATATAAGTTCGCGATGCACGCCAACTACCAAACGGGCGAGGATGCCGAGCTGCTCGGCAACTTGCGCTTCGGTTATTCCTTCAAAATCAAGCAGTATTATTTCCGCCTGCCATTATATTTCTACATGAGCCGGCGCAAGAACAGGTATGTCAAGTTTGAGATAGGCAATGGCAATCGCATACGCAACAATCTTATATACAATGACATGGAACAGGCCTTAAACAACTTTGGCAACCATGCCTTGATGATAAAGACCCCTGACCATTTCAATGAGTTCACTCAGACAGACGCGCGCCTGGTGCTCAACTTCGATGTCAACAGTTTCATTGGCTTCCAGGTGGGCTCGCTCTTCCAAAGGTACAAGGCGTTTACCCCTGGCTTTTTCCGCGCCATGGATAAGCCTACCCATTACAGTGCTTTCGCGCCGGTGTTCGAGGTTCAATATCGTCCGATGGGTTGGTCGGGACCTATCCTGACGCTCGACTATGACCGTGGCGTAACCAACGTGCTCAATTCCAACATGAAGTATGAGCGATACGAGTTCAACGCTGAATACATCCATCACCTCAACCGCCTGCAGGCGTTGCAGATGAGGCTTGGCGCGGGATTCTATTCCCACAAGGGACGCGACACCTACTTCCTCAACTATGAGAACTTCAAGGAGAACAACATACCCGGAGGTTGGAACGACGACTGGAGCGGTGAGTTTGAGTTGTTGAGAAGCGACAACTACAATTCCTCGTCTTATTATGTTCGTGGTAACCTCACCTATGAGTCGCCGCTCTTGCTCTTGAGCTGGCTTCCCATAGTAGGCCACTACATGGAGATGGAACGCGTTTACGTGTCGTGGCTCGACGCGCGCAAGATGCACCCTTACGTTGAACTTGGCTATGGTTTCACCACAAGGTTTTTCTCTGCCGGCCTGTTCGTCAGCAACGGCAAGGGCAACCGCACGTTTGGATGCAGGTTTGGCTTGGAGCTTTTCAGGCATTGGTGATTATTCAATGCAATAGGGGTTATCCAGCTTCCTCTTTTTTTAAGACGAGGCATCCTAAAACCACGCTTAAATCAAAAGTTTTAGGACGCGGTGTCCTAAAACTTTCATAATTCCATCACTTTTAGGATGGCTTATCCTAAAAAAGCAGTAACTTCGCAGCGGTTTCAAGTGAAAAGCGGCAATATGAAGCGAATAGAACGAACAACATATCTAAATAGAGAATCACCTTCACGGCGTCGGTCTCGAACAGCTTAAAATCCGTGTGGAGAAATAAGATTCCGTCTTTGTGGAAGCCTATGGGAAACCTGACCATTTGTAAACTTTTTTGGTCGAAAAACACACTCTCCGCGGCTCGCAATCCAGAGAGCTAAAACGTGGTTTTCGGGCGTCGGTGACGCTCAATCATGCCAAAAATGAAGCCGAGCCATCACCGTTACGGTGCAATCGCACTGCCGTTACACCGTAACGGCGACGCGATTACACCGTAACGGCGACGCGATTGCACCGTAACGGCGACGCGATTGCACCGTAACGGCAGTGCGATTGCACCGTAACGGCGACGTGGAAAGCCTCATTTTTTGGCCGCGAAAAAGCGCGAAAATGATAATCCCCTAATAATCAGCATTATATATAAATCGCTCACCATTCGCGAATTTGCGACCAAGCGACCGCCCGCTCGAAAAAAATCGATTCTCAGAAGGCGTTTTGTCGTGATTTTTCAAACGTTTTGGCAATCCATCAACACAACGTTCCGGCATTGCCGACAAGAAGCAGGAAACCACATAATACACCAACAGTGAACATTTGTTAAATAGTTCAGAAATTGTAATCATTTCAATTTAGATTAAAAATAATTCACTATATTTGCAAAGTGCTTGCCAAACGGCAAAGCACGGATAAACCAAAAGCCTCAACCTATGACGCACAACTTTCTTTATAATGTGTACCGACTGTATGCCGACGGATTCAAGCACATGCGGCTTGGACGCGTGCTGTGGGCCATAATCCTGATAAAGCTGTTCGTGATATTCGTCATACTGAAGCTGCTGTTCTTCCCCGACGTGCTGAAGCAGAAAGCACACGACGGCAACCCGGCCAACTACGTGGCCGGAGAACTGATAACGAGATAAACCTAACTAAATAACACATTATCCTCAACACCATGAACCTCCTATTAACCATCGACCCTTCACTGATAGACTGGTCAAGGGCCCAATTCGCACTGACAGCCATCTACCACTGGCTCTTCGTTCCGCTGACGCTCGGTCTCGCCCTCATCATGGGCATCATGGAGACTTGCTATTATCGCACCGGCAAACAGTTCTGGCGCGAGGCGGCGGTCTACTGGCAACGGCTCTTCGGCGTCAACTTCGCCATGGGTGTGGCCACGGGCATCATCCTCGAATTTGAGTTCGGCACCAACTGGAGCAACTACTCTTGGTTCGTGGGCGACATCTTCGGCGCGCCGCTCGCCATAGAGGGCATCGTGGCGTTCTTCATGGAGAGCACGTTCGTGGCCGTGATGTTCTTCGGATGGGAGAAGGTGTCGCGCGGGTTCCACCTGGCCTCCACTTGGCTCACCGGCCTTGGCGCCACCATCTCGGCATGGTGGATCCTCGTGGCCAACTCATGGATGCAATATCCCGTGGGCTGCGAGTTCAACCCCGACACCGTGCGCAACGAGATGACGAGCTTCATCGACGTCGCGCTCTCGCCCTTTGCCATCGACAAGTTTTTCCACACCGTCACGTCGTCATGGATCATCGGCGCCGTCTTCGTTTGCGCCGTGAGCTGCTGGTATCTGCTGAAACGGCGCAACACGCGGCTGGCCACGGAGAGCATAAAGATAGCATCGGTCGTAGGCATAGCGGCAGCGGTGTTGACCATGGCCACCGGCGACTCGTCGGCGGTGAAGGTGGCCCAGGCGCAGCCCATGAAGCTTGCCGCCATGGAGGCCCTCTACGACGGCGGCAACGGCGTGGGCCTGACGGCCGTGGCCGCGGTTAACCCCTTTGAGCAGCCCGACTACGCCAAGGGCGGAGAGCCGCCATTGCGCATCGCCATGCCCTGCGGCCTGTCGCTGCTTGCCACGCACAGCCTGGACGGCTACGTGCCTGGCGTCAACGACCTGCTGAACGGCTACACGCGTGCCGACGGCAATCGCGAGCCATCGGCCGAGGAGAAGATGCAGCGTGGCCGCAAGGCCATAGCCACGCTTGCCGAATACCGCAAGCTGAAAGCCGCCAACCCAGGCGACAAGCAGCTGCCACGCCTCGCGGCGCAGCTCAAGGAAGACATGCCGTATTTCGGATATGGCTACATCAAGGACCGCGCCGAGCTGGTGCCGTATATCCCCGTCAACTTCTATGCCTTCCGCGTTATGGTGGGCGTGGGCACGCTGCTGCTGCTCTTCTTCCTCGTCATTGGCCATATGGCATGGCGACGTGACGTGGCTGGGTCGCGCCGCTGGCTCCATTGGGCGGCCATAGCCATGCTTCCGCTGGCCTACATAGCCAGCGAGGCGGGCTGGATAGTGGCAGAACTGGGCAGGCAGCCTTGGGCCATACAAGACATGATGCCCACCTTGGCAGCCGTCTCCGACATCAGCACGGGCAGCGTGGCCCTCACCTTCTTCATCTTCCTCGTGCTCTTCACCGTGCTGCTCGTGGCCGAGCTGCGCATCATGTGCAAGGTGATAAGCAATCACACATCAAATTAACCATAAAAATAAAGAAACCGTCATGACATACACATTTCTTCAGCACTACTGGTGGTTTTTCGTGTCGCTGCTCGGCGCCCTGCTTGTTTTCCTGCTCTTCGTGCAAGGGGCCAACTCCATGGTCTACAGCATAGGCGGCAACGAGGAGGGGCAACGCAAGGTGCTCGAGTCCACGGGCCGCAAATGGGAGATAACGTTCACCACGCTCGTCACCTTCGGCGGAGCCTTCTTCGCGTCGTTCCCCTTGTTCTACAGCACGAGTTTCGGCGGAGCCTACTGGCTTTGGATGACAATCCTCTTCTCGTTTGTGCTGCAAGCCGTCAGCTATGAGTTCCAGCACCGCAAGGGCAACCTGCTCGGCAAGCGCACGTATCGCTGCTTCCTGATAATCAACGGCATTGTAGGCCCGCTGCTGCTCGGCGGCGCCGTGGCCACATTCTTCGACGGGTCCAACTTCATCGTGGAGAAAGCGGCGCTCACCGATGTCGGCGGCCCGGTGATAAGCCGGTGGGCCAACGCCTCGGCTGGCCTCGACGCGCTCCTCGACCCTTGGAACCTCGTGCTCGGCTTGGCCGTGTTCTTCCTCGCGCGCATGCTTGGCGCGCTCTACATCATCAACAATGTCGCCGACGACGGCATACGCTCGCGCGGCAGGGCGCGCCTCTTGGGCGCCACGGTGCCTTTCCTCGTGCTGTTTCTCGCGTTCTTCATCCGCCTGTTGTTGAAAGACGGATATGCCGTGGACGCCGCCACTGCGGCTATTGTCATGGAACCGCTGAAATACCTACACAACTACCTCGCCATGTGGCCACTGGCCATCATCACGCTCGCCGGCGTGGTCTTGCTGCTCTATGGCATGGCGCGCACGGTGCTGAGCCCCGCCTACGTCAGGGGCATCTGGCCAGCCGGCATCGGCGTGGTGCTGGTGGTGCTGTCGTTGCTCCTCGTGGCCGGATGGGGCGGCACGGCCTACTATCCGTCGAACGCCGACCTGCAAAGCTCGCTCACCATAGCCAACAGCTGCAGCAGCGAGTTCACGCTCCGCACCATGTTCTACGTGTCGTTGCTCGTGCCTTTCGTCTTCGCCTACATAGCTTATGTATGGAGGGCGATGGACAGAGAATAGGTCCAGGTGGTTTCCGCGCACCGTCTTCTCCCATCGTTTTGCAGGGGCCGCCCCTGCAAAGCATCATCGTGTGCGTCATCGGTGAAGCCGATATCCAAAGCGGTGGGAAGACGGGGTGCCTTGCGCGACGCCCTATTTGTTGGCTTTTAAGACTTTATTGCCCGAAAATAGCGGTTATATGGAATAAAAAGCGTAACTTTGCCAACTGATTTTACAAATACGCTTATCATCAATTATGCCATTTCCCATACATATAGATATATTATCGCTCATTATCAAAGGCATCATCATTGGCATAGCCGCCTCCGCGCCAATGGGCCCCGTGGGAATACTCTGCGTGCAACGAACCCAGAAGAAGGGCCGATGGTTCGGCTTCGCCACGGGCATCGGGGCATCAGCAAGCGACTTGATCTACGCCTTGATATCGGGAGCCGGCATGTCGTTTGTGGTCGACTTCATCAACAACCCCGTTTACAAGTTCTATCTGCAACTCGTCGGCGGCTTGATGTTGCTCGTCTTCGGTCTCATCAGCTTCTTCAGCAACCCCTTGAAAAAAGCCCACAGCAACGGGCAGAGGGAGAAAGGCACGCTAATCCACAACATGGTGACCGCGTTTTTCATCACCTTGTCAAACCCATTGATAATCCTGCTCTTCATAGCCCTCTTCGCCCAGCTCAACTTCATCATCCCCAACCAGCCGGTGCTCATGGTCATGGGCTACGCCTCGATGATAGGCGGCGCGCTGCTATGGTGGTACGGGCTGACATGGCTGGTAGACAAGATACGAGCGAAGTTTGACCAGACAGGCGTGATAATAATAAACCGCGTCATTGGCAGTTGCGTCATCTTCTTCTCGCTCGTCAGCCTCATAGGCACGCTATTCAACATATACCTCTTCCCCAAGCTGCCGTTGCAGGAGTGACAGGCAGAAGAGGCAAAGACACACCCTAACAACAACCATCACTATGTTTATCGCAAAAGAGATAAGAAAGAAATCCATAGCCGAATACCTGCTCTACATGTGGCAGATAGAGGACCTCATCCGTGCCTACGGATGCTCGCTCCCACGCATAAAACGAGACTACATCAGCAAGTTCTCCAACCTGACCTCGGAGCAGAAAGAAGACGAGACCGACTGGTTTGGCAACCTCATACGCATGATGAACGAGGAGGGCAAGCGCGAGAAGGGACACCTTAACATCAACGCCATCATAATACAAGACCTCGCCGACCTGCACGGAGAGATAATAGATTCGAACCGCTTCCCCTTCTACAACGCGGAATACTACAAGGTGTTGCCCTTCATCGTTGAGCTGAAGCGCAAGGGCAACGACAACGTGGGCGAGATAGAGACTTGCTTCAACGCCCTCTACGGCAAGATGCTCTTGCAGATGAAGCACAAGGACATATCGCCCGACACGGAGCACGCCCTGGACGAGATAACCACGTTCGTGGGCATGCTCAGCGACTATTACATAAAAAACCGGGACGAGGGTCTCGACTTTGGTGACAACGATTAATATATAAGAAACGAAATGAACATTCTTGTTACTGGCGCCAACGGCCAACTTGGCAACGAGGTGCAGATTGTGAGCAAGCAATCGGCGAAAGACCATTATTTCTTCACCGACGTATGCGACGGTTACGAAAAGCTCGACATCACCGACATAGAAAAGGTCAGGGCCTTCGTCAAGGCCCACGAGATTAATTGCATCATCAATTGCGCGGCATGGACCAACGTCGACAAGGCGGAGACCGCCGGCGACATCGTGGAGACGCTCAACGCCGTGGCACCCGAGAACCTCGCCAAGGTGATGAAGGAAGCCGGCGGACTGCTCGTGCACATCAGCACCGACTACGTGTTTGGTGGAGACCCGTACAACACGCCGTGCAGCGAGGACCAGAAAGGCACGCCGACAGGCGTCTACGGACTCACCAAGCTCCACGGCGAACAGAAGATTGAGGCCACGGGATGCGACCACGTCATCATACGCACGGCGTGGCTATACTCCGAGTTTGGCCACAACTTCGTGAAGACCATGCTCAACCTCACCGCCACGAAGCCCATGCTGAAGGTGGTGTTCGACCAGACGGGCACGCCGACCTACGCCGGCGACCTGGCCAACGTGATATTCGACATCGTGGAGAACCGCAAGTTTGAGGGCAACACGGGCGTCTACCACTTCAGCAACGAGGGTGTTTGCAGCTGGTACGACTTCACCAAGATGATAGCCCTGCTCGCAGGCCACACCGACTGCGACATTGAGCCGTGCCACAGCGACGAATATCCCTCGCCGGTCACTCGCCCAGCCTATTCAGTGCTCGACAAGACAAAGATAAAGGAGACGTTCGGCGTGAAGATACCCTACTGGCTCGACAGTCTCAAGAAATGCATGAACAATATCAACAATGAATAAGCAAATAGAACGCAGGCGTACATTCGCCATAATCTCTCACCCTGACGCCGGTAAGACCACGCTGACGGAGAAGTTCCTGCTCTTCGGCGGACAGATACAAGTGGCCGGTGCCGTGAAGAGCAACAAGATTCGCAAGACGGCCACCAGCGACTGGATGGACATTGAGAAGCAACGTGGTATCTCCGTGTCGACCTCGGTGATGGAGTTTGACTATCTTCCCGAGGGCCAGACGGGCGAGCCTTACAAGGTGAACATCCTCGACACCCCGGGTCACCAAGACTTTGCCGAGGACACCTACCGCACGCTCACGGCCGTAGACTCAGCCATCATCGTGGTAGACTCAGCCAAAGGCGTGGAGGCACAGACCAGGAAGCTCATGGAGGTGTGCCGCATGCGCAACACGCCGGTCATCATATTCATCAACAAGATGGACCGTGAGGGCCGCGACCCCTTCGACTTGCTCGACGAGCTTGAGCAAGAGCTCAACATACACGTGCGCCCGCTCTCGTGGCCAATAGGACAGGGCATGAAGTTCAAGGGCGTGTACAACATCTATGAGCACAACCTCAACCTCTTCACCCCCGACAAGCAGCGCAAGACGCAAAAGGTAGAGGTGGACGTGCAATCGGCCGACTTGGAGCAACACGTGGGCGAGGACTTCGCACAGCATCTTCGCGACGACCTCGAACTGGTGGACGGCGTTTACCCGGAGTTTAACGTGGACGACTACCGCAAGGCAGAAGTCGCCCCGGTGTTCTTCGGCTCCGCGCTCAACAACTTCGGCGTACAAGAGCTGCTCGACTGCTTCGTGCAGATAGCCCCCTACCCTCAGCCCACAAAGGCCGAGGAGCGAATGGTGAACCCCGACGAGCCCAAGTTCACGGGCTTCATCTTCAAGATAACCGCCAACATCGACCCCAACCACCGCTCGTGCATCGCCTTCTGCAAGATTTGCTCAGGCAAGTTCCTCAGAAACCAGCCCTACTACCATGTGAGGCTTGACAAGACGACACGCTTCTCCTCGCCAACACAGTTCATGGCCCAGCGCAAGAGCACGGTAGACGAGGCATGGCCGGGCGACATCGTGGGCCTGCCCGACAACGGCATATTCAAGATTGGCGACACGCTGACCGAGGGTGAGCACCTGCATTTCCGTGGCTTGCCATCATTCTCGCCAGAGCTGTTCAAGTATATCGAGAACGACGACCCAATGAAGTCGAAGCAGTTCCAGAAAGGCGTTGAGCAACTCATGAACGAGGGCGTGGCGCAGATGTTCGTCAACCAGTTCAACAACCGCCGCATCATCGGCACCGTGGGACAGCTGCAGTTTGAGGTCATACAGTATCGCCTTGAGCATGAGTACAACGCCAAGTGCCGTTGGGAGCCCGTACACCTCTATAAGGCTTGCTGGATAGAGAGCGACGACGCGCAAGAGCTCGACAACTTCAAGAAGCGCAAATACCAATACATGGCCAAGGACATTGAGGGCAGAGACGTGTTCCTCGCCGACTCAAGCTACGTGCTGAGCATGGCGGAACAAGACTTCGAGCACATCAAGTTCCACTTCACGAGCGAGTTCTAAAGCACCTTATCCCCCTCCCCAACGCAAGGGAGGGTGAAAAACATATCATGCCATCTCACGGCATGCACTGCATGGCGCGGCCCCTGTTGCCGCGCCATTTTTCATTCCCTAACCTGCCGCGGTGTCATACCCGTGTGCTTCTTATAGTAGCGACAGAAGAAACTGGTGTCGGAGAAATGGTATTCCCATGCTATCTCCTTGATGCTCTGCGTGGTGTGTTGCAGTTGCATCTTTATTTGCAAAACTACGTATTGGTCGATTATAGCCTTTGGAGTGTGGTCGGTGACCTGTCGCACTATAAGCGTAAGATACTTCGGGGTGATGTTCATTAGCCGGGCATAGTAGTTCACGTCGCGCGACAACCGGTAGTCGCGCTCAACGAGCATCATGAAGTGGTTGAAGAGTTTGCGCACACGATACGACTTCACGTCGTCTGGGCGACTCTGCGGATTGCGCTGCAGATACTCGTGAAAACCTATGAAGAACGCCTTGAGCTGACAGAGCACCAACTGGGAGATGCAGGTGCATTCCGACTGGTCGAAATAAACCTTCAGCAGGGCAAACATGTTGTTGATGATATTGGTAACCACGGGAGAATCCTGGCGGCATCGGTCTTCACGCAAGGAGGAATACACCGTCTGCTCCAGTTGCAGGCTCGCCTCACGAAGCAAGGAAGGATTGTACTTCAGCATTTCCACCTGGAAGAGGGAAGAACTTTTTAGTGAAGAACTAAGAACGAAGAGTGAAGAATCCGCTTGTTCTCCCCTTTGTTTTTCATAAGAAGACTCAGGCAATAAAGCACTTGGATTCTTCACTCTTCGTTCTTCATTCTTCACTTCCATTGCTCTTCGTTCTTCATTCTCCACTTCCATTGCTTTCCTCAATTCCACCACGTCGTTGGGGAAGACGGTGATGACCGCCCCCTCGTAAAGCTCCCAATCCTTATAATTCACATTCACCACGGCCCTACCCTTGCGGCAAATCAATATGGCCCCGTAAGTCAACACTTGCGGCCCGTCCTGCCATTCCTCCAAACTCGTGGTAAGCAACTCTGCCTCCTGATGGCTGCTCAATTCTGACAGCTTCATGGCTTCCTTTTTATCCTTCTTGTCTTTCACAATCCGTGTTTCTCTTTTTGAGCGCAAAAATACGCAATAAATGTAACATAAAAGAACAGTTGTTCCCTAATAGTCCATTCTCAGCGAATTATTTGAAATAAGAATTCAGTAAAAACGCCGTAACTTTGCGCCCGAAAAAACAGAAGGTAAAAAGGTAAAAGGATAAAAAAAGACATTATAAAACAATACGAATGATAAAGAGCATCTTATTTGTAAGCCTCTTGCTGGCAGGAGGCTCGTCTTGGGCTGTGGCTCAGACAGACGGAAACTTGCAGACCATGACACTCTCGGAGCTTTACACCCTTGCCGACCAAAAGAGTCAGAAGGTAAAGGTGAGCGAGGTGGCTCTCCAAGCTGCCGACGAGGGAATTGAAGCAGCCAAATCGGCCATGCTTCCTACTGTGGATTTGAGTCTGCAGGGCAGTTATACGGGTAATGCCTTCATGCTTTCCAGAGGCTTTTCTACCAGTGGAACAACCGACTACATCGTTCCGGGCGTGGGATCCATCCCTGTAGCCAACGGCAAGCAGCCCACACCTCACTGGGGCAATAGCTTCACGGCACAGGTAGCTCAAGTGGTTTATGCCGGTGGCGCCATCCGCTCGGGCATTCGCATGGCAGAACTGGGCAAGGGACTTGCCGAACTCGACGTGGAGAAGAATCGTCAGGAGGTGCGTTTCCTCTTAACTGGCTACTATCTTGACCTCTGCAAACTGAGCAACCAGATGGAAGTGGTGCGACAGAACATCGAACTCACCCAGAAGGTGATTGCCCAGATGAAGGCTCGCCGTGAGCAGGGCACCGTCCTTCAGAACGACATCACTCGCTATGATTATCAGTTGAAGAACCTGGAGCTCACGCTGAAGAAACTCACCGACGCCTCTGCCATCATTAACCACCAGTTGGTTACGACACTTCACTTGCCAGAGCAGACCGTCATCGTTCCTGACAAGAACGAGGTGAACACAGACATCAATGCGCTCTCAGCCATCACCACCCAGGCCGCCTGGCAGCAGAAGGCATCAGACAATAACATCGGCATCCGCCAGGCACAAGTTGCCTCAAACCTTGCAGCGGAAAAGATTAAGCAAGCCAAGGCATCCTTGTTGCCATCGGTAGCTGTCGTAGCAGAAAAACAGTTCTATGGTCCTTATACACAAGACCTCATACCAAAGGACTGCAATGTCAACGTTTGGTTTATCGGGGTTGGCGTGAAGTACAGCCTGGGCAACATCTGGAAGAGCAAGCATCAGATTCGCAAGGCACGTGTGGAGCACCAGCAGTCGCAGGAAACGATTTCCTTGGCTCGTGAGGGCGTGGAGAATGCCGTACAGGCCAACTACACCAATCTCCTCACCTCCCAAACGGAAGTAGATACACAGGAGAAGCAGGTGGAACTTGCCCAGCAGAACTACTCCGTGGTGCAAAACCGTTACCAGAACGACCTCGCCCTGCTCACCGACATGGTAGATGCCTCTAACATGAAGCTCTCTGCCGAGATGGCGCTGGTCAACGCTCGCATCAATATGCTTTACAATTTCTATCGACTCAAATACGTAACAAATACATTATAATACTTTATAATACACGTACTTTATCAGATACGTAACAAATACTTTTATAATAAAAATGGAAAAGAACAAGATACATACCTATTTATATAATGTCCTCATCGTAGCTTGCCTCTTGGGCGGAGCTGCCTATGCAGTAAGCCAGTTCATGCACTTCGGTAGCGGAGAGTTCACCGACAATGCCCATGTTTGCCAAAACATCGTGCCACAAAACTGCCGTGTGCAGGGTTTCATCCGTGAGGTACGTTTCACTGAGTTCCAGCAGGTGAAGAAGGGCGATACGCTCGCCGTCATCGAGGACACCGAGTTCCGTTTGCGATTGGCGCAAGCCGAGGCTGACCTCATCCGTGCGCAGCGTGGCACACAAGGAACGGCAAGCAGCATCGTGACCACCAAGACCAGCATGGGCGTAACCGACGCTGGCATCGAGGCAGCACGTGTGCAGATGGAGAACGCCAAGCGTGAGGATGCCCGTTTCGAGAAGCTCCTCGGTCAGGATGCTGTAACCCGTCAGCAGTACGACAAGGTTCACACAGGCTATCTGAGCGCCAAGGCTGGTTATGAGCAGGCGCTTCGCTCTCGCCAGACCCAGTCAGCAGTCGTAGCCGAGCAGGGACATCACCTCTCTGCCTCTGAGCAGGGCATCGAACTGGCTCGTCGTGCCGTAGATCTCGCTCGCCTCAACCTCTCCTATTGCTACATCATCGCCACCTGCGATGGTACCGTTGGTTCGAAGGACATCCACGTAGGTCAGTTGGTCAACCCAGGCCAGACCTTGGTGAGCATCGTCGATAAGGGCGAGCGTTGGATTGAGGCCAACTATAAGGAAAGCCAGCTCCCTCACATCAAGGTGGGCAACAAGGTGAAGATTACAGCCGATGCCGTACCAGGCGTAGCTTATACAGGTACCGTGGAGCGCATCTCCGATGCCACAGGCAGCGCCTTCTCGCTCATCCCTATCGACAATGCCACAGGTAACTTCGTAAAGGTAGAGCAGCGTGTCACCGTGCGCATCAAGCTCGATAACAACGCCGACAACGCCAAACTCAAGGGCGGCTACAATGTAGAATGTATCGTTGAGGAATAATAGGATAAATGAATCATGATACAGATGAATCATGAAAAATAATGATACAAAAGAATCATGGGACAATTAACTGAATTCTTTATGAAAAGCCCAGGTGGACCACCACCTAACATGGGCTTTGCGATGCCGATGATGAAGGACTGGGTGCCTCGCTGGATACAACCGTGGCTGTACGTGCTGACAGCCCTTTGCTTCCAGTTTGGTGGCGGTTACTATCTCGGCGCCTTGGAGGTAATCCGTGGCACCACCAACTTCATGATAGAGGATGTGATGTTCCTGCTTTACGCCTCGTTGGCAGGTATGGCGGTCTATTTTCCGATGCTGTTCCGCATGAAGTTCCGCTTCACCAACAAGCAGTTGCTTTGCGCCTCAGCCATCGTGCTCGGCATTTGCAATATCGTGACGATGTACAGTCAGTCGATGCCCGTGCTGGTAGTGGCTTGTTTCATCGCTGGAATGGCGAAGATACAGGGCACGTTCGAATGCATGAGTAATATCCAGCTGTGGATTACCCCACGCCGTGATTTCTCCGTGTTCTTCCCAGTGCTCCATATCATCCTGCTCACAGCCATCGAGGGCAGCGGATGGTTAGCCGCATGGTTTGGCCATCATTTCACGTGGCAGATGATGCACGTGTTCACCGTAGGCACCATGTCGCTCACCCTGCTCATACAGCTCGTCTGCTGCCGTCCGTTCTGTCCGATGCCCCATCGACTCTCGCTCAAGGGCATGGACTTCCAGGGTGGATTGCTTATCTGCGTACTGATGCTCACGTTGTCGTATATCGTGGTGTATGGCGACCATTACATGTGGTTAGACAGTCTGCACATGCGTGTGCTGCTCGGCATTGCCATCGTGCTTGCGGGCATCGTGCTTTATCGCATGCGCTACTACCGTTACCCTTACGTGGAGTTCAAGCTCTTCACGTTTCGCAACGTGGTGCCTATCCTCATCGTCACCTTCTTTGCCGAACTTGCTCTCGGTGCGGAGCATACGATGGAAGAGATTCTCTATAGTGAGGTGGTTCACTTGGAAGAGTTGACCAAGGAGTCGCAATATATGTGGGTACTACCGGGCATGTACGTCGGCATTCTGCTCGACATCTACTGGCTGAAAGTGAGGAAATGGAAAGTTTGGAAGCTGTTCGGCATCGCCTTCTTGAGCATTGCGCTCTATGGCATGCTGATGTATTTCACGCTCGGCACAGGGGTGAACATCGAGCAATATCGCCTGGCCATCTTCCTCAGAGGATTTTCCTACGCCATCCTGGGTCCTACGTTGATGTGGGCACTGGAGGAATCGGTGCCAAGCCTCGAACTATTCTTCATGGGCTTGTTCGTGTTCAACATCTTCCACATGTATTTGGCAGGAGCGACGGGTTATGGTATTTACACCACCATCTTCTCGCATTTCTTGAATGATGACATGCAGAACTATGGCCGCCAACTCACGCTCACCCGCCTCGACTTGGCTCATTTCAACTTCGGGGAATATGTAGGAAACGACTTCCTCCACTCGATGATGCTGGTAGCGATGAAGCAGGTTTATGGCTACGTCATTTGGTTTGCCTTGGCGATAGCCGCCATCTTCTTGCTTTGCGACATTCCAGCCATCCGCACCAACATTCGCAAGGTGCCAAGATGGTCTGTCTATGCCATCGAATATCTTGCAGGAAAGAAATAGGAGAAATTAGCAGGATACTACATTTCCACAGTCTTGAAAATGCAGATAAACGCCGCACGCGGCTATGCGTTGATTAATAAACGACGTGCAGAGACCCACATTGATTAAAGCCACCCCCTGTGGCCGCCCCTGCAAAACGTTATCGCATGCGTAATAGGCGAAGCCGACATCATTAAAATCTTTAGATCCGTGTGAAGAAAAGAAAATCTCTGTAAGGGAAAGATATTCTCTATGAGGAAAAGAGAAAGATGAAAACAAAATGGCGAAGTATTAATGCTTCGCCAAAATTTCAGTCACTGCGGATAAGTCATGCTTTCTGGTTTCAAGTGCTCCAGCACTTCGGTCAAATATTTCTTAGCTTCCCACTTAGCCATTGGCAGGTCGTGAAGCAGATAGTTGCCGCAATCGCGTGGGGCCGCACCAGGCACGTCAGCCTCGAAGTCGGCCACGAACCGGAACGTGCGACGCATGAGGTCGGCAATGTCCTGCGGTTCCAAGTCACCACGAAGCAGCAGGTAATTACCTGTAAGGCAACCCATTGGCCCCCAATAAATCACACGGTCTTTCCATTCCGCGTCGTTTCTGAGGAACGTGGCCGCAAGATGCTCTATGGTGTGGAGAGCACCCGGATGAAGCACCGGCTCCCTGTTTGGTTCCTTCATGCGAATATCAAAGGTGGTGACGGTCTCGCCACCAACCTCATCCTTACGTGATACGTATATGCCCCTAAGGAGCTTCTCATGGTTGATTGTAAACGAAGGTATCTTGTTCATTGCTAACGATTTAATCTATCAGTTCAATAAACGACCGCGTGACGCTGAAGCTGTCGTCGGCCACACGGTTCCAGAAGTCAAAATATTGCGACGCGTTAGTGTCTTTCAGTGGCACGTCGCTTATGACGCGGAATGATATGAACGGCGTCTTGTAGATGAAACAAGCCTGGGCAATTGAGCAGCTCTCCATGTCCACGGCAGTGGCATTAGGGAACTTGGATATTATGTCTTGCATCTTCTGCCTTGAGTCCACGAACCAGTCGCCACTCACCGTAAGGCCGTTCACTATCTTGGCACCCTCAGGCATCTCCACTGTCAATGCCTTTTCCACAAGGTCAGCGGCGGCCTTGAATGTCGGCGGCATGCCTATCACCTGTCCATAACTGGCGTTGTCGCCGCAATACACGTCGTGATACACACACTCCGAGGCCACCACCACGTCGAGCGGGTTCAACGCCGTGTCGGCACCACCGGCGCAACCCGTGGAGATAATGAGGTCTGGATGATAGTTGTCTATCATCTCCACCGCGCCTATTGCAGAGTTAACCTTGCCAATGCCGCATTGCTGCAACACTACCTCATGGTTGCCTATCCTGCCGATGACAAAATCCTTATGGTTATGACGTTCGGTCGTGGCATCGTCAAGCAACGAACGGAGCTGCGCCAGCTCCTTGTCCATCGCGACTATTACTCCTAACTTTTTCAAAACAATAACTCCTATTTTTCATGCAAAGTTATGAAAAAATCACTACCTTTGCCACATAATTGACAGAAAACTTATGAAAACATTAAAGAAATGCCTGCCCGACATTTTGGCAGTGATTCTTTTTATCGTCTTGGCCGTGGCTTACTTTGCCCCTGCCGACTTCGAGGGTCGCATCCTCTTCCAACATGATTCGGCCGCCGGCATCGGCGCGAGCCGTGAAGCTCAACAATACAACGAGCAAACCGGCAAGACCACAAGGTGGACCAACTCGCTGTTCGGCGGAATGCCCACTTACCAGACGGCACCGTCATACACGAGCAACACCATCATCAACCATGCCATCTCACTTTACCACCTTTGGCTGCCCGATTACGTGTGGTATCTCTTCGCCTATCTCTTAGGCTTCTATATCCTTCTGCGCGCTTTCAATTTCAAGCAATACCTCGCCGCGCTTGGTTCTATAATATGGGCGTTCTCCAGCTATTTCCTCATAATCATCGCCGCGGGCCATTTCTGGAAGGTCATGGCCCTCGCCTATCTGCCGCCGATGATTGGAGGCATGGTGCTCGCCTATCGTGGCAAATACCTATGGGGCTTCACTGTCACGGCCATCTTCACGGCGTTTGAGATCAAGGCCAACCACGTGCAGATGACATATTATTACCTGTTCATCATCCTCTTCATGGTCATAGCCTGGCTCGTGGCCGCCATCCGCCAACACTGGCTGCCGCGTTTCTGGAAGGCTTCGGGCGTGGTGGCTGCCGCCGCGCTTATTGGCGTGTGCATCAACCTGCCAAACCTTTACCACACTTGGCAATACCAAAAGGAGAGCATGCGCGGAAAGAGCGAACTGGTGAAGAAGAACTCCGAGCAACAGACATCGAGCGGCCTCGACCGCGACTACATCACGCAGTGGAGCTATGGCATCGACGAGACTTGGACGCTCCTCGTGCCTAACGCCAAGGGAGGCGCCAGCGTGCCAATGGCCGCCAACGAGAAGGCGATGGAGAAAGCCGACCCGCAATTAATGCAGGCATACCAGCAGATTGGGCAATACTGGGGCGATCAGCCTGGCACAAGCGGGCCGGTATACGTGGGCGCGTTCGTGCTCATGCTCTTCTTCCTCGGCTTGTTCATCGTGAAAGGCCCCATGAAGTGGGCATTGCTCGCAGCCACGGTGTTGTCAATACTCCTGTCGTGGGGTCACAACTTCATGAGCTTCACCAATTTCTTCATCGACTATATCCCATTGTATGCCAAGTTCCGCACCGTGGCATCCATACTTGTCATTGCCGAGTTCACGATACCGCTTCTCGCGATGCTCGCGCTCAAGAAAATCATCGACGAGCCCAACACCCTGAAAAACAACAAGAAATGGCTGTGGACATCGTTTGGTCTCACCGGTGGCCTGGCTTTCCTCTTCTGGGTAGCACCAACGCTGTTCTTCCCCAACTATATCTCCGCGGCTGAGACCCAACAGTTTGGACAGATTGCCCAGCAGGGTCAGGAGGCGGCTCAGTTTGTCAACGCGCTTGAGGCCAACATCACCTCCGTGCGCGAATACATCTTCTCGTCCGACGCCCTTCGCTCATTCATCATCATCGCCATTGGCACGGCCTTGCTCCTTCTCTTCTACAAGAAGAAGCTCAACGCCCACTTCACCGTGGGCTGCATAGCCCTGCTCTGCCTCGTGGACATGTGGCAAGTGGACAAACGCTATCTCAACGATGGCATGTTCGTGGAGAAGAGCGTGCGCGACACGCCTCAACAGATGACAGAGACCGACAGGATAATACTGCGCGACAAGGGGCTCGACTATCGCGTGCTCAACCTCGCGTCAAACACGTTCAACGAGAACGAGACATCATATTACCATAAGAGCATTGGCGGATACCACGCTGCCAAGCTGCGTCGCTACCAAGAGATGATCGACGCCTACATCGCCCCTGAGATGCAACGCTCGATGCCGGCAATAGCCAAGGCGGGCGGAGACATGACGAAGGTCAACGGCGACTCCATATTCCCCGTGCTCAACATGCTCAACGCCAAATACTTCATCTTGCCTTTGCAAAACAACCGCACCGTGCCATTGCAGAATCCTTACGTCAACGGCAACGCGTGGTTCGTGGACAAGCTCTACTACGTGGGCAACGCCAACGAAGAGATAGCAAAGGTTGGCAAGATTGACCTCAAGCACGAGGCGGTGGCCGACAGCAAGTTCGAGACGCAACTCGGACAGTCCACCAAGCAAGACGGTGAGTCTATGGTGACGCTGAAGAAATACGAGCCTAACCACCTCATCTATCAAGCCAGCTCCGACAAGGGCGGCGTGCTCGTGTTCTCTGAGATATATTACCCGGGCTGGAAGGCCACAGTGGACGGCAAACCAGTGGAGCTTGGACGTGTCAACTACATCCTCCGCGCCTTGCAGCTGAAGCCTGGCAAACACGAGGTGGTGCTCGACTTCCACCCATCTTCCATCCGCACCACTGAGACCATAGCCTACGTCGCCTACATTCTCCTGGCCTTGCTCATCGCCCTCGGCGTTTACACGGAGTGGAGAAAGAAGCGTGACGCGACGGCCTCGGCCTCACCCTCACCTGCGGAATAACCTTCACACAGGGGGGCCACGCACACGGATTTTATTTTTCTCACACGGATTATAAAGATATTAAAGATGTCGGCTACGCCGATTACGCATACCATGCATGAAACGCAATCTGCGCGTAGTCGAATGCGGCGTAGCAATCTTTATAATCTTTAGCATCCGTGTGAAAAATATATTCCTCATGAGAAAATAAATCCAACATTGAAAAAGTATTCTGCATAAAAACATGATAACGAATATTAGATCATCATTGAGATGGGCAATGGCAGCAATGCTGTTGCTCATCTTTTTGCCTATAAGCGCAAAGGCGGCAAGCAACGCCACTGAAGCAAGAAACCTGTTCAACAAGGCTTGGAAAATGTACACGTCGCCAAACGGCGTGTCGCTAAGCTACTCCGTGAACATAATAGGACTTTATAAGACTGCTGGAACCATCTGGGTAAAAGGAAACAAGCAACACTATCAGGAGAAGCGATACCTTGGATGGTCAGACGCCATCCATTTCTACAAGGTCGACACGAAAAAGAAAACCGTGGACTTCCATAACCCCAAGTCGCCAAACCGCGACAAGTACCTGTCCAAGTTTACTTTCTCGCCCAACGACTACAACTACTCCTTGACCATCGAAAAGGAAAGCTACGTGGTTAACCTCGATGCCAAGGACGACGTGAAGAGCAGCATCAAGCACGCCAAGCTTGTGCTCAACCGTCACACCAAATACCCCACCGCCATGAAGATAAAGGTGGCTTTCTTCTGGACAACGGTGAAGATAAGCAACTTCCACCCCGGCATCTCAAACGATAACATCTTCGTCTACCCCAAGGCAAAGTTCAAGGGCTATAAATTCACCAATCACTGGCCCGACTGATTCGTCACGACCTCGGTGTCTACAGCCCGTGACGCGCGCTCCACCCTACTGCCCGTTTCTCTGTCTCACTGCCTCGAAAAGCAATATCGCCGCCGACACCGACACGTTGAGCGAGTCGAGGCGGCCTTTCATGGGTATGCGTATATGCGCGTCGGCGGCCTCGCGCCACACGTTGGTAAGCCCCGTGGCCTCGGTGCCCATCACTATGGCCGTGCCGCGGCTCATGTCGGTATCATAATAAAGGCTTGAGTCTTGAAGTTGCGCGGTGAGTATCTGTATGCCCCGCTCCTTGAGAAAGGCTATGCACTCTTCAGAGGTACACGCCACCGTGGGCACCGTGAACACCGCGCCGATGCTTGAGCGTATGAGGTTGGGGTTGAAAAGGTCGGTCAACGGGTCGCACACCATGACGGCATCGGCCGCCGCAGCGTCAGCCGAGCGCAGCACGGCGCCGAGGTTGCCTGGCTTCTCCACGCGTTCCAGCACCACCACGATTGGGTCCTTTGGCAAGCGCAAGTCGGCAAGGCCCAAGTGCTTAGCCCTCATCTCGGCGACCACGCCTTCCGTGCCTTCCCTGTATGCCATGCGGCCATAGACCTTCGCCGACACCTCATGACCCACGCCCTCGCGCGCCAAGGCGAGTATCTCAGCGGCACCGTCGTAAGCCTGAAGAATCTCCGGACAATAAAACATGGTCTCAACCTCGTAGCCAGAATGGATGCAATGAAGCAATTCGCGGGCGCCCTCCACGACGAAGAGCCCCTCAGAACGCCTGAATGCCGACTTCTGCTGCAACTGTATCAGCCGCTTGACCTTTGGGTTTTGCGCGCTTGTGATAATTTCCCTTTCCATATCTCACAAAATTACTAATTTATCTACTATTGACCAAAAATTCCCGTAACTTTGTGGCATGGAATTCAGAACCATAGTAGACATTCCCGAAAGCCCTTGGAAGATAGAGCCTTGCGAGCGCATGCTGTTCATAGGCTCGTGCTTCGCCGACAATATCGGCAAGCGGTTCACAGAAGAGAAGTTCCGCGCCGTGGTCAATCCTTATGGCGTGATGTACAACCCCGCCAGCATCCTGCACACCGTGCGACGCTTGACGCAAGACGACGCCATGCCTTTCTCTCCCGACGAACAAGGTACTGCCGTAATGACCCTTGGCACCAACCACGTCTACATTCTCAAGGAGACGGGCGAGATAGTGGACAACTGCCAGAAACGGCCTCAACGCCTGTTTGAGGAGCGGGAGCTGTCCATCACCGAGTGCGCCGCCTACCTCGACAAAGCCATACAGCTCATCAGCCACCGTTTCCCAAAGACACGATTCATCCTCACAGTGTCGCCCATACGCTATCGCAAGTACGGCTACCATGAGTCGCAACTGTCGAAGGCCACGCTCATGCTTGCCATCGACTCATTGGTGAAAGCTCAAACGTCAACGCCAGGCGGTCACAGCACAACCGTCGACGCCCAGCGCATCACTTATTTCCCGTCATTCGAGATTATCAACGACGAGCTTCGCGACTACCGCTTCTACAAGCCCGACATGCTCCACCCTTCCGACCAAGCCGTAGACTACATCTTCGAGCGCATGGCCTCCACATATTTCTCCGATGCCACAACGGCTTTTCTCAAAGAGTGGAAACCCATACGCGAGGCCCTCAACCATCGACCGCTTCACCCCGAGAGCGAGGAATACCGACTGTTCAGAATCAAGACCGAGGAGAGGCTCAAGCAACTTGAGGACAAATACAACGGACGGCCACAGGGGCCGCAACCTGCAAATCACTAACCAAGTTTACAAAACTGTTCCGACGATTTTATATGCTTTTGGCGTTTTTCTGTGGACAGCAATCATTTTACATACTAAAGGTTTATAAACCCTCATTGTCGTTTTTTATGAATAATATAGGCGAAATTGCGATAGCATTTTCACACTATTTTTCACTCTGAATAAGAATATCGTCTGCAAAAAACGCCCGTTTAGTTACATTTCAAAAGATTTTTGCATCTAAAGCTTATTTTTTATCAAAAAAGCTTTGTTTTTTTTTTCAGACTATTACTAATTTTGCATTTAATTACAAACAAGAACTATATTTTAATTTAAATGAGAGAGATTTATGGTAAAAAGATTTAGCTCTACTTTGGCAGGCCTGTTCCTATGCGTGGGAGCGAGTTTCGCCCAAGGTAAAATCTCCGGTAAAGTAGTGTCTCAGGATGACGGCGAGCCTGTTATAGGCGCGTCGGTCATGGTTCAGGGAACCAAGATGGGCACCGTGACAGATGTCAACGGAAACTTCACGTTAGACGTGCCAGCGGGCAAGAAGCTCGTGGTTTCCTACATCGGCATGACCCCACAGACAGTCACCATGCGTCAGGGCATGACCATCAAGCTCGCTTCTGACAACAAGACCCTCAACGAGGTCGTAGTGACAGGTATGTCAAACGTCGACCGCCGCATGTTCACCGGTGCCACGGCACAGGTCAAAGCCGACGACGCGTTGATTGGCGGCCTTGGCGACATTAGCCGCTCGCTCGAGGGCCGCGTGGCAGGCGTGAGCGTGCAAAACGTGTCGGGAACCTTCGGCACGGCACCAAAGATCCACGTGCGTGGCGCCACGTCAATCTATGGCAACTCCAAGCCACTGTGGGTGGTCGACGGCGTGGTCCAGGAAGACATCACCGACGTCAGCGCTGACGCCCTCAGCTCTGGCGATGCCGAGACGCTTATCTCCTCGGCCATCTCCGGCCTCAACTCCGACGATATCGAGAGCTTCCAGATCCTGAAAGACGGTTCCGCCACATCTATATATGGCGCGCGTGCCATGGCTGGCGTCATCGTGGTCACCACGAAGAAAGGACGCGCCGGACAGGCTCATATCAACTATACCGGCGAGTTCACCACTCGCATGATACCTTCATACAGCCAATTCAACATCCTCAACTCGCAAGAGCAGATGGGCATCTACCAGGAGATGGCCGACAAGGGATGGCTCAACGTCTCCGACGTGCTCAACGGCAGCGACTACGGCGTTTACGGTGACATGTGGCACCGTATCAACACCTACGACCCCAAGACAGGCCAGTTCCAGCTCGCCAACACCGACGAGGCGCGCAATGCTTTCTTGCAAACCGCGGAGTGGAGAAACACCAACTGGTTTAAGGAGCTCTTCTCCAACAGCGTCATGCAGAACCACTCTCTCAGCATGAGCGGCGGCACGAAGAAGTCTAACTACTACGTCTCAATGTCGTTCATGGACGACCCGGGATGGTACAAGGAGTCGCAGATGAGGCGTTACACTGCCAACTTCAACGCTTCCCACCACATTCTCGACAACCTCACCTTCACGCTCCTCGGCTCGGCTTCCTACCGCAAGCAGAAGGCTCCTGGCACGTTGAGCCAGGACGTTGACGCCGTGAACGGACAGGTGAAGCGCGACTTCGACATCAACCCTTACTCTTATGCCTTGAACACCTCGCGCACGCTCGACCCCGACACGTATTATCAGGCCAACTACGCGCCGTTCAACATCCTGAACGAACTGGAGAACAACAATATCAACATGAACGTGGTCAACACCAAGTTCCAAGGCGAGATAGCCTACAACCCCATCTCCGACCTGCGCCTGCACATCGTGGGTGCCGTGCAGTATGACAAGTCGTCGCAGGAAAACAACATCACGGAGAACTCCAACCAGGCACAGGCTTTCCGCGCCTTGGGCAATTCCATCATCCGCGACAACAACAACCTCCTCTATACCGACCCCGACTACGCTTACGCCCTGCCTGTCACCGTCTTGCCGAAAGGCGGATTCTACCAGCGCACCGACCTCTCCAAGACATCTTGGGACGTGCGTGGCACGGCCGACTATCACCACCGCTTCACGAGCGGCCACTTCATCGACGTGCTCGGTGGCTTCGACGTGTCCAACGTTGATCGCTCACGCTCATGGTTCAATGGCGTAGGCATGCAGTTCGCCCGTGGCGAGGTGCCTTTCTGGGTCTACGAGTTCTTCAAGAAAGCCCAGGAACAGAACTCCGACTATTACACGCTGTCTCACACGCACAACCGCACGGTGGCCTTCTTCGGCACGGCCACATATTCTTATAAGGAGCGCTACAACCTCACCGGCACCTACCGCTATGAGGGCACCAACCGCTTGGGACGCGCCCGCTCTGCCCGCTGGCTGCCCACGTGGAACATCTCCGGAAGCTGGAACGCCGACCAGGAGCCTTGGTTCTATGGCGCCTTCGGCAAGGCCCTGACCCACGCCACCCTGCGCGCCTCTTACTCGCTGACCGCTGACCCGGGCCCGGCCACATACACCAACTCTACGGCAATCCTCAAGTCGTATAACCCCTATCGCATCTTCTCTTCCGACCGTGAGAGCGGCATACAGATAGACCAGATTGCCAACGCTGACCTCACTTATGAGAAGAAGCACGAGTTCAACCTCGGCGTAGACCTTGGCTTCCTCAACAACCGCATCAACGCCACGTTCGACATCTTCTGGCGCAACAACTATGACCTCATAGGCCCCACGGCCACAGAAGGCGTTGGCGGCGAGGTCGTGCGCTACGCCAACATGGCTTCCATGAAGTCGAGAGGCCAGGAGTTCTCGCTCCAGACACAGAACTTCAAGCTGAAAGACTTCAGCTGGACCACAAACCTTATCTTCTCTCACGTCACCACGGAGGTGACCGAGCTCATGTCGCAAGCCAGGACGATGGATCTCATCTCGCAAAACGGCTTCGCCGTGGTGGGTTACCCATACCGCGGCCTCTTCTCCATACCTTACGCCGGCCTCGACGAGCATGGCATACCACAGCTCTATACGCCAAAGGGCGAGAAGGCATCCACGGACATAGACTTCCAGAACCGTGACAAAAACTCATACCTCATCTACGAGGGTCCGTCAGATCCTACCATCACCGGCTCATTTGGCAACGAGTTCCGCTACAAGAACTGGCGCCTGAACATCTTCGTGACCTACAACTTCGGCAACGTGATACGCCTCGACCCCGTCTTCCGCGCCAAATACAGCGACCTGACGGCCATGACCAAGGAGTATCGCAACAGGTTCATGCAGAGCGGCGACGAGAACATCACGTCCATCCCTGGCATTCTCGACCGACGCACATACAACAGTAACAAGCAGCTTCGTTATGGCTACAACGCCTACAACTACACACACGACCGCATAGCCAAGGGCGACTTCATTCGCATGAAAGACATCTCGCTCTCTTACGACTTCCCGAAGGCATGGTTCAGCAGCACGCCTATCAGCGACATATCGCTCAAGCTGCAAGCCACGAACCTCTTCCTCATCTACGCCGACAAGAAGCTGCAGGGCCAAGACCCTGAGTTCATCAACGCCGGTGGCGTGGCCGCGCCTGTGCCAAGACAGTACACGCTGACCCTCAAGGTCGGAATGTAAACGCCAGCGATGAGAAACCACATATTCGGCAATATGAAGAAACAAAAAAAAGTATAAGACCATTCTTATGAAAAAGACATATAGCAAATACATAGCCCTCACGCTTCTCGCCGCAAGCCTTGGCTTGTCGTCGTGCGACAGCTTCCTCGACGAGCTGCCCGACAACCGCATGGAGCTGAACGGCGCAAAAGACATCACCGACCTGCTCGTGTCGGCATATCCGGAATACAACCCCGCCTTCCTGCTGGAGCGCTACTCCGACAACAGCGACCAGTTCGACTTGACAGGATGGAACGACGGCGAGCAGTTTGAGAAAGAAGCCTACAACTGGAAAGACATCACCGACATCTCAGCCCAGGAGGCTCCACAAAACCTTTGGGAGAACTTCTATCGCAAGGTTGCCACCGCCAACTTGGCCCTTCAGGCCATTGAGAAGCAAGACGACCCGTCAGCCCTCAACGCCCAGCGTGGCGAGGCCCTGCTTTGCCGCGCCTACAGCGAGTTCATGCTCGCCAACGTGTTCTGCAACGCCTACAGCCCCACCACGGCCGACAAGGAGCTTGGACTGCCCTTCCCCACTGAGCCTGAGGAGCACGTCGGCACCAAATACCAGCGTGGCACGCTGAAGCAGCTCTACGACAAGATAAACAGCGACATCGAGGAGGCTCTGCCACTCGTGCAAGACGACCAGTACACGCAGCCTAAGTTCCACTTCACACGTGCCGCCGCCTATGCCTTCGCCGCCAAGTTCAACCTCTTCTATGGCAACTACGAGAAGGCCATCAGCTATGCCGACCAAGTGCTTGGCGCCAACGCCGCCAACGGCTTGCGCAACTGGGCCTCGTTCTACGCCCTGTCACCCAACGGCCAAGTGGCTCCTAACGGATACGTCAGCTCGTCGGAAGACGCCAACCTCCTTATCTTGGCGGCATTTTCCGAGTGGGGCGTCTATTATGGCCCTTACGGCATAGGCAACGAGTTTTCACACAGCAAGCTCATCAGCTCAGCTGAGACCCTGCAGGCGAACGGCCCTTGGGGAAACAGCGCCACGTTCGGCTACACTGTGTGGTCTAACAACAGCCTGTCGAAGTACTTTATCAACAAGATTCCTTATAGCTTCGAATACAAGGACATCCAGGCCGGCACGGGTTTCGCCCATACCGAGATACCCGCTTTCACCACCGACGGCACCCTGCTCGTGCGCGCCGAGGCCAAGGCCCTCAACGGCGACTATGCCGGAGCGGTGAGCGACCTCAACCTCGAGGTCAAGGCAATGTCAGTGGGAAAGAAGAGCGTCACGCTCGACGCCATCAACTCTTTCTATGACGGACTGGCCGACTACACCCCGACAGCCCCGACGCCAAAGAAGGCGTTGCACCCGGTGTTCACCACGCTCAAGGACAACACCCAGCAGAACGTCATCGACGCCATCCTGCAGCTTCGCCGCATCCTCACGCTCGGCGAGGGAGAGCGCATGCAAGACGTGAAACGCTACGGCATAGTGATATACCGCCGCAAGCTCAACCGCAGCAGCCAAGTGCTCCAGGTGACCGACTCGCTCACGCAAGACGACCCACGACGCGCCATCCAGCTGCCACAAGACGTGATAACAGCAGGCTTGCAGGCGAACCCAAGAAACAAGTAAACCAACCGTAAAGCATACATAGACATGAAGAAAATATATTTGTTCATTCTCACGGCAGTAGTGGCGATGGGACTTGCCTCATGCTCCAACGACGACCCAGACGGAGAGGAGATATTCCCGACGACATCGCCCATAATGGACAACTTCGCCCTTTGGCTGCAGAAAAACTTCACCGCGCCATTCAACGTGGACGTGAAATACAAGATGGAGGACATCTACTCCGACATGAGCTATAACCTCATACCTGCCGACTCGGCAAAATCGGCCAAGCTGATGATTCTCGCCAAGTATCTATGGTTCGACGCCTACTCTGAGGCCATGGGGCCTACATTCGTCAAGCAGAACGTGCCAAGGGTGATCCACCTCATAGGCTCGCCTGCCTACAACAGCGGTGAAGGCACCATGGTGCTCGGTACGGCAGAGGGCGGCTACGTCATCACGCTGTACATGGTAAACGAGCTCAGCGACAGGATGTTGCACGACTACGCCACGATGAACGAGTACTACTTCCACACCATGCACCACGAGTTCACGCACATCCTCAACCAGAAGAAGAACTACAGCGATAGCTATCAGCTCATCACCGAGGACGGATACGTGAGTGGCGACTGGTATCGGATTTCAGCCACTACAGCCCACCAGGCAGGCTTCGTCACCCCGTACGCCATGAGCCAGCCGGGAGAGGACTTCGCCGAGATGATGTCGGTGTATGTCACCGACTCACCAGAGCAGTGGAACGCCATCATCAAGGACGCCGGAGCCAAAGGCGGCGAGCTCATCAACAAGAAGCTGACGATGGTGCGCAGCTACATGAAAGACTCGTGGGGTCTCGACATAGACAAGATGCGCGACATCGTTCAGCGCAGGGCATCAGAGATAAGCGCACTCGATTTGACAACATTAGAATAAGACATCAACCATGAAAAACATAATAAACAGCATACTTATAGGCACGGCCGTGCTTGGCTTGTCGGCTTGCTCACTGCACGACGACACCGAGCTCTTCGGCGAGCCCGCGGCAGAACGCTTGGAGAAAAACGTGGCGGCTGACAAGACTCTGCTCGAGTCGGCGGCAAACGGATGGGAACTGCACATGTGGACAGGAAAAGATTATAGCGGCGGCGGTTACACTTACTTCATGAAGTTCGCCAACGACAAGGTGACCGTCAGCAGCGACATAGCGCCTGCCAACATGAAAACCACGTCGAGCTACGACGTCATTTCCGACCAGGGCCCCGTGCTAACGGTGAACACCTACAACGAGGTTTTCCACTATCTCGCCGAGCCTTCCATGGACGACGACGATGGCGAACAGCAAGACTATGAGTTCGTGATAATGCGCACCACCAACGACTCCATCTACCTCCGTGGAAAGAAATGGGGCAACCACATGGTGATGACGCGCGTGGCGGAGTCGACAAGCTGGGAAGATGAGATCAACAAGATTCAGCAAATGGACGAGGGCTTGATGAGGACATTCTCGCTGGTTGAGGGCAACGACACCTTGGGTGGCGTGTCGCTGGGCGACGACCGCATACTGACCTACACCGACAAGAGCGGCTACAAGAAGATACCTTACTATGTGTCAACGAAAGGCATAACGCTCGCCAAGCCCCTTGAGGTGAACGGCAAGGCGCTGCAAGAGCTCGACTACGATGCCGACGACATGTCGCTGAACCCTAACGGAGCCACGGCGCAAGGCGTGAAGCTGAGCGTGAAACTGCCAAAGAACTACATGAAGTACAGCGAGTTTGCCGGCGACTACAACATGACCACCTACTGGGGCTCAAGCAAGCTGACACTGCATCTCGTGCCAGCCGGCGACGGCAAGACTTACCTCTTGAAAGGCATGAACGCCAACTTCGACCTCACGCTGACCTACGACAAGACCTCTGGAACGCTCAGCCTCAACACCCAGCACCTCATCGACGTGGGCGACAACCAAGTGTGGCTCTGCGGATGGAACGCCTTTGGAGAAGGCTACCTCACGTGGTCTACCGATGCCGGCATGATAGTTTCGCGCGACACCAACGAGGCGGGCACGGTGCTGAAATTCGAACCCAACGACTACGTCGGGCTGACGACCGACTCGTTCATCCTCGTGTTGTTCTCCGGCTCGCCAAGCAACGACACCTACAAGGGCAACGCGAAGGGAATAGACGCGCTCTACATCAGTCCTGGCGACTACCGACTGGTAGGACCCGAGACACTGACTAAAATCAACTAACAAGACATCACTATCATGAAAAACATAAAAGCACTAATAATCGCCATGACTTGCATGGGCGGCCTGAGCTTGTACTCGTGCAAGGACAACCCCACTGACGACATGATACAGAGCAATCGCCAGCTCAAGGTAGTGTCGGTGACAGGCACGACATTCAAGGCCGCCGGAGGCGAGAACACCATCACCGTGGACCATCCCATAGCGTCGGCTTACGCCAACGTGGATTGGGCCACCGTGAAAGCCGACAAGGGCACCAACTCAGTGTTGGTGACAGCGGCAACCAATGACAGCAAGCAGTCGAGACACGCCACGGTGGTGGTGAAGTCAAGTCCAGCCGACTCGGTAATAGTGAACATCGACCAGTATGGCTTCGTGTTCTCCACGTCGCTGCCGCTGAACCTCTTGCTCTCCGACAAGGCCCAGGCGCAGACCTACACCATGCAGGTGGACACTCCGCCAACGGTGGCCAGCACCGCCGACTGGCTCAAGGCCACGGTGAATGGCGACAAGCTCTCACTGGAAGCCACGGAGAACGCCACCGGGCATCCGCGCAACGCCACGGTGACAATCACCACGAGCAACGGCTCAACCTACACGTCGAACGTCACACAGGCTGAGTTCAACAAAGACATAGCAGGCGAATACTACCTGCTCGATGGCGACAGCCTGGCCGCTGGCATCACCTATGGCGCCATGGTTGACTTCAGGGAAAACAAGACCGGAGCCAAGGAGCTCTACTTCCCGCAGCTTGCCCTGTCGCTGAGCGTGGCATGGAACGACGCCACGTCAACGCTGACCATGGCCGGCGGCACGCCGATGGGACCTTTCGCCATGGGCAAGACCACCTATTACCTCTTCGCTGACATGATCGCTACCGACGGTTACGTCTATTGGGACAACAGTGTCACCTACTCCGCCACGATAGCCTACGACGAGAATAGCAAGGCGACAATGGGCGAGTTCAAGGACGACGGCACGATAGACGCAAGCACCCAGGTCAACGGGTTCAGCATCGACGCCTTTAAGGACAACGAGGCATCAAACGACAACTATGCCGGAGGCCTGCAGTCGTTTGGCAACCCAATCCTGATAAAAGCCGACGAGGAGTCGGGCGCGAAGTCGCTGCGCCGCAGTGCCAAGGCTTTCCACAAGGCGCCGCTTAAACTCGCGAAGCGCAGACTGGTAAAGTAAACGCCATAAAGCGATACCAAGACGAACCCTCCATCATTGCCGACGCTGACAATGATGGAGGGTTTTTAATTGGTCTGAATTGTAAAATATTATTGCCAAAATTCATCACTTGGAAACAGGTGCATTTAGAGCGGAAAAACGGCTTCGAGGTGCCCCTCTACAACACCGCAAACTGGGTTTTGGCAAAAAACCATCGCCGATACGGTGCAACCGCGTTGCGATTTCAGTGTAACGGCGACGCGATTACACCGTAACGGCAACGCGATTGCACCGTAACGGCGACGCGATTGCACCGTAACGGCGATGCCATTTTAGCGAAAAAATGGCGCTTAGTAAGCGTAAAAATCATAACACACTGACATTCAACAAGTTGCCAAAGTTGCCCATGATTGCGATATTTCGAGCCAAGCGACACCTCGGTTGAAAAAAATCGATTCTCAGACGGCCTTTTGTAAAATATTTTATCCGATAAAAAAATGATGTGCATCGTATGCTTTGCAGGCAATATTTTGAATCCGCGTGAAATGAAAAAAAATCCTCACTGCTCCGTTATGGGCAATGAGGATTGATATTTGAAAGGAATTTATCCTAATGTTTTATCAGCGTGGCTTCGCTGATGGTTAGTCCTTGTTGGCGCGCTTTCTCTCCAGATGGTCGAGTATGATCTTGCGCATGCGCATTGACTTCGGCGTCACCTCCACATACTCATCGCCCTTGATATACTCCAGACACTCCTCAAGGCTCATCACGGTCTTAGGCACGATGTGCGCCTTCTCGTCGGAACCGCTGGCGCGCACGTTGGTGAGCTGCTTGGCCTTGCAGACGTTGACCACGAGGTCGTTGTCGTGTACGTGCTCGCCAACCACCTCGCCGGCGTAGACTTCCTCGCCCGGGTCGATGAAGAACTTGCCACGATCCTGCAGCTTGTCGATGGCGTAAGCGTAGGCCGTGCCCGTGTCCATCGACACCATGGAGCCATTGGTGCGGCGCACGATCTCGCCCTTGAACGGCTGATACTCCTTATAGCGGTGAGCCATGATGGCCTCGCCCTGGCTGGCCGTGAGCACGTTGGTGCGAAGGCCGATGATGCCACGCGAAGGAATGTCGAAGGTGATGTTCACGCGGTCGCCCTCGGTGTCCATGCCGGTAAGGTCACCCTTACGGCGCGTCACCATGTCGACCATCTTCGAAGAGTACTCCTGCGGCACGTTGATGTCGAGCTCCTCAACAGGCTCACACTTCTGGCCGTCAATCTCCTTATAGATTACCTGCGGCTGACCTACCTGCAACTCGTAACCCTCGCGACGCATTGTCTCGATGAGCACGGAGAGGTGGAGCACGCCACGGCCCTTCACTATCCAGCGGTCGGTGTAGCCGTCTACAGCCTCCACGCGCAGGGCGATGTTCTTCTCCAGCTCCTTCATCAGGCGGTCGTTGATTTGGCGGGAGGTGCAGAACTTGCCCTCACGTCCGAAGAACGGCGAGTCGTTGATGGTGAAGAGCATCGACATGGTGGGCTCGTCGACGGCGATAGGAGGCAACGGCTCAGGGTTCTCGAAGTCGGCGATGGTGTCGCCTATCTCGAAATGCTCAAGGCCGATGACGGCGCAGATGTCGCCACTGTCCACAGACTCCACACGCTTGTGGGTGATGCCCTCGAAGGTGTGAAGCTCCTTTATCTTCGTCTTCTCCTGTGAGCCGTCGCGGTGGCAGATGGTGATGTTCATGCCATCCTTCAGCGTGCCGCGATGCACGCGACCCACGGCGATACGGCCAGTGTAGTTGCTGTAATCAAGAGAGGTGATAAGCATCTGCGGTGTGCCCTCCAGGTGCTTAGGCGCCGGAATCATCTCCACTATCTTGTCGAGCAGATAGTCGATGTTGTCTGTCGGCTTCTTGTAGTCGGGACCCATCCATCCGTTCTTGGCGGAGCCATAGACCACCGGGAAGTCGAGCTGGTCCTCACTGGCGTTGAGGTCGCACATGAGGTCGAACACCATCTCGTAGACCTGCTCGGGGCGGCAGTTGGGCTTGTCAACCTTGTTGACCACCACGATAGGCTTCAATCCTATCTGCAATGCCTTCTGCAGCACGAAACGCGTCTGCGGCATGGGGCCTTCGAAAGCGTCGACCAAGAGCAGGCAGCCGTCGGCCATGTTGAGCACGCGCTCAACCTCGCCGCCGAAGTCGGAGTGGCCCGGAGTGTCAAGGATGTTGATCTTTACTCCTTTCCAGTTTATCGAGACGTTCTTAGAAAGAATCGTTATCCCTCGCTCACGCTCCAAGTCGTTGGAGTCGAGCACCTCGCCGCTTTCATCCTTTCCATCTCGGAAAAGCTTTCCGGCGAGCATCATCTTGTCGACCAACGTGGTTTTACCATGGTCGACGTGCGCAATCACTGCAATGTTACGAATGTCTTGCATCGTTTCTACCTTAAAATAAATGCTAATCTTATTGTATTATGGGTGCAAAATTACAAAAAAAATATATCAAAGCATTGCTAAGTGCCGAATTTTTAGTAACTTTGCATCCGCATTTCCGGAGAAGCCGGAGCATTCGAGGCTGTCAGGGTTGTGATTAAGGCCCACGGGCGGCGGAAGGATGTCGTTGATGCACCAATAAATTAATCAATTTCAACAAAATGTATTTAGACAAGGAAAAGAAGGCTGAGATTTTCGGCAAGTATGGCAAGGGTACCACGGACACAGGTTCAGCAGAGGCACAGATTGCCCTGTTCACCTATCGCATCGCTCACCTGACAGAGCACGTGAAGGCAAACCACAAGGACTTCGTGACCACTCGCTCGCTGACACAGCTCGTCGGTAAGCGTCGTCGCCTGCTCACTTACCTGAAGGAGCGCGACATCAACCGCTACCGTAACATCATCAAGGCTCTCGGCCTGCGTAAGTAATATCCACCAGGGATATTCATCCAAAGAGACGGTTTCAACAAAACCAAATAAGCCTCGTTATCATCTTGATAGCGAGGCTTTATTGTTTTACGACGACTGGTCGCGGACGGCCACAGGTGCCGCCCCGCCATCAAGCCAACTGGCTGAACAGCTTTCGGCCTTTGGCATAATACTGCCAAAGGATGCTGAACGGCTTGCGCTCGGGCACGGGGTTGAGCCGTCGCGTCTTGGCTATCTCTTGCCTGTCCTTGTCGAAGTCGTGTTTCCACTTGTTGAAAGCGCGCCGCCCACGTATCACGGCCTTGAAGTCGCCAAGGTTGCGTTGCAGCACGAGCATCTCCACCGCGGCAAGCCAATCGAGAAAGAACCTCACGCGCATCACCTGCCTCAGCTCATTGTCGGGCAAGTTCTTATAGAGCATGGTAAGGTTGTTGCGGAAATTAAGAAACGTCTTCATGGGGTTGCCCTTTGGCAACGTGCCACCACCTACATGGTAGACCTTGCTCTCAGGATAGCACACCACCCTCTTGCCCAGCTGCCTGAGCCTCCAGCAGAGGTCTATCTCCTCGCAATGGGCGAAGAAGCGGGCGTCGAGACCGCCAACACGCCAATAGTCGTCGGCGCGGATGAAGAGGCACGCGCCAGTGGCCCACAGCACGTCCATGGCATAATCGTATTGCCCGCCGTCGCGCTCCACGGTGTCGAATATCCTGCCACGGCAAAACGGATAGCCATACTTGTCGAGGAATCCGCCGCAAGCCCCGGCATACTCGAAACTGTCCTTGTCGGCCTCCGACAACAGCTTGGGCTGGCATGCCGCCACGTCCTTATGAGCGTCCATGAACTCTATCAAGGGGGTGAGCCAATGGTGGGTGACCTCCACGTCGGAGTTGAGCAGCACGTAATAGTCGGCCTTTACCTGCGCCAAGGCCCTGTTGTAGCCCTCGGCGAAACCATAGTTGCGGTCAAGGCGCAAGGTGCGCACCGTCGGGAAACGCCGGACAAGCATGTCCATGGAGCCATCGGTGGAGGCGTTGTCGGCCACCCATACCTCAGCATCCTCCTTAGAGTACTTCACCACGGTGGGCAGATATTCAGCGAGCATTCGCTCGCCATTCCAGTTAAGTATCACTATCGCCGTCTTCATAGCAGCTGTCCTTTCAAGGCGTTCTTGGCATAATTCAGCTCTCCCAGCCTCACCTTCACAATTTCGTTGTCGAGGCGGTCGTTGTCGTCAGAGGGCGGCAGCTCCACGCGTATATAGTTTCTCGTGAACCCGTGCATGGCCTTGCCGTGGGCCGACTTCTCGAAGAGCACCTCCGCCTCCTTGCCTATGTGCCTGGCATAGAAGTCGAGCGTCTTCTCGTCGGACAGTTTCAGGAGCTTGTGCACACGCTCCTTCTTCACGTTGTCGGCAACGACATAATTGATGCGCAAGGCCGCCGTGCCACGCCGCTCAGAGTAAGGGAAGACGTGGAGCTGGGTCACGGGCAAGGAGTCGAGGAAGGCGTAGCTGTCGTCGAAACACTCTGGTGTCTCGCCACGGCACCCCACCATCACGTCGACACCGATAAAAGCGTCGGGCATCAATTGCTTTATCAGCCCTATCTTGTGGGCGAACAGGTCTCTCGAATAGCGGCGGTGCATGAGCTTGAGCACCTCGTCGCTGCCGCTTTGCAAGGGGATATGGAAGTGAGGCATGAAGGCCCGGCTCGCGGCGCAATACTCTATCAGCTCGTCGCTGATGAGGTCTGGCTCGATAGAGCTTATCCTGAAGCGCTGGATGCCCTCCACGCCGTCGAGGGCTTTCACCAAGTCGATGAACTTCTCGCCCGTGGTCTGGCCGAAGTCGCCGATGTTGACACCCGTAAGCACAATCTCCTTGCCACCCTCGCGCGCGGCCTGTTCAGCCTGGGCCACGAGAGAGGCTATGGACGGGTTGCGCGAGTTGCCACGCGCGAATGGTATGGTGCAATAAGTGCAATAATAGTTGCAGCCGTCTTGCACTTTCAGGAAATAGCGCGTGCGGTTGCCGCGCGAGCACGAAGGCTGGAACGTCTTGATGTCTTTCGTCTTCACGTTATGGAAGATGTGCCTGTGGCCATCGTCGGCCGCGTCGGCAGGCTGCGCCCACGCGTCGTTGAGATATTGCAGGAGGTCGGCCTTCTCGTTGGAGCCCAGCACGAGGTCCACGCCGTACATCTTGCTCACCTTCTCAGAGTCGAGCTGGGCGTAGCACCCCGTCACCACCATGAAAGCGCCAGGGTTCTCCCTGACCAGGCGATGTATTGTCTGGCGGCACTTATGGTCGGCCATCTCCGTAACCGAACAGGTATTGACGAGGCAGATGTCAGCCTTCTCGCCATCTTCCGCCTCCACGACACCCATCTCGCCGAGGAGCTTGGCGAAAGTGGAGGTCTCTGAGAAATTGAGCTTGCACCCTAATGTATAAAATCTTGCCTTCTTGCCTTGAAAGGCCGATGTGTCTATCATGTCATAATACGATTTTCATGCAAAGGTACGGTTTTATTCAGACTTACACATTATATTATTATAAGAGTTTTCCGACATCGCGCGAGAAAAACCACCTGTTAAGGCGCACAATGAGGCTGAAAGACGAATTGCGCAAAAAGCTTTTTCTTTTAACACAAATGAACAAGGCTGATACTCAACAAGTTATAAAAAAGTTACGAAAAAGGGCAAAAAAAGTTGATAAAAAAAGAACAACGTATTGAAAAAATGTCTACCTTTGCACCGTTGTTAATAAACAGATTGTTTTACAGATTTAAAAAGCAAAGAAAATGAAGAAATTAGTTTTAATGTTCGTGGCTATCGCAGCTATCTCTTTCGCATCATGTGGTAACAAGAATCAGAGCGCAGCTCCTGCAGCTGATTCTGACACAACTGCTGTTGCTGATACAGCTGACACAGCTGCTGTTGACACAGCTGCTGCTGACACAGCCGCTGCTCAGTAATCAGAGCATCTTCGTTAGCACGAAATTAAAAAATTGAGAGACTCCGCCTTGGGCTTTGCCCTTGGCGGTTTTTTTGTGTTCTTTGGGTGCTTAGTCATTCTTTTTTACTAACTTTGCAAATATATTTCTCACGCATCACGGAACACATGTATTACCTAAGATATTTTTTATTGTTGCTTGCCCTTTGCGCGCGTTTCTGCGGAGCATGCGCCCAGCAACCGCAAAACACGGCTTACCAGCTATACATCAGCCAGTTTAAGGACTTGGCGATAGAGCAGATGCAACGCTACCGCATACCCGCGAGCATAACCCTGGCCCAAGGCCTTTTCGAGAGCCGCGCGGGACAAAGCCGCCTTGCCACGGTGGGCAACAACCACTTCGGCATAAAATGCCATGGATGGAAAGGACGCTCCATCAACGTGGACGATGACGCCATAGGCGAGTGCTTCAGGGCTTACGACAACGCCAAGCAAAGCTACGAGGACCACAGCAAGTTCCTGCGCAACAACCAACGCTATGCCATGCTCTTCCAGCTCTCCCCCACCGACTACCGCGGTTGGGCTAAAGGCCTGAAGGCGTGCGGCTATGCCACGAACCCGAGATATGCCGACAACATAATAAACATCATACAACTGTACCGCCTTGACCAATACGACCGCGCCAAGGGATACGACCACTTCATGGCCGACAGGTACGACGCCAAGGAACATTCTTACGCCCCGACGGGGTTCCACGCGATAACCAGGTGCAACAAGAACTATTATATCGTGGCCCGCAATGGCGACACGTTCCGCAGCCTGGCAAAGGAGACCGGCATATCCAGGCGGAAGCTCGCCAAGTATAACGAGCGCGGCAAGAACGACGTGCTGCGCGCCGGAGACATAATCTACCTGGAGAAGAAGCAGAAGAAGGCTTCAAAGGTATTCAAGAAGAGACCGCATACGGTCAAGGCCGGCGAGAGCATGTACTCCATAGCGCAGATGTACGGCATAAGGCTGAAGAGCCTTTACAAGATGAACCACATGGGCCCAGACGACTCCATCGTTGCCGGGCAACAACTTAAAGTGAGATAACCATGAAAAAATTCGTTTTCAGCATTGTCTTATCCCTCGCGTGGCTGTGTATCCACGCGCAAGACTTTGACAACTGGTTTGAGGACAAGACCCTCCGCCTGGACTATGTATTCTCCGGCAACGACCACGAGCAGCATATCGCCGTTGACGAGCTGTGCCAGTCGCCACGCTGGTATGGCAAGAGGCAGCACCTGAGCGAGCTGCCCATTGAAGGCAACGGCCAGATAACCATGCGCGACCACGCCACGGGCAAGGTGATATACCGCAACTCCTTCTCCACCCTTTTCCAAGAGTGGCAGACCTACCCCGAGGCAAAAAAGCTAAACAAGAGCTTCGAGAACGTGTTTCTCGTGCCAATGCCCAAGCGGGCAGCCGACATCACCCTTGAGCTGCGCGACAACCGCAGGCAAGTGAGCTCGAAGCTCATCCACGAAGTGGATCCCAAGGACATACTGATACGCCACATCGGCGAGAAGGGCGTGACGCCTTACGTCACCCTGCAAAAGGCCGTCGACACCACGCGCTGCATCAGGATAGCCTTCGTGGCGGAAGGTTACACCAAGGCGGAGATGACGCGATTCCTCGAAGACGCAAGGCGCGCCACAAGCTTCTTGTTCTCGTATGAGCCATTCAAGGGGTCAAGGATGAAATTCAACGTGGTGGCGGTGGAATCGCCGTCGGAGGAGAGCGGCGTCAGCATACCCGACAAGGGCATCTGGAAAAACACCGCCGTGCTTTCCAACTACGACACGTTCTACAGCGACCGCTACCTGACCACCCTGCACCTAAAGACCCTGCACAACTGGCTGGCAGGCATACCCTACGAGCACATCATCGTGCTGGTGAACACCGACCGCTATGGCGGCGGAGGAGTGCTGAACAGCTATGACCTGTGCGCGGCACATCACCCAACGTTCCGACCAGTGCTGGTGCATGAATTCGGGCACAGCTTCGCCGGACTCGCCGACGAGTACGCTTACGAGCAAGAGGCCATACCACTGTATCCACACGACGTGGAGCCATGGGAGAAAAACATAACCACGAAAGTCAACTTCAAGGGCAAATGGGAGAACCTCATCGGCAAGGACCCCAAGGCCGGATTCCACGAGGGTGCCGGCTACAGTACGAAGGGCGTGTATCGCGCTTACGCCGACTGCCGCATGCGCACCAACGAGAACCCGGAGTTTTGCCCGGCCTGCAAGCAGGCAATCCAAGAAGTGATAGATTTCTATACAAAATGATTTTATACCTCTCTGATACCGGCAACACGGGATGGGCAGCCAAGACAATAGCCGAGGCAACGGGCGACAGGCTGCTCTTCATACCCGAGCTGACGCGCTCGAGGCAATACGACTTCACGCTCGCCGAGGGCGAACGGCTCGGCGTCTGCTTCCCCGTGCATGGCTGGCGGCCACCCATGATCGTGCGCGAGTTTGTCAAACACCTCAACGTGAACGCCAAAGGCCATTATGTCTACGCCCTGTGCACGGCGGGCGACAACATTGGCGAGACGATGGACCTGCTGCGCCACGACTTGGAAGCCAGGGGCGTGGAGCTTAACGCGGCGTTCTCGCTCATCATGCCAGAGTCGTATCTCGGACTGCCCTTCTTCAACGTGGACAACGCGAAGAAGGAGAAAGAAAAGAAGGAAAAGGCTGCCGCGGAACTGAAAGGATATATCCAAGAGATCGCAAACCGCAAGCCGGCAAGCCACCTCGTCAGAGGCCGTTGGCCCCGCATCAACTCCCGGCTGCTCGGCGGCTTCTTCACCAAGTATCTCGTCAGCGACAAGAAATTCAAGGTAGACACGGACCGCTGCATAAAATGCGGAATCTGCGCGAGCGTGTGCCCAACCAAGAACGTGATTGGAGGCAAGGACGCTGAACCGCAATGGAAACACGACGGCTCATGCCTGGCATGCTTCGCATGCTACCATCACTGCCCGAGACATGCCATAGACTATGGCTCGTTGACGAAAAGGAAGGGGCAATATTTCTTTGGCAGGAAAAACGGTTGAAAGCTACGCGTACATATACCGCTAAAGTTATACTCACATATTACTTAAAGAGCCAAAACGTTTGTCGTGTCAATAAAAAAAAGTATCTTTGCGCTCTGAAAATATCAACATACAATGCCTGAAATATCAGTACGTGGCCTTGAGATGCCACAATCACCAATAAGAAAGCTTGCCCCATTGGCAGCGCAAGCAAAACAACGTGGCATAAAAGTTTACCACCTCAATATAGGTCAGCCAGACCTACCTACCCCACAATGCGGTCTTGACGCGCTGAAACACATCGACCGTAAGGTGCTGGAATATTCCCCATCGCAGGGTTATCTATCCTATCGCAAGAAGCTTGTCAACTATTATGCCAAGTTCAACATCAACGTGTCCCCAGACGAGATCATCATCACCTCTGGCGGCTCCGAAGCCGTGCTTTTCGCTTTCATGAGCTGCCTGAACCCTGGCGACGAGATCATTGTGCCGGAGCCCGCCTACGCCAACTACATGGCTTTCGCCATATCGGCCGGGGCCAAGATTCGCACCATAGCCACCACCATCGACGAGGGCTTCTCGCTGCCAAAGGTGGAGAAGTTTGAGGAGCTCATCAACGACAAGACGCGCGCCATAATGATATGCAACCCCAACAACCCCACGGGTTACCTCTACACACGGCGCGAGATGAACCAGATACGCGACCTCGTGAAGAAATACGACCTGTATCTCTTTTCCGACGAGGTTTACCGCGAGTACATCTACACCGGCAGCCCATACATCAGCGCCATGCACTTGACGGGCATTGAAGACAACGTCATACTCATCGACTCAGTGTCGAAACGCTATTCAGAGTGTGGCATCCGCGTAGGCGCCTTGATCACCCACAACAGCGAGGTGCGCAAGGCCGTGATGAAGTTCTGCCAAGCACGCCTCTCGCCACCTCTCATCGGCCAAATCATAGCGGAGGCGTCGCTCGACGCCCCGGAAGAATATTACCGCAACGTTTACGACGAGTATGTGGAGCGACGCAAATGCCTCATCGACGGCCTGAACCGCATTCCGGGAGTGTACTCGCCAATACCTATGGGAGCCTTCTACACCGTGGCGCAGCTTCCTGTCGACGACTCAGAGAAGTTCTGCCGCTGGTGCCTTGAAGAGTTCAACTATGAGGGCGAGACCGTGATGATGGCACCAGCATCCGGCTTCTACACCACGCCTGGCGCAGGCTGCAACCAAGTGCGCCTCGCCTATGTCCTAAAGAAAGAAGACCTGAGGAGAGCGCTCGTGGTCTTGGCAAAGGCACTTGAGGCATATCCAGGGAAGACCATGTGAGGGCAAGATTGTAATGATGTGGTTATAATATAATGTAAGGTGATGAACTTTCCACTCTACATAGCAAAAAGGATATACGGAGACAAGGGCGACAAGCACAAGGTGTCGCGGCCAGCCATCTCCATTGCCACGGCAGGCGTGGCAATAGGCTTGGCGGTGATGATTGTCTCCGTGTGTGTGGTGTTGGGCTTCAAGCATACCATCCAAGCCAAGGTGATAGGATTCGGGTCGCACATACAGGTGACCAACTTCGTGTCGCAAACCGAGTCGGAGCAATATCCCATAGCCGCGAGCGACAGCATGATGAAAGCCATACGCTCGATAAATGGGGTGAAACACGCCGAGAGGTTCGCGTATCAACAAGGAATACTGAAGACCGACAGCAACTTTCTCGGCATAGTGCTCAAGGGCGTGGGAAGCGAGTGGGACTCCACTTTCATACACGAGAACATGGTGGCAGGCAGCATACCACGCTTCTCGGACAGCTCTTCCTCGAACAAGATCCTGATTTCGCAAAGCATAGCCAACAAGCTGAACCTGAAACAAGGCCAGCGCGTGTTCGCATACTTCATAGACAACAGCGGCGTGAGGATACGAAGGTTCACCATACAAGGCATTTACCAAACCAACCTAAGCCAATACGACTCTTACATGTGTTTCACCGACCTCTACACCACAGTGAAGCTCAACGGTTGGCAACCTGACCAAGTGTCGGGAATGGAGGTTACCGTAAACGACTTCAACCACGTGGACGACGTTGAGCGGCAATTCATCAAAAATGTCAACAAGCGGCAAGACCACTACGGCGAGACATACACGTCGCAAACCATAAAGGAGATAAACCCGCAAATATTCAGATGGCTCGACTTGCTCGACATGAACGTGTGGATAATCCTTGCCCTGATGACCGCCGTGGCAGGCGTGACGATGATATCAGGCCTGCTTATCATCATTCTCGAACGCACCACGATGATTGGCATACTGAAAGCCCTCGGCGCACGCAACAAGACAATAAGGCATCTCTTCTTGTGGTTTGCCACCTTCCTTATCGGGAAGGGACTCATAATCGGCAACGTGATAGGCATAGGTGTCTGCCTGTTGCAGAAACACTTGGGCATAGTGAAACTCGACCCCGCCACCTACTATGTCAGCACGGTGCCAATAGAGTTTAACGTGCCGTTGATAGTGGCCCTCAACTTGGCCACGCTCGTAGTGAGCGTGATAGTGCTCATAGGCCCAAGCTACCTAATATCGCACATACATCCCGCCAAGAGCATGAAATACGAATAGACGGCAAACACGAGAAACAGCATATACGAATAGACGGCAAGGCGCCTTTGGGAAGATGTCACCCAAAGGCGCCTTGCCGTCATGTCTTGTCTTGACCCGGAGGGGCTAAGCGTGCCTGTAGCTGAGCGCGGCCCCTATAGCCGTGCAAAATTCGGAATGCTTGGGAATGATGAAGTGAACCTTATAGAGCTTCTCCAGCCCAGGGAACACTTGCTTGCACTGCGGCAACAACGTAAGGTTGCCTATAAGCACATATTCCCTTATTCCAGAGTTGAGCGAGGCAAGTATGCAACTTGACCCTATGGTCTGAAGCACGGTGGTGATGATGCCCGTGGCAATGTCCTCGCGCGAGGCGTTGCTCTTGGCCTTGCCAAACAGCGATGCCGTGGCATGCTTTGGCAGACCGGGCAGGGGGTTGGGCGATATGTCGCCAATCTGCAAGTCGATATTTGATATCTCGCCTTGCATGGCAAGCGAGACTATCTGCTTCATGTCGTCGGTCTTGAGGATGACACGGCTAAGTCCTGCCAACGTGCCGCCACCAAGACCAATGCCACCTATGTGGCGTATGCCTTCATGGTCGCACTGCACGAGGCTCGTGCCGGTGCCCATCGACACCACTATCATGCGGTCAAGGCCCGTCTCATAGCGTGCGCCCAGACCGTCGGCGATAAACTCCTCGGCCTTGTCGGTAGGCAAGCCATAGATAGGCGAGTTGACATAAGCGGCACCTACGCCCGTAATCATCACCCGCTCAATATCCGACAAGGCAATCTGGTTGTCGTACAGGTATTTGCCAAACGCCCCGTAAAGGGAGGTGACGGGATCCGTGGCGCGTATGCGTATGGGTGACACCACGCCCTCGTCACTGGTGATGCCTACTATCTTTGTCGTGCTTATGCCAACGTCTATTCCTATTATCATTCTGCTGTGTTGTTGATGATGAAGTTTTATGCCGCCCAAGTATATGTGGCCGACTTGTTATCGTGTGCAAATTTACTAAATCTATCTGAGACGACGACAAGACATCACGTTAATGATACATGAAAAAGGTGCCACCGTCGCTATGGCAATATTTCCTTATCAGCTCCTGTATATACTCAGCGTTTGCCCTCACCTGGCGCTCATCGCCGTCGTAACCATTGATGAGCACCACGAGATGTGTCGTCTGAAGGGTTATCTTCGTGCGCTCGTTGTCAGACGTGGGCGTGCCCACTCCACCTTTGCTGTCGCGGTAGACCGGAAGGCCGGCAATGTTTATCATGCCTCTCCCGATGCCCTCGTATGGCTCGCCTTCACGGCCAATGCCGAGCGTCAGGGTGTCGCCCTCAAACTTGTCGGCATCGAAGCCTCCGATGCTGTAACCGTAGGCTATGCTCGCGAGATTCACCAAATCGACAAGCGTGTCTATCTGGTAAAGGCTCTTGCCCGTGAGCTGACGACGGATAAGAGCCTCGGAGGCAGGACGATAACGCGACGGGTCCTTGCCACAGGCACGGTATACCCTGCGCGTGGCGGCTATGCCAGACAACTCTTTCAGCGTTTGCGTGGTAAGCGTCTGGCGGAAACGCTCGCCCAAGGCGTTTATCTCATCCCACAACGGTTGGCAATACTCGCTATTCACCACCTGAGCCTCAACGCATGCGCCAACAAACGACGGGCACACAGACTCAATCTCTTTTGAAACTACTATATTCATATATATATAATGTGTATGTGTCATTACTAACTTTTAATACTTCAGTTCGCGAGTATGCCCTCGACAGGCTCCATGCCGCACATCTGGCGCACGCGCTCCACCATCTTGCCCACGTCGAGCACGCCGTGGGCGAAACCCTTGCGCGTGAGCTCCACGGGAAGCAGGTCGTCGTACTTGTCGAACACGGGAGTCTCCTTGGGATAGAGCAGCTCCATGGGGTCGAGGGGCTTGGCAATCTCCTCGGCGAGAACCTTGAAAAAATCGGGAGCAGAGACCCCAATGGTGAACTGCATATAGTAAGGTCGGGCGGAATTGAACCCCTTGAGACCCAACCTCGCCCCGCACCTTATGCGCAAGAACCGCTCCATGGCGAGAAAGGCGTAACTGCCAAGCCATGGGAACAAGGCATACATGTTGCCGCCAAGAGGCAGCAGCCAGTTCAAGCCAAGACCTGACTTGCGCGCCGTGTCCACGGCTTGGGAAAGGCGGAAACGCGCGTGAGGCAGAAGGTAAGGATAATCGGCATCTGACGGTGGCAAGGCGAGAATGGAGTGCATCTTCTCGAGAATCTTGGTATGGATGTCGCCTGGCTCATCACCGAAATAAGCCGGCACGATGCCTTTCACTGGATGACAATATACAATGTGGCGACTGCGATCCACCTCCTCCACTACCCACACCCTGCCGGCAATGGCTATCTTGTCTTGCACAGGAGGCGGCTTGACGATGGTGCCAATCTCCTTTGACTCGCACCGCACCTTATACTCCTCGTTCTCTTGAAAGACGGCATAGAACTTGAAGTTGTTGACAACCCTCTCACCTTTTATGCCCACAATAAGCCCACCGCGCTCTGTGGTCTCTATGTGGTCTATCTTGAGCAGGTGGCGCAGGAGAACACGGTAGTCGTCTTGACTGACGTTGCGGAAATAGCTCAGAGAGAGCACGCGCCCGGCCAGCTCCGCCGGCGACATCTCACCTCCTGAGGCGAGCGTTGCCATGGTTTGATGGTAGAGCAGCGAATAAGGCAAACGGCCCACACGCGGAGGCTCAACCCACCGTTCCTTGACGTAAAGCTCGATGAGGGCGATGGCCTGAAGAAGTTTCCACGGAATGGTCTGCGGCATCATGGCACGTGGCTCTGCCTGCTCCTCGCGAATGACGAACCACATCTCGGAAGGCGCGCCACGACGCCCCGTGCGCCCCATGCGCTGGAGAAAGGAACTGACCGTGAAAGGCGCGTCTATCTGGAACGCGCGCTCAAGACGGCCTATGTCTATGCCCAGCTCAAGGGTTGACGTGGTGCAGACGGTCATGAGAGAGTCCTCACGCTTGATCTCGGCCTCGGCGCTCTCGCGATAGCTCACCGACAGATTGCCATGATGGATAAGGAAACGGTCGGGCTCACGCAGAGCCTCGCAATACATGCGAAGCGTGGAGCACACCACCTCGCACTCCTCACGCGAATTGGAGAAGATAAGGCAACGATGGCCGCGAGTGTTGTCGAGAATGTATCTTATTGATGGGTCAAAGGCATCACTGACATTCCGCACGCCGGCGTTTTCCTTGCCCTCGCCTTTCCAAGGCCTCACGAACGGACTTCCGCCCTTCATCTCGCCCCTGGCCTGGGATGGGCGCGAAGGCTCAACATCGCTCTGGAAAGGATCTTGAAGCGGCTGCTCCGCGGAGGCATAGCTCCTGTTTACGCTGCCGGTGACAGTGGATGATGGCTCGTCGGCGGCAAGCATGGCTTTCGGAGCATGGCCCGCGTCGCCTTGGCAACCACTTGGCGACAGGGAGAAATGCGCCACGGATATTCTCCACTTGCTGCCCTGCAACTGTATCTTGGGTATGATGGTTCCACGACCAGTACCAGCCGATAGGAAACCGCCCACGAGGGCAGGCTCGCCGATGGTCGCCGACAGTCCGACACGACGGGGGTTAACACCAGCCATGCGCGAGAGCCGCTCGAGCAGGCAGAGCATCTGGCCGCCACGGTCGCCACGCAAGAAGGAATGAATCTCATCGATGACCACGAAACGAAGGTCGCTGAAAAGTGACGGTATCTGAGAATGACGATGCAAGAGCATCGCCTCAAGACTCTCCGGCGTAATCTGCAGTATGCCCGATGGCCGACGCAAGAGCTTCTTCTTCTGTTCCTGCGACACGTCGCCATGCCAATGATACACGGCTATGTCGCACTCGCGGCAGATGTCGTTGAGACGCGTGAACTGGTCGTTGATAAGGGCCTTGAGAGGCGCTATGTAGAGACAGCCCACTGTGGCAGGCGGATTCTCCTGCAAGAGCGTGATGATGGGGAAAAACGCCGCCTCCGTCTTGCCCGACGCCGTGGACGCGGAAAGCAGGACATTGGCATCGGAATTGAAAATGGCATCGCCGGCTGCGGCCTGGATAGCGCGGAGCTTGCTCCAGCCCTCAGAATAGATATAACGCTGGATGGCAGGGGAATAGCGTGAGAAGATGTTCATGGACTAAATGGTAAACTCGGCAAACTGTCCGCCGGCATCGTCTTTCTTCTCCTCCGCCTCCGCCTTGGCATAGCTGAAAGCCTCGCTTTGAAGAATGTCTTGGACATCGCTGCCTGGGTTTTGCATGATGATGTCAAGCAACTCTATGAAATCGCGTATGACCTCACGCGGTGTGATGTTGTCGCTGGCCCCGACGCGAGAATATTCCACCTGTATGAAAGTGGTGAGGTCGGCATCGGTAAGCGTCCTCCCATAGCCATATAGAGAGGCATGAATGTCGGCAAGCTTCTCGGCAAGCACGAACATCTCCTCGTTTGAGAGTGGCTGCAAGCGTAGCACGGGGCCAAGATAGTCTTGATGACCTTGAGCCACGAACTTGCCCTCGGAAAGGCGCGAACGCAACGCCTCATAGCTATATATGCCACGATGACGGTCTTCGACACACTGGGGCGTGCCACTCATGATGGTGCCAATATACCGCGCCTTGCCTTGAAGCGCGTCGTTGTACATCGTGAGAATCTTCTCGTAATTATATTGTCGGGAAATGGCGTTGGGTATCTTGTAGACATTGACAAGTTCGTCGATGAAAACCAAAAGGCCCTGGTAGCCAGCCTGACGAAAGAAGAATGCCAACAGTTTAAGATAGTCGTACCAGTCGTCATCGGAAATGATTACCGAAACGCCGAGTTCTTGGCGCGCCTCCGTCTTGGTGGCATACTCGCCACGAAACCATTTCAGTACCTTGCCTTTTAGCTCGTCGTCACCTTCGGTGAAGGCCCTGTAATAGAGGGTTAGCAACCGCGCGAAATCGAAACCATGAACAAGCTCGTGCATCTGATGCACTATCGCCATGATGCGCTGCTCTACGAGCTGGGCAAACGTTGGGTCATCCAAGTTGACACCAGACGTTTTCGCGGTGGCGGTCTGCACGGAACTGATCCACCGGTCGAGAACCATGGCGAGGGCCCCACCCTCAGGCTTCGACTTGACACTAAGGTTCCTTATGAGTTCACGATAGGTGGCAAGGCCCTGTCCTTGATTGCCATGGAGACGACGCTCTGGCGACAGGTCGGCATCCACGACCACGAAACGGCGATCCATGACATAGTTGCGGATGGTCTGGAGGAGAAACGACTTGCCGCTTCCGTATTTTCCCACTATGAAACGGAAAGAAGCACCACCATCGCCGACAATGTCAACATCGTGGAGCAAAGCCTCTATCTCCTTGCGCCGCCCAACGGTGATGAAAGGCAAGCCTATGCGCGGCACCACGCCACCCTTGAGCGAGTTGATGACACTCTGGGCAATGCGCCGCGGTATCTTGATATTCGAATTACACATTATTATATATTATTCTTTCTATGTCTTCACGATAATCGTCAATGAGCTGGATGCCGTCGCCATTGTCCTCGATGACTATGTCACCTATCTTGTCTACCATCTCATTATTGATATTCTCGACCATCACGCCCTCGGGCACATGGATGGAGCGGAGATACTGACGCCAATCGCCACCAGTGAGCATGAGCTTGAGAAACGCTCGCTCACGGCTTTCTTCGTCATGGCTTGGTTGGCTTGGCGAAGTCTCGGCAGGCGGAGTGCTCACGACAAGCGGTACCGGCTCAATGGAAACAGCCGGCATAGACTCCATGGAAGATGTCGGCTCGATTGGTGGCATAGGCTCCAAGGATGGTGCCAACTCTATTGACGGCATAAGCTCTATGGAAGCGATATCGTCTTCTGTTGGCACGCCATCGAGCAACTTGTCCTTGATTACGTCAGCGTCATTCCGGATACGGCCAAGCATTCCATAATTGATAGACACTCTTCGTCTTTCCGCCTCTTCCGCGGCAAGCCTGCGCTTATCCTCAGCTATCCATGCCTTGACAGCGTCACATATTTGCTCTCGATAAGGCAGGACATGAATTGAGGGTTTAAGGCGTGGCTTCACGTCGAGAAGCTCGCGAAGTTGGCAGTCAATCTCTCGGAGAATAGCGCCAACGAGTTTGGCAAAATAATTGTTGTCGCCAACATACTCGTCGCGCGTCCACAATCCGCCACGGCAAAAATACCGATGAAAAGGTGAGACTTCTATCTCCACGTTCCTGACCGGTGAAGGATCGTAGAACAGAGCGTTGGAGAACATGGAGGTTGAACGCTTGACGCGCTTGCCGGCGAAGAGGGTGCCTATGCGGTGATGGAGGCTTTTCTCCAAGACCGGAACGAGCTGTCGCAAGACCGCTGCCGTGCAACTGACAAGGCAAGACCGCTCTTTCGTGAAGAGCGCACCCTTGCGTGGGTCGTACTTGCCAAGGTCGCAAAACGTGGAGAACAACGCTTGCTCGTCGGCGGTGTCTAAAGAGGAAAGAATAGCTATCGTGTCGTCTTGCTCGCGCTCAGCCTTAAAAACCTCGGGGAAATGAGATGAGAGGTTATTGTAAACCACATAATCGCGAAGCCACGGCGTAAGGTATTTGCCCAACTTCGGCTCGCTCTTGCGATATGCCTCGTTAATCTCGCTCAATATCTCGTAACCCTCTTCGGCCGTGTTGACCCCGACTTTCATCAAGGTCTCGTAAACATAGACGAAGATATAGCTCAATGACACGTCGGGAAACTTGCCCAAACGAAGTTGACGGCGAATGGCGAAATAGCTCCGCAACTGCGGGACTGACATGTCGCGAAAGGATGGGAAATAACTCATGAAGCCTACTATGGGCGCGTCTTCCTCATAGTCGGCCATGAACAAGGCTTGCTCATAAAACGCCTTCGCGGCAGTGATTTGCCATGGTTGTTGACGTATCATACGCAAGAGAGAACGCAATGGCTCCTCTATGTTGGCATCGCTTGCCGACATGCCGGTGAAGTCATCACGCCTCTCTGTCTCTTCAGGAGCGAAGTAATCCCAACTATGTATGCTGTCAAGGCCATCAGGCAGACCGTTGCCGTCGGCCTCGGAAAAGTCCAAGTCTTCGTCAGTATAAAAAATGTCCTCGTACATTTATAATATATCAGACCACGCCAACAATATCCAAGACGCTCTTGCAACCGTGGCGCTCAAGCCAAGAGGCAACACCATTCTTGATCTTCAAGGTGACGGTTGGGTCGATGAAGTTGGCGGTGCCGATCTCCACCGCGGTGGCTCCAGCCATGAAGAACTCTATGGCATCCTCGGCGGTCATTATGCCACCAAGGCCAATCACCGGAATGTTGACAGCCTTGTGCACGTCGTGAACCATGCGGACGGCAACAGGTTTCACAGCTGGGCCACTGAGTCCGCCCGTGCCGATAGACAGTTTAGGGCAACGATGCTCAATGTCGATGGCCATGCCCATAAGGGTGTTGATGAGCGAAACGGCGTCGGCTCCCTCAGCCTCGCATGAACGAGCTATGTCTGAAATGTTGGTGACATTGGGCGAAAGTTTCACGATAAGGGTCTTGTGATATGACTTTCTTACGGCTTTCACTACGCTCGCGGCACCCTCGCATGTAACACCAAAAGCCATGCCGCCATCCTTTACATTGGGACAGGAAATGTTCAATTCTATGGCAGGAATCTTGTCTAATGAGTCAATCCGCGCAGCACATTCAGCATAGTTTTCGGGTGAGTTTCCACTCACGTTAACAATGAAATTTGTGTCAATATCCTTAAGTTTCGGGTATATGTTTTCACAGAAATAATCCACTCCCTTGTTCTGCAAACCTACACAATTCAGCATGCCGGAAGCAGTCTCTGCCATACGTGGATAATCATTTCCCTCGCGTTTTTCAAGGGTTGTTCCCTTTACAATAATACCGCCCAACTCCTCTAACGGAACAAGGTCTTGAAACTCCAAACCATAGCCAAACGTCCCGCTCGCCGTCAAAATGGGGTTGCGAAGAGAAAAATTATTTATCTTTACATTTAAGTCTACCATAATGAGTAATTTATTTTTACATTATCAAGCATCATTCCGTTCACCACAACAGCTTGTCAATATTGAATACAGGCCCATCTTGACACACCCTGAGATTGCCTTCAACAGTCTTCTCGACACAACACAAACAAGCTCCCAAACCACAAGCCATCATGTTCTCAAGAGAAGCTTCGCAGTTAATGCCATTGGCCTTGGCATACCTTGCCACAGCCTTCATCATCGGTTTTGGCCCACACGTCTGGATAACATCGAACTTCTCGTGCCGCAAGACGGAATGATTGGTTACAAATCCCTTTTCTCCCTCCGACTCGTCTTCAGTGGTAACGTAAACATTGCCTATCTCCTTGAAAAGATCCAACTCCAGCAAATCCTTGGCAGACCTGGCTCCCAAAAGGAAAGAAGGCTCGGATCCCTCTTGCCTTAACTTGCTGCCTTGCCAAAGAAGTGGGGCGACACCTACACCGCCGCCCACAAGCAACACTTTCTTATGGAAAACCTGGCTGAAGCCATTGCCAAGAGGCAAGAGGCAATTAACAATGTCGCCCGCACACAACTGGCACAGATGACGGGTACCATCGCCTATGCCGGCGACAAGCAACCACAATTCATTACGATCGTAGTCCACATAGTTGATTGAGATTGGGCGACGGAGGAATGTACTTGGAGAATTATCTACGCGAACTTCTACAAACTGACCGGGAAGCATGTCCGGGAGAGTATCATCATGGGTCAACTTCAACAAGACATGATGGTCAGAAAGATGCGTCGCAGATACAACGCGAAGGTCTAAACAATATTTTTTCATGGTTGAAAATTAGCGAGGGTCAACACGACTACCTCTTCTTATATATAATGATGTTGAACTTTACAACCACAAAGATAATTGTTTTATCCGTACATGCCAAGAAAGGAAGGTAAAAATATTGTTTTATTGCTGTTAGAAAAACTATTTAAGATGCCCCCAAGGCCTGAAAGAGCGTCACTTGGCATATATACCTTACTCCATTTATGTCTTGCGAACAGAAATTGAGTAAAGCATATGGCAAGACGAGTCGCCTTGCTGATTACATTGTTGAAAACAAAGGCTTCATGCGCTAAGCGATACTACGTAGCTATTCAAGCGTAAACGCATCGTGAAATAAGCGTGAACATGTAGCGATTCAAACGTGCGTGTAGCGATTCAAACGTAAATCCGGCACGATAGCACCAAAACACAAAAGGCTGTTCAAGGCGAAGCCAAAGCTCCATAATTCGTACGCTACCCCAATAAGAAAACTTGAATTACCGTGTGAATCGTGACATCATATCGGCAAGACACAAGTAACAAAAAGGACTGGGTTCCTCGCTTGGAATCCAGTTCTGCTTTTTATGCTTGGAAAAGATTTATCGAAAAAAGATATTATTTTTTGGGCACGAAAGACTCCCATGTTTGGTCATCAAAAAAGACCCTTATCTCGGTGATTTTACGTTGGCGATTGTTGTATATTTTGACAATGTTTTTTTCATTATTCATATTACCAGAACCACGATTATAACCGCTTTGGTCGAAGAGAGTAGAAGGGGATACTGTTTGTCCTGCCACACCGTGGACCGAACAGTTCAAAGATGACGCTCCCCCGGATAAGGGAGGGGTAGCAGCGCCAGAGGCTTGAGCATTACTTGTAGAATCGTCGGTATTTGATTTGGGAAGTCCTTGATTTTGGTACATTGGCCCCTTTCCATCAAAGAGCCATTCCATGGCAATATCAGGAAAACGTGTATGGATGGCCTCATAATGTTTGAGGGTAGGTTGGGTCTTGCCGCGAAGAAGCAAACTCAGGGTTCCTTCGTTGATGCCAGTCTCGGTTGCAAACACTTTATTGTTCATGTGCTTGCTATCCATTATCTCCTTGATTCTATCCTTCAGATTCTCGTTTTCCATGTCACAAGTATTTTTGGGGGCATTGAAGCCTTATCTATTTATATTTGCAAAGTTAAATCAATTTTTCGAGAAAAGCAACAAACTAAAAACAAATTTTATTTCTTAAAGTTTAAATTTATTTATCGCCATAGACTAAATTTAGATTTATTGCCTAAATTTACGCCATTTGTATTTAGAATATTAAACATAACTGTGCCCTATGCTATTAATCTATTAAAACACAGAAACTTAGTAATTTGTTGACTATAATCATAATATCTAAACCTTATAATCATTTCAATATTAAAATATGCATTGATTTCGCTTCCAATAATGCCTTTTTGACAACATACATCGTTCATTTTAGCATTAAATAGCCTGTAAGTTCTTGACTAACCGCTGATTACATTACCATGCCATAATTGCATATTTATTTCTTTTTCTTTATAAAGTTAAAGTTTTAGACTTTTGATTATGACATGAACATTTCTAAATGCCTTTATACTTGCAAATTATAGTTTGATAATATAAATATCACAAGTTCAACGCTTTAGATTTATTTCTGCATAGTTTGAATTATCAAATTATAATAAGCCTTAATAATAAATTCCAATATGAAAAGAAACTCATTTTTCGCTTGGCTGCGTTTTTTCCCGACAGATGGCAAAGACGCTGAAAAAAATCGATTCTCAGAGGCGTTTTTTCATGCTAACTAACACATTCTCACCAATTTAAGCATAAAAAAAGCGTCCTCAAGGACGCTCAAAATAGAAGAAAATAAGCCTCAAAAAGGGGCTTTTCAGTGTAAAATAAAGAAAATTAGCTCCTTCATAAGGTCGCCAACAGAGGTTGATGGGTTGTCTAAACCCTTACTTTTAGCGTCAATCTCTCTCAATTTCTGAAGAATCTGCAAAGTCTTGTTTCCAGTGTAATTTCGCATACCCACAAGATAGTCTTTTATGCCCCATACATTCTTCAAGTCAAGGTAAGCCGCCAAGGCGTTTTGATCTTTATTATTGGGCGCATAATATGCAAGCATCAAGTTCTGGAAGTAAGAGAAGAGAAGAGGCAAAAATGAGAACAGAGAGCCAGCCTTTGGATTGTTGTCAAAATATTTGATTATCATATTTGCCTTTAAGATATTGCAGTTGACAATGGCGTCGCGAAGCTCAAAGGAATTGAAATCCTTGCTCACCCCAATGTTCCGCTCTACCATTTCCGGGGTAATTCTCGTTTCTCCTGATGGTAAGGAAATGACCAATTTGTCAAGCTCTGAATAAAGGCGATTAAGATCCGCTCCTACGTTGTCGGCTATCATCGCCGCACTCTTGTCGTCAATGCTAAATTTCTTCGCCTGGAGGTAAGAGCGTATGTGTCCGGGCAGTTGCCATTCACGCAACTTCTTACTCTCAAACACCACCCCACTCTTCTCCACGGCCGAAACCAATTTCAAACGCTTGTTCATGACACCATTCTTATAACAGATCACAAGTATGGTCTTCGGTTGTGGATTTTGGGCGTAGCGTTCAAGTTTTTCCAGTGAGCGCAGCCCTTGTGCCTCTTTAACGATAATCACCCTTTTAGGGGCCATCATCGGAAACTGCATGGCAAGGTCGGCAATCTGGGATCCAGACACGTCTGCGCCAAACACCACCGTCTGGTCAAAGGCCTGTTGGTCGGCAGGCAAGGCATGAGACTGGATATAGTCGCAAACTTGGTCTATATAATATGCCTCATCGCCCATCAATATATATATAGGTGCGAAGACATTGTTTTTAAGGTCTCGCATGATGCCATCGTAAGTCGGCAATGTTTTTTTCTCAGCCATAGGCTTTCACTATTCAGAATATTTATTATCTTTGCAAAGTTAATAAAATGATTCGACTAAACCTTCCTTCGTTTGATATAAAAACACGCGTCGTGGATGGCCGAGGCCAGGTGCTCGACCCGCTTCGCAGACGTTGGGTAGCCCTGACGCCTGAGGAATGGGTGCGCCAGCACTTCATCCACTGGCTAACCAGCTCGCTCGGCTATCCACAAGCTCTGCTCGCAAACGAGGTACAGCTGAACATAGGTATGAAAAAGCTACGCGCCGACAGCGTGCTATACGACCGAGAGCTTCATCCGAAGATGATTATTGAATACAAAGCCCCCAGCATACCTATCACCCAAAAAGTTTTCAACCAGATCATGGCATACAATCTGCAGTTGCATGCTCCCTACCTAGTCGTGTCGAATGGCATAAAACACTATTGTTGCAAGCTGGACAACGTTGGTAAAAAATATTTATTTTTAAGCACAATGCCATGTTATGAAGAAATTTGACAAATTGCCTTATTTTAATTAGCGTCACTCAACTTTATTTTCCTTTTCTTTCTTGGCTACACAATTAATTAGTATCTTTGCAAAAGTGAATGCGTGATTGATAGACTGCGCGCAATAAAGCAAATACTCAATAAAGCAATTTAGTAAAGAATATCATTGCGCGCAATAGCGCAAATGTGGCAATGTAATTTGCGCACAATGACACAACAAGGCAATTCTAATTGCACGCAATACGCAAGCGGCGATTGCACGCAATGGAACAAGCCAAGTTGCGCGCAACCATTCAGCCGTTCCAAGCGCGATTGCATACAATCGAACAAGCCATATTGTGCGCAATGCAACAAGCATGGCCGTGCATTACAAATCGGCCGCTATTGCACGCAACGCAAAAAGCATGATTGCACGCAAACGAGCAAGCAATACAACGCGATTACACGCAATCAACAGGGTATGATTGTACGCAAACAAGCAGTCGAGCAAAACGACAACCACGCAAGCACGCTAATAACAGGCAATAACAAAGAACAAATACTATGGAAGTTCAAACAACAAATCATCAACTGTCAGACGTAGTTTCTGTTACCAACTTCAAGGGCGGTGTGGGAAAGACCACCACAGTGCAAACCCTCGCGGCATGTCTGCACAAGCTTCATCCACAAAAGAGGGTCATCGTGATAGACCTTGACCCACAATGCAACCTCTCTTTTCTTCTCGGCTGGAACGATTTAAGGAAGACCCTACCCGAGTACGCTCGCATGACCATCTACGATGCCATGACAAAGGTGGCTAAGATTCCTGTCTACACATCGCCAGAAGGCATCTTCTACGTGCCCGGCTCGTCAGAGATGCAGAACATCGATGTTTCGCTCTTTGGTCAGAACATCCCACGCCTCGTGCTCGCCAAGTGCGTTATGCAAGGGTATTACAACATGACAAACGGGGCCATAGACGAGAAGACAGCCACAGGCAACGTGTTCACCGACTTCGACTACATGCTCATCGACTGCCCTCCATCGCTCTCGCAGAGCACCTGCAACGCCATGGCCATGGCAACGACAATGCTCGTGCCCATCCAGATGGAGGGTCTCAGCGTGACGGGTGTCGGAAGCATTCTTGAGCAGGCTAAGCAAATAAGGAAAGAGCTCAACCCGAACCTTGCCAACATGCTCCTCCTGCCAACCATGGTCAACAGCCAGCTCGTCATCACCAACGAACTCCAAGATTTCCTTGAGAACAACTTTGACGACTCTCTCATCCCTACCCCAATCCATCGCTCCGTGAAAGTGGCGGAGGCGCAAACAAGAATGACCAACGTCATCGACTATGCTCCATCATGCCGCGCGGCTGAGGATTACATGAAAGTGGCAAAGACCATTTTCGGAGAGGATTAGGCATCTAACTAAAAGAGACACCATCCACACCATGACTCCAACAAAACATCAGGAAAACAAGAAATGAAGATAACAAGAAACAAAAGCAGCCTGCAAGACCAACTGGCGAAGATGTTGCAAGCCGGCAAGGAAAATGTAGATAAAACCACTGATAATGAGGCTATTGAGCCTTCAACTCAAAACGCGCCATTGCGTGCAAACGCGCAAGCCTTCACTGAAAAATCAGAGGCTGAGTCAAACCAGGAAAAGGAAGTAGTTCTATCAGCTCAACCCCAAGAGCCACAACAAACTCCCACTGAGGAACCTTCCATTGAGGAGGAAGAGGTTGAGGTTCCAAAAACAAGGACGTACCGTCCAAGGACAACGCCAGCCCGCCCACGCCCAAGGAAGCAAGAAGAGGCCCCACGCCTAAACGCGTCGCAACGCCATGAGGTGCCAGACAGGAACACGAAGTTCGCTGGCGAACCGATAAAGAGTGTTGGCTGCCGAATGCCACAATCGCTCTACGCCAGGATGCTTCAATACAAGGCCCTCAACGATACGCAGCTCAACCGCATCACGCTCAACGACATCATCATCGAGGCCGTGGACAAGTATCTCAGCAAGATAAAGTAATCATTTTCCCATCACATTATTATAATAAGAGGATGCTCCAAGGCAATAAAGACCTTGAGACGCATCCTCTTTTCGCGTTTCTCGGCTTCACGGTGATAACGCATCGCTTTTACAGCATAAAGGCGTAGTGCGATTCCAGCGTGATGGCATGGCGATTCCAGTGCAAAGGCAACGTAAGCTCCGTGAAACGCCGATGGCAAATCAGTCGCGTACAATTCACATTTTTCCAAAAAATCCATCTAAAAGTTGCCTAATATCAAAAAGAATTAATAGATTTGCGACCATGAACCACAATTCACGTCCCTGGTAGTCGTTGTAGTAATGCAGAGACCACGATAGAGGGGGCGGTAATTAGGGTTCACTAAATTATTTTGACTAAGCAGCCTCGTGTTGGGTCTAAAACTCCC
>ERZ1023658.44-NODE-44-length-61306-cov-15.305513_pt1 | contig 61306 bp, 56 predicted proteins | sample MGYA00380339_ERZ1023658 | MGnify/ENA primary metagenome ERZ1023658 (study PRJEB33179, sample SAMN07448981) | human gut metagenome | biome: Human-gut; feature: Human associated habitat; material: Faeces | host: Homo sapiens | place: India: Bhopal | collected... | reverse complement strand
GTGAAGTCGTAACAAGGTAGCCGTATCGGAAGGTGCGGCTGGATCACCTCCTTTCAAAGAGAAAAGCTTGCGGATGAGAAGTTTGCAAGTGGAGGCTAATGACTGTCTATGCATCTATTTTATTGAGTACAGCTACGGGCTTGTAGCTCAGGTGGTTAGAGCGCACGCCTGATAAGCGTGAGGTCGGAGGTCCGAGTCCTCCCAGGCCCACCACTTAGAGAAGTGATGGGGGTATAGCTCAGCTGGGAGAGCGACGCGTTTGCAACGCGTAGGTCAACGGTTCGATCCCGTTTACCTCCACCAATAGCAAAGGTGGAGATGAAAGGTGCTGTACAGGAATAGAAAAAAGTTTTACATCTTGTTGAGATGCAAGGTGTAAGTTGTTAGAGGAAGTGAATAGGAAGTGCATATTGAATACATATAAGAAATGTGTATTTAATGTGGTCTTTAATTTAACAAAATACACGCTTATAGAAGAGATTTTATAAGCAGGGTATAGAGCGAAAATTAGAGCATAGATTTTACTGAAAAAAGAAGTATGTTGAATTGATAAGATTTAACATGCACATAGTAATCAAGAAACGTTAAGGGCATCTGGTGGATGCCTTGGCGATAAGAGGCGAAGAAAGACGTGGCACTCTGCGAAAAGTCACGGGGAGATGAGAGCAATCTTTGATCCGTGAATGTCTGAATGGGGCAACCCACCGTATAACGGTACTTTTAACTGAATACATAGGTTAAAAGGGCGAACTTAGGGAATTGAAACATCTTAGTACCTAAAGGAAAGGAAATCAAACGAGACTCCGTAAGTAGTGGCGAGCGAACGCGGACGAGCCGAACGATGATATAGTAAGAACTCGAACAGTTTGGAAAAGCTGACAATAATAGGTGATAGTCCTGTAGAGGTAGAAAGCGATATTATTTACGAGTAGGGCGGGACACGTGAAATCCTGTCTGAAGATGGGGGGACCATCCTCCAAGGCTAAGTACTCCTTATCGACCGATAGTGCACCAGTACAGTGATGGAAAGGTGAAAAGAACCCTGAAGAGGGAATGAAAAAGAACCTGAAACCGGATGCTTACAAGCAGTAGGAGGAAAGATAATTTCTGACTGCGTACCTTTTGTATAATGGGTCAACGACTTAGTGTTGCAAGCGAGCTTAAGCCGATAGGTGTAGGCGAAGCGAAAGCGAGTCTGAATAGGGCGTATAGTTTGCAGTATTAAACCCGAAACCGAGTGATCTAGTTATGAGCAGGCTGAATGTGCGGTAACACGCATGGGAGGGCCGAACCCACTTCCGTTGAAAAGGAAGGGGATGACTTGTGACTAGGGGTGAAAGGCTAATCAAACTCGGATATAGCTGGTTCTCCGCGAAAACTATTTAGGTAGTGCGTTGATGGATGATATGTGGGGGTAGAGCTACTGGATGAACGAGGGGAAAGCGATTTCTGCTAAGTTCCACCAAACTCCGAATACCGCATATTTAGAAGTCAGCAGACAGACGGTAGGTGCTAAGGTCTATCGTCGAGAGGAAAAGAGTCCAGATCGTCAATTAAGGTCCCCAAGTTGTGGTTAAGTGGTAAAGGATGTGATACGTCCAAAACAGCCAGGAGGTTGGCTTAGAAGCAGCCATCCTTTAAAGAAAGCGTAATAGCTCACTGGTCTAGATAAGACGCGTTGCGCCGAAGATGTAACGGGGCTAAAACCACACACCGAAATTACGGACTAGGGAGTAATCTCTAGTGGTAGCGGAGCGTTCCATAGGTCTGCGAAGGTGAACTGTGAGGTTTGCTGGAGATATTGGAAGTGCGAATGTTGACATGAGTAACGAAAAAGAGTGTGAGAAACACTCTCGCCGAAAATCTAAGGGTTCCTGCGTAAAGGTAATCTGCGCAGGGTGAGCCGGTCCCTAACTTGAGGCTGAAAGGCGTAGAGGATGGGAAGCTGGTTAATATTCCAGCGCCTGGTGACAGTGACGGCTTTGGTAAGATATGAGTACTTAATGGATTGTATTTGTATCGAACAAGGCACAGGAAATAGCTGCACCATAAAGACCGTACCCTAAACCGACACAGGTAGATTGGTAGAGTATACCGAGGCGCTTGAGAGAACTATGTTGAAGGAACTAGGCAAATTGCATGCGTAACTTTGGGATAAGCATGCCTCATTGATGGGCAACCATTGGTGAGGGGCACATACTAGGGAGTAGCGACTGTTTAACAAAAACACAGACCTCTGCTAAGTCGTATAGACGACGTATAGGGGTTGACGCCTGCCCGGTGCTGGAAGGTTAAGAGGAGGTGTGCAAGCACTGAATTGAAGCCCCAGTAAACGGCGGCCGTAACTATAACGGTCCTAAGGTAGCGAAATTCCTTGTCGGGTAAGTTCCGACCTGCACGAATGGCGTAACGACTTCTCCGCTGTCTCCAACATAGGCTCAGTGAAATTGAACTCTGAGTTAAGATGCTCAGTACCCGCGGTTAGACGGAGAGACCCCGTGCACCTTTACTACAACTTTACAGTGGTATTATGAAGGCAATGTGTAGGATAGGCAGTAGGCAATGAAGTTCAGGCGCTAGTTTGGATGGAGCCGCAAGATGAAATACTGCTCTTTGTGTTTGTGATATCTAACCTATGCTTCTGAAGCGAGGCAAGGGACCCTGTATGGTGGGTAGTTTGACTGGGGCGGTCGCCTCCCAAAGAGTAACGGAGGCGCGCAAAGGTTGGCTCGGTCTGGTTGGAAACCAGAAATGAGAGTGTAATGGCAAAAGCCAGCCTGACTGCGAGAGAGACATTTCGAGCAGAGACGAAAGTCGGTCATAGTGATCCGGTGGGTTCCACATGGAAGGCCCATCGCTCAACGGATAAAAGGTACGCCGGGGATAACAGGCTGATACTGCCCAAGAGTCCTTATCGACGGCAGTGTTTGGCACCTCGATGTCGACTCATCACATCCTGGGGCTGGAGCAGGTCCCAAGGGTTCGGCTGTTCGCCGATTAAAGTGGTACGTGAGTTGGGTTCAGAACGTCGTGAGACAGTTTGGTCCCTATCTGCCGTGGGTGTAGGATACTTGAGAGGAGTTGTCTTTAGTACGAGAGGACCGAGATGAACATACCTCTGGTGTACCGGTTGTTTTGCCAAGGGCAGTGCCGGGTAGCTAAGTATGGACGGGATAACCGCTGAATGCATCTAAGCGGGAAGCCTCCCTCGAAACAAGGTATCCCAATTAAGATCGTGGTAGACGACCACGTTGATAGGTGTGGGGTGGAAGCGCCGTGAGGTGTGAAGCTGACACATACTAATAATCTGATTGACTTTTTACTATGTGTATGTTTAATCTTATTGATGGCATACGAACTATGTTTTAAAACGCGATTGTTAAATTATAGATTACTGATAAATGATGGGGTGATTATAGCTTTTTGGCACCACCCGATCCCATTCCGAACTCGGACGTGAAACAAAAACACGCCAATGGTACTTCAGCTTAAGCTGCGGAAGAGTAGGTCGTTGCCCCATCTTTTATCAGTAATTTACTGACAAGACTTTCAGTATGCATTCCTATTGCTTCCTTCTCCTTTTTTATATCTCATCCCTCCTTAAATAAACACGGATAGTTTTAAAGCTATCCGTGTTCTCATATGAGCATACGAGTGTGTTTTATTTGAAATATGGGGTGTGTGCACGAAATAGGGCTGGCAGCTGTTTGGTTGTGGAAAGTGTTGTCTGTATAATGCGGTCTATTAGATTAGTGTTTCTTGCCTGAAATGCGGCGCTTTTACAGCAGCTGTGATGGAAGTGTTTGGAAGGGACGTTATTATAAGACAAGCATCCGCTTTGTTTTTGTGGTCTTCTTCGAAAATAGCGTGTCTGTTAATGCAGTCTGTTAGCCGATATAAAACACTTGTCTTTGAGTCCTCTCACGAGGTCTGCTTGTGCAGTCAGTAGACCGATATAAATGACTGCTTACCTCCGACCGTAGACTGATATAAATGACGTCTTACCTCCGCCCCCCAAAAAAAAGGTTGGGCAAAACTCAATTCCGTGATTGGCAAGCTGTTGGATTCTTTTATCATTCATGTGCCTTTGTAAAATCTTTCCAAAACGCGACTTCTTATACTATCTCCAAAGTAATAATATTGAAATCAAAACAATTATGCTTTTAAACATACGTATATAATTAGGTGTGAAACGCTCTGAAAAAAGCCTTCAAGACTTCAAAAATTAACATAAAACATTTAGACGCTGTTCCTCACTACATGTGGGTGCTTGGAAATAGACGCTCGGCTCACAATATAACTCAAAATGCGAACAACTCAATCTTTTTTGCCTCTTGTTATCAAGCTAAGCCTCAAGGTTATTCAAATGAGGAAAGCACCAAAAAATCTAAGTAGTATTTTATTTGGGTGGCTTATCATTAGAGACTTTATCAACAACTTAATTATATAAAGCGCGACAGACGCCCTACACAAAAATAGTTTGAGTCTGGCTGTAGGGACACGATTAGTCCTAGTCAGCAGTATGACTTATAAGCATCGCTCTTGTGTGCGTTTAACAATTTGCTTAACTTGGTATTTGCTGTAATGCGTGCGCAAGCGGGCTAAGTCTTCAGGCTGCAAGGGCGCATTAAAGGCGGGCAGATTTTTTTCACTTATCTTCTTTTCATCATGAGCTTTTGAAACTGGCTCAAAAGCTACCTCTTGCAAGCCGAGCTCAACACGCCGATATTTTTTCATCAGTTGTTTTTCCTTATGGGCTTTACGTGTAAAGGACAATTTTTCAATGCAATAATTCTCCATCAACGATTGGTGAAATGCATTTTGCAAAGACTCAAGCCGTGGTGTTGCTTCTTGCCAATGCTCTTTTGCGGCGGCGCATAAGCAAATTTTTACTTCCTTAGGCTTGTCACAAGCAAGGATGTTGCAAATCTCGCGCATTTCATTGTCATAAGCAAACATTTTGCGTTTTGATGGCAAAATTGTAATTTCAGCGCGTTCTGGAGATGATTCGATTTTGTACATCGGGGTGTTGATTTTACGCACCGAGCCCGAAATGCGTTGTCTGAAAATCGAATGGTCGTGCGTGGCAATGTCCACTTTCTTGAGCTCGGAGGTGATTGCTTTCAAGCGAATAGAAAACAATGCATTGCTCAAATCGCTGTCCGCCGAAGGCGCAAGGAATAAATTGATTTGCTTATATGAATCGGTCTCGAGCGTTTCTCTGATCTTATCCAAAAAGCTTGCATTTTGTGAAAAACCATCTTTTGCGATTAAATTGATGCATTTATCGTCTTCGTTGACGATAATGCTGGGGCGATTGTTTGCCATAGCACTCTCCTTTTTACATAAACGCACATATTGTATATTATTTTTGTCGATTCGTCAAGAAAGGATCAAAAAAAAGCTTGCATACTTTTAAATGTTTGGTTAAACTCGTTTCGTTATTTAAAACAATATAAAGGGATTGAAAATGAAATTAAAGATTTTAATGCTTGCTGTAGTTGGCGTCATGTTGAGTGTTTGTGCTCGGGCAGAGTTTTATATCTCGGCTGGTTTAGGCGCGGCCAAAAATACGGGTAATGTGACAAAAACAATCGTTAATAAAGATTATGAAACATCACCTATTTATTCGCTGGCGGTGGGTTATGATTTGCCGTTTGTGGACATTGTGCGTGTCGAGGGTGAATACCTGCACAACCGTGCAAAGCTTAAAAAAGGTTTAGGCCATGTCAACTTTGACGCGGCCATGGCGAATGGTTATGTAGATATTCCATTTGTTCTACCTTTAATTACGCCGTATGTTGGTGCAGGTATAGGTGTTGCCAGAATGGAAAACTCGACAGTTATGCCATATCAGTTGATGTTGGGCCTTGACGGCGAGATTTTTGTTTTGCCGATTGTTGGATCGCTGGAATATCGTTATTTGAAAACGAATAAAGAAGCCAGCAGTGCACAAGAAAAAGACAAGTACTATAATCACGTTTTGATGGCAAAAATCAGGTACGAGTTTTAATTTTTGATTGGCTCTAATAAAAGGCGTGTACAAGTGGATACACGCCTTTTTTTGTTTGTGTTAATGTGCGTGGCTTATTCTTTGCGCCAAATTTTGCCGCCCGAGATTGGAAACTCAACACCCGTCGTAGATGGATAGGTCAGCGGTAGCTGATAAAGGCTACGTACCGCCAAAAAGGCATAGCTTTCTGCGTCCAAACACATAGCGTCCCAACCCACTTCATCCGCCGTTTGGACGGCCGCATTTAAATGTTGCTTTAAGTACTGGACAATTGATGGATTGTAAGCGCCGCCCCCTGTGACAATGTACTGAGTCGGCGTGTCGGGCAGATATTTGGCGCACGCATCGACTAACGCTTGGCCTGTAAAGGCGGTTAAAGTGGCTGCGCCGTCTGCGATGCTCGAGCCTTCGACATCGGTGAGGCAATCTTTAAAATCGGTGCGATCGAGCGCTTTGGGTGGCTTGCGTAAAATCGCAGGGTGCTGAAGGAGCTTATGCAGCAAGCGTTCGTCTACATGTCCTTTGGCTGCCCAAAGTCCATCAAAGTCCATTTCTGCCCCCAACTTTTTTTGCATCCAACGGTCAATTAAAATGTTGCCTGCGCCAACATCAAAAGCGATCAGCTCACCATTTAATCCCATGTATGTCAACGATGAAATCCCGCCAATGCTAAATACGACTAATGGCTTTGCAAGTGTTCGTGCCAGAGCCTCATAGTAAACGGGAAAGATTGGACCACCTTGGCCACCGCTGAGCAAGTCCGTTTGGTAAAAGCGATTGACAACAGGAATCCCGAAAGTGTCGAGCATTGTTTGTGCGTTGCCGATTTGAATTGAAAGTTTTTCGGCGGGTCTTGATAAAACGGTATGTCCTGGGAAAGCGATAACATCAACTTGGCGCGGTGATATGTTTTGCGAATCGAGCAATTCTTGCACCGCCGAAATGTGGTGTGCCGTCACTTGGTCTTCAACTTGATGCAAATATTCGGCATTCAGTTGGCCTTGCTCGCCCAGCACCGAGCGAATTGCTTCGCGCATGGCGGGCGAATAAGGGCGTGAAAAGTGCGCTTTACGCTCTAAAATATCGACTCCGTCCGTTTTAATAAAGGCTACGTCTACACCGCTGATAGCCGTGTCGCTTTCTAATCCAATCGCCCATAAAGGGTGCATTTTTTGTTCCATATTCGCTCCTATACAATTTATTTTTCACTTTATTATAATAAAAGCTGGACAAGAATGCAAAAAAAATGTAAATAAATATTATGAAAATAATTACTTTTGGATGTCGTATCAATACGTATGAGTCCGCCCTCATTTCTCAGATTGCGGGCGACTTGGAAAATGTTATCTTAGTCAACACTTGCGCAGTCACGGCCGAGGCAGAACGCCAATGTCGTCAAACGATTCGCAAACTACGCAAAGAAAATCCATCAGCGTTGGTGGTCGTCACTGGCTGTGCGGCTCAGTTGCACCCTGAGGTTTATGCTGCTATGCCAGAGGTTGACCGCGTTATCGGCAACCGTGAAAAAATCACGCGTGAAGCGCTAACGGCAACCGAGCCTGTATTGGTGTCGGATGTGAAAGACGCCAGCTTTGACATTCCTATTGTATCGGATTTCGAGGGCAGAACGCGTGCGTTTATTCAAGTGCAACAAGGCTGTAATCACGCATGCACATTTTGTGTTGTGCGTCAAGTGCGCGGTAAGAACAAAGGCATTCCTCCCGAACAAGTCGTTGAGCAAGCGCGCGTCTTTGTTGAGAAAGGCTATTCCGAGCTGGTGCTGACGGGCATTGATGTGACAAGCTATCCTTACGGTTTCTCGGACTTGGTCGAGCAAGTGTTAAAGCAAGTTCCAGAAATTAAGCGTCTGCGTTTTGGGTCAATGGATCCTGCGGGAATTGATGACAAGTTGATAGGCCTGTTTGGCGAATATGAAACGCTGATGCCGCATATGCATTTGTCTATTCAATCGGGGGACAATGATGTGTTGCGCCGAATGGGACGCCGTCATAAGCGCGAAGATGTTATTCGCTTGGCTGAAAAGTTAAGAGCTGTCAGACCTGATTTTGTCTTGGGTTCAGATTTTATTGCGGGCTTTCCGACTGAAACGGAAAAGATGTTTGAAAACACTTTGGACTTGGTGGAGCAAGCGCAAATTATTTTGTTGCACGTTTTCCCTTTTTCGGTGCGCCCTGGTACACCTTCGGCAAAAATGGAAATGGTCGATATGCACCAACGCAAAGAGCGTGCACGCCGTTTGCGTGAAAAGGGGCACGAGTTGTTGCAAAGTTATCTTCAAACGCAAGTCGGCAAGTCGTCCGTTGTCTTGGTGGAAAAGGATAATAAAGGCTTTAATGAGCACTATATCCCCACGCATCTTATCGGCGATGTAGCTGAGGGGCAAATTATCACCGTCACGAACACAGGAGTAAGTGAAGATGGGCTTGTGGCAAAAGTTTAAAGCGGGATTGACAAAAACATCAAACAAGCTGGACGCGGCGTTTGGCTTTACACGACTTGATGATGAGGCGCTGGAGACGATTGAAGAGGGTTTGATTTTAACCGATATGGGCGCAAAAACAAGCGCTGAGTTGGTAGCGCTTGTGGCACGAAAAAAGCCTCAAACAACCGAGCAAGCCAAGCAAATTATCTTTGATATGTTGATGCAAAAAATGGCGCCGAGCGCAAAGGATTTTCAAATTGATACAACGCAAAAGCCCTATGTCATTTTGATGGCGGGCGTTAATGGCGCGGGCAAAACGACGACAATTGGCAAGCTTGCGGAAAAGCTCAAAGCGCAAGGATTAAAAGTTTCTTTTGCCGCAGCAGATACGTTTCGAATGGCCGCGATTGAACAGTTGCAAGAATGGGGCAAACGAACGGGCTCGATGGTTTACACGTCTCACATTGGCGCGGACAGTGCGGGCACAGCGTATGACGCCTATAATCAAGCCATTAAAAACAAAGATGATGTGTTGTTTATTGATACGGCGGGACGGCTTCAAAACAAAAAAGAGCTGATGGCCGAGTTGGAAAAAATTGCGCGTGTGATTAAAAAAATAAATCCACAAGCGCCACATATGACTTTATTGACGCTGGACGCAACCGTGGGGCAAAACGCAATCAGTCAAGCTCAAGCCTTTACATCAAGTTTGCCCGTAAATGGGCTCGTGATCACCAAGCTGGACGGCACTGCAAAAGGCGGCATTTTGGTGGCTCTGACCGAACAATTTAAGTTGCCCATTTATTTTGCGGGCGTTGGCGAAACGACACAAGATTTGCTTGCCTTTGACACGCAAGATTATGTCAAAAGCTTATTAGGAATGGAATAATGTTGAAACTCAGAAGATTTATCGAACGCGTCTTATCTTTTTCGTCCGACCAATTATGGGCGCTGGTGTTGCTCGGCATTTGTGCAGGATTGCAAGGCGCAAATACGGTGTTTTTTGACTCGCTTGCATCGGGGCTTTACATCGGCACGTATGGCACGTTTGATTTGTCGTTCAACTTTATTTTGGCTGCTGTCGCACTTTGCTTTTTTGGTTGGGTGGCGCTTAAAATCGAACACGCATTTGGGCGCGGGACAGGGCTGTTTTTATGGTTGGCCATTTTATGTCAAGGTGTTTTGTTCGCGGCATTTTATCATGGCTATCAGTTGTCGATAGACGCGCTGTTTGTCTTGAAATGGGGCTATCGACTGGCTCTGTTTTCGGCGTTTTGGGCGCTTGCTTTTCGCTTTGTCGAATTGTCGATGAAGTCAAAGCGCTTTTTGTTTTTGGTAGTGTGCGAGTTTTTTGGCTATTTATCGGGCGCGTTATTTACGTATTTGATTTTGCCTGTGCTTGGGATAAACCTGTTTTGGTTGGGCGCGGTATTCAGCACTTTTGTGTTGTGGTTTGTGCTGCGTTCGGTGGCGCGCTTTACGCCTCAAATGCCGCAAGTCAAAGCCAAGAAAAATGGCGGCGTATCCGAACAAAGCCAAATCGCATTGCTGTATTTAATTTATATCGTGGCGTTCTTAATGACGGCAATCCAATCGCTTATCGATTATACGCTATGTCTTGAAGCAGTTGACTTATACGGATTATTCCCAATTACGCAAGTGAAGTTTTTCGCAACAGTCTGGGCGTTGTACGCAGGGGCGGCATTGTTTTTGCTGGCGTGCCTTTACACGTTGCGCCGAGCCTTTCATATCGCTACCGCAATTATCATAGCGGCCTTTTTGCCTCTGGTGTGTTATTTGGGCTGGGCTGCGCAGATTTTATGGATAGTTTTGTTTGCCAAAGTCGTGTTTGAAATTATCGGTTATTTCTGTGTTGGATATTATTTGCGCTTACTGCCGCGGCCGTTGTCCTATGGCAACCGCAGCCGATTAAAGTTGGCGCGCCGAATGGTGGCAGAACCTGCGGGTTTTGCTTTGGTCGCGTTGGTATTTTATTTTTCCTCCTATGACGCGGCGGCGCTGCTTTTGTCGTGCTTGATTTCTTTGACGCTTTTATTCGCATTGATTGATTGCCAAAACGAATATGCCAAAGTCTTATTGTCCGCTTTTAAGACTTTCCGTTGGCGCGGTGGCAGATTGATGATCAGCAATGAAAAAGTGATGGAATACATCGATAAAAAGGCCGCAAGCCGCAACCCAGATGAGGCGATTTATTTTTTACGTGTGTTGGAAGATGCGCAAGTCAGCAATCTTAAAAACAAATTGCGTCATGCGCTTTCGCACGAAAGCCCGCGGGTTCGCGCTTTTGCGCTGTCAGCTATTGAACGCAACAATTTTCGAATGTTCAAAAAAACGCTGTCGGATTTGATTGATAAAGATAAAAATCCAAAAATTCGCCAGAAAGCATTAGACGTGTTTTGCGCGTTGGGTGAAAAGTATGCGGTTGAAAAAGCGGTGCTTTATTTGGATGATGAAGTGTTGCGCAAAGGGGCGCTGATTGGGTTAATAAAAAGTGGAGGCGAGGGCGTTGTGATAGCCTCTGAAGATCTCAATAAAATGGCGTCATCGCGCAGGCCAGAGCAACGCTTACAGGTGGCCGAGATTTTACAACAAGCAGGTCGCAAAGGCTTTTTCCGTTTGGCGCAACACTTAATTCAAGATGAAAATGTTGAAGTGCAAAAAGCCGCTCTTTTGGCTGCGGGTAAAATCAAACATAACGCGTTGTTGGATTTAATCTTCAAGGCGTTGAACGATATGCGCTTAAGAGAAGAAGCACTGGCTGCGCTCAAAATGTACGGCACGGCGGCGTATGCGTCTATTGCACAAGCTATCGGCAGCGACCGCCAGACCGAACTTTGTCAAAAAACATTGATTACGCATTTGTGGATTGAAGAGGATTTAACCAGTAAACAAATCTTGCTCGGTACGCTTAAAAATATGTCGCTGAAATTGCGTGTGTACACGCTGCATTTTTTGAAAATGCACCCTGTTGTGCAAAGTCAAAAAAACAGGCAAAAGATTTTCTTGCCGCTGATTGAAATGGACTTTAAACAAGCATTGACAACATTGTTGCTACTTAAAGATTTCCAAGTTGCCCCAACTTCGGACACGCAAAGTTCGTTTGAAATGTTGACCGAATCGCTTAAAACGGATTTCGAGTATATTCGCCACAGCTTGCTTTTGGAAGTGGCGTTTATGTGGCCATCGACTTTGATGCGTACTGCGGTGGATGTTTTGCTGGACAGTGCGTTAGGCGAGCCAGAGCGCAGAGCGGCCGAAGGTACGATCGAGGATTTATTGCCCCGCACGTATGCAAAATTAAATGCAATTTTGCGTGCGTTGTCCTTTGATGAAAGGCTTAAAAATACGCCGTCTCGCTCTCTTTCAAAAGGTCAAACGATGGACGAGCAATTTGCCTTTATCTTGGCCAGTAAATCGTACCGCAGCGCGTGGACTAAAGCCATTACATTGACGTGCGTACGCCGCTTGGATGTGATTATGCTGAAAGACGCGATTGTCGATTTGTTGCAAGATAAAAGCCCGCTTGTCAGAGAAAATGCTCTGTGGGCGTTGGACAGATTGGTCGAATCCGTCAAAGAAAAGAAAAAGATTTTAAATGTTTGTTTGCATGACGAGAATAAAACCATTCGGCAAATGGCCGAATTGCTGTTAAAGTAAAAGGAGATACTGATGCGTTTCAGTTTAGAAAAAGTTTTGTTGCTTAAAAACATCGCGGCGTTTGCTCAAGTTTCGGAAACGGCTTTGAGCGACTTTGTGTATGCTTGCGAAGAAATAGCCTTCCCAAAAGGCAAAGTCATCTTGAAAAAAGGTGATGAGAATCACTATTTATACATTCTGTTGACAGGTGTCGTTCAAGTGCACAACGGGGACGAGATTTTAAGCGAGGCTCAGTCGCAAGAGATGTTCGGTGAAATGACGGCTTTATCGCCTGCGCCGATTGACGCGACTGTGACTGCAAAGGAGGAAACTTTGGCCTTGCGGATTTCATCGGAGAATCTTTATGAAATGATGTCTCTTCACCCGAATATTGCAAAAGGAATTATAAAAACACTTGTCAATCGATTAAAAGTATTAGATAATAGGCACATCTAGGAGTCGTAAAAGTTTTTTTAAACGAGAAAGAAAGGAAATAAAATGAAAGAAACTATTTCACAAGTCAAAACAAAAGCGTCCAAAAAGCTCAGCCGCCGCAAAGTTTTATTTGCTGGTGTTGCAGCTGTCGTTGTTGTGGGCGGTTTGATTGCCAGCCAAATGTGCTGCCCGTTCGGTGAAAAGAAAGCCGCCGCGCCTCGCGTAGACGAAGGCGTGATTGTCGCGACTATCGGTAATGATAAAGTCACCTTGACGGAAATTGAAAGAATTAAAAACGCGACACCGCAATTAAAAGATATGCCTATGCAAGCCGAACTTTATAAGTTGTTGGTCGATGCTTATGTCAACAACAAAGTCATCTTGAATGCGGCCAAAGAATCGGGCGTACAAAATCGTCCGGCGGTCAAAAAAATGCTTGAAGATGCGCAAGATCAAATCTTGTTCCAAGCTTACTTGACAGAGCAATTGCAAGCCAGAATGACTAACGAAGTCTTGCAAGGGATTTATCAAGAAGAATTGAAAAACTATGTTCCAGAGGAAGAAATCCATGCACGCCACATTTTGGTGGACTCGGAAAAGGAAGCTAAAGACTTGATTGTGAAGTTGAAAGCTGGTGCAGACTTTGAAACATTGGCAAACAAGTATTCAAAAGACAAAAATCCAAACTATGAAAATGGTGGCGATTTGGGTTATTTCAAAAAGAGCATGATGATTCCTGAATTCGGCAATGCGGCCTTTGCAATCAAAGAAGGCCAAATCTCACAAAAGCCAATTAAAACGCCTTTCGGTTGGCACGTTGTGAAAGTTGAAGACAGACGCCAAGCCGCGGCTCCAACAATGGCAGAAATGGCCGATGTGATTAAGGCAAAGTACACCGAATTGATGGTTCCACAAATTATGCAGGCTGAACGCCAAAAAGCAAACGTTGTGATTTTGGATCCGTTAGGCTTGAATAAAGCACCTGTGAAGATGGAAGCTCCTGTTGCTCCTGCGGCTGATGAAGTCGAAGCTGATGAAGTCAAAGCTGATGAAGTCAAAGCAGATGAAGCTCCAGCCCAAGAAGTTAAGGCTGAAGAAAAAGCTGATCCAGCTGAAGAGCCTGCTAAAGCAGAAGTAAAAGCCGAAGAAAAATAAGCTTTCATCACTTGATTTTTTAAAAGTCCTTTGTGCAACCCCACAGAGGACTTTTTTTATGCACAGGCCCCATAAAAATAACTTGCCGCATACATTCGTATATCGCAAAACATACAAATGTAAAATAATTTTAAAATATGCAAAATATGTGTTGAATAATAACAGTGTACACCATATCTATGGAACAGCGCAATCGATTTGGATCGTCGGTTGGATTTATAAACTCAAAGAAAGGACTTCAAAAGATGCTTAATTGCAGAAACATTGTAGCGAATGGTCGCCGCACTAGTATGAGATTGGATAAAGAAACGTGGAATGCTTTGTCGGATATTTGTCGCAAAGAAAATACAAGCATAAACAAACTGTGTTCTTTAATCGATGACGCCAAAGGCACATCAGGATTGTCTTCATCAACGCGTCTTTTCGTGCTGGCGTATTATCGGCGCACATTATCAAAGTATGAAATCGGGCTGAGAGCCGAAGAATTACCACCTGTGCCGTTCCGCGTACAGCAAGTTTTGAATATGATTAAGGAAAGTTAGTCACTAAATCGCAAGAAATGCGTCCCCTTGTGCATTGCGATAGATTGACTTAAAAGCCGTTGCAACCTCCCTTTGTAGCGGCTTTTTGTATGAAAGGCCAGTGTTTTTCCCTTGGTTGGAAAGGAAGCTATTTATGATGATGGCTGTTTTTCAATATCTAATAGAAAAATGAGAATGGTTATCATTATCGATAATGATAATCATTCTCACGAAACTATCAAGTTTCACTTTTCTTGGTGCTGGCTTGCAAAAAATTATAAAGTTACACTTTTCTGTGTTATTGCCCGAAAATTTATAAACTTTCGTTTTCTTTTGTTCTCGTTCACAAAAATATAAAGTTTTGCTTTTCTTTGTTCTTGTTTTGTGCTAAACTCTACCGCAAAGGACAGAAAAATGACAACTTTATTTGAAAAGCCTCAAGACAGGCCACTTGCCGACCGATTGCGTCCGACTTCACTTGATGAGGTTGTGGGGCAAAATCATTTGTTGGCTGATGATGCGCCGTTGGGGCGAATGATGAAAACGGGCAAAGTCTCCTCATTTATTTTGTGGGGGCCTCCAGGTTGTGGCAAAACAACAATTGCTAAATTGTTTGCGAATGTGGCAGGGCTTTATTACGAGCCTCTGTCGGCCGTATTTTCGGGTGTAGCGGACTTGCGCCGCGTATTTGATTCGGCTAAAGCCAGACGCCAAATGGGCAAGCAGACATTGCTTTTTGTGGATGAAATCCACCGCTTTAATCGTTCGCAGCAAGACAGCTTTTTACCGTATGTGGAAGACGGGACTGTCATTTTGGTGGGGGCGACCACCGAAAATCCATCGTTCGAACTGAACAGTGCGCTTTTGTCGCGGTGCAAAGTGTTTGTTTTAAAGCCACTCGAGCGTGATAGTTTGGAAAAAATTCTTGAGCGTGCCGAAAAAGAATATGGGCATAAGTTGCCATTGACCGATGAAGCGCGGACGTATTTGTTCAGCTTGCCTGACGGTGACGGCCGTTATTTCATCAATTTGATCGAGGCCATCGAGCAATATGACTCTGAGGACGTTTTGACTACCGAGCATATTGCAAAAATTATTTCTCAGCGTATGCCTCTTTACGATAAGGATCGCGAAGGGCATTATAATTTAATCAGCGCTTTGCATAAATCGCTCAGAGGCAGCGATCCTGATGCAGGGTTGTATTGGCTCGCACGGATGCTGCAAGGCGGAGAAGATGCGAAATATATCTTGCGCAGATTAGCGCGTTTTTCGGTGGAGGATGTAGGCTTGGCCGATCCGAATGCTGTGACGCAAGCAATTGCGGCGTGGAATACGTACGAGCGTTTGGGATCGCCTGAAGGGGATTTGGCAATCGCGCAACTGGTCGTGTATTTGGCAACAGCGCCTAAGTCCGTTGGTGTTTACAAAGCGTGGAATGCTGCCCAAAAAACAGCCAAAGAAACAGGATCTTTATCTCCACCCATGCACATTTTAAATGCGCCGACTAAATTGATGGGGCAGCTGGGCTATGGTGAGGGATATCAATATGACCCCGATACAGAAGATGGCTTTTCGGGGCAAGAGTACTTTCCGTCACAAATGCATCACTGCACGTTTTATCGGCCGCCTCAGCGTGGTTTTGAGCGCGAAATTAACAAACGTTTGGATTATTGGAACAACTTAAGAAAGCAAAAGAAATGTCTCAAGTAAAGCAGGTAAAGGTTTTGGAAAAAGACTCTGGCGCGCGACTGGACAGGTGGTTTAAGCGCTATTATCCCGCATTGAGCCACGGTGCGTTGGAAAAAATGCTGCGCGGTAAAAATATCCGCGTCAATGGCGCAAGAGCTAAAGCCGACCAGCATTTAGAAGCAGGCGATGAAATTCGCGTGCCGCCGATGCCACAAGCGCCAGTCGATGCGCAAAAGCATTCCGCGTTGTCTGATAAAGATATTGCCTTTATCCAATCGCTGGTGATTTACAAAGACAAAGATGTGATTGTTTTAAATAAACCTGCGGGGCTGGCGGTTCAAGGTGGATCAAAAACTTTCCGCCATATTGACGGACTGTTGGACGGGCTTAAGTTTGACGGCGAGCGACCACGGCTTGTTCACCGATTGGATAAAGAAACAAGTGGCGTTTTAGCGCTGGCTCGAAACGTTAAAGCTGCGGCCTATTTAACCAAAGCTTTTGAGACAAAGCAAGCGCGTAAAATCTATTGGGCTCTGGTGTCAGGTTGCCCCAGTAAAATGTCAGGACGGGTAGAGCTAAAGCTTTTAAAGCGATCGGGTAAAGACGGTGGCGAGCAAGTCTTTGTTGATGAAAATGGGCAATACGCTGCCTCGCTTTACGAAGTCGTTGATACAACAGGTGATTATTCGTGGGTCAGGCTTGCGCCTTTGACTGGACGAACGCACCAGCTGCGTGTGCATATGGCCGCTTTGGGCTGTCCAATTGTGGGCGACAAAAAGTATGGCGGATCGGACTTAGATGGGTTGGATAAAAAGATGTATTTGCACGCCAAAGCGCTGGAGTTGCCGCTGCCTCATGGCAAAAAAATAACATTGAATGCACCAACGCCAGATTATATGAAAAAAAGCTTTGCGTTTTTCCATTTTAGTGATAAAAAAGAAATAGAAGATTTTGATTTATTCGATATAACGAAATAAGGGGCGTTTTATGAAAAAAGTATTGATTGGTTTTTTGGCGATAGTTTTTTTGCTGTTTGCCAGCATTATTGTTTTTGTTTTGACGTTTAATGTGAACTCTTATAAGAGTAAAATCGAGCAAGTGCTTTTTACCAAAACGGGCTATGAGTTTAATATCACAGGCACGATGAAAGTGACGCGATCGCTTGTTCCGACACTGACTGTTGACGGAATTGAAATTAAAGCGCCGAACGCTTTTGCGGGTGCAAAGCCGTTGCTGGTTGCAAAAAATGTTCAAATCACTTTTGATTTAAAAGCATGGTTGAAAGAAGTTGTGATTATCAATTCAATAGAATTGTCCGATGTCAGTATTGCGCTTCAAGTAGATGAAAAGGGAAAAAATAACTGGACAGGCGGTAAAAACGCGCTGACGGATAAGAAAAATGCGCGCCCATCGTTGAAAAAAACATTGCCAGTTCAAGGTGGTAAGCTTCAAGTCGATACGGTGCTTTTTAAAAACGCGCAAGTCCATTATGAAAATAAACAACAACACATCGATAAGCTTTTGCAAGTGCCGCAGTGGCAGGTTGAAAAATTGGTTAACTTTGATGGGCAAATAAGCTATCAAGGCGAGGTGTTTAATCTGTCGGGTTCTGTCAGAAACTTGTTAAATGTTTTGGCGACTAAACGTAATTTAAACTTCAGTGCTGAGTTTAAGGCGCTTGACAGTACCGGTAGCATTTCGGGTGTTTGTCGTGACTTGCAAAACTGTGCCAATGACGTGACGTTGAATCTCTCGTCAAAGGGGCAAGATTTAAAACGTTTTTATGAGTTTGTGTTAGGCAAAAATGACATCGTTCCATCTTTGCCATACGAGCAACAAGTGGCTATCAAGTTATCCAAAAAGCAGTTGCTGGCCGAAGGTCAAGCAAGTTTGCAAGATGCGCAAGCAAGCCTTTCTTATAATATCGAACGTCATTTGGTCAATGGAAATGGTAAAGGTCATTTGACGTTGGAAGTCAATAAAGCCGAATTGTTGGCTTCCTATGGCTTGCAACCATTTTCGCTTCAAACAAGTTATAGCGTAGAAAAATTTAAAAAATATCACTTTTCAAATATCGTGTTGATGTTTGACGAAACAGATGTCGATGGTCAGCTGTCGCTGGATTTATCAAATCCTGAAACCGCGTTGATAGACGGTGCTTTGCATTCGCATTATCTAAAGTGGAGTGATGTTTTTTCCTCCCAACTGCGTGGACAGCTTTTTGCGGATTCAAGCACGACAGATCAAACCAACAAACTCTTCTCTCCGCGCACGTTTGCTATGCGTTGGCTTGATAAAATCGAAGGTAATCTATTGCTCGATGTGAATAACTGGGCGTCAAATAATATGTTCTTACGCTCGCCTTCTTTGTCGCTGAACATTTCACAAGCCAGCAAAGTGCTGACGATTGAGTTAAATGAAGGATCGCTTATTGCCGCAGGACAGGTGGTGGGACGTTTGACGCTCGACCGTGCACAGGCCAAACCACGCTGGAGTCTCAATTTTGTTGGTGAAAACTTACAAATCAATCAAATCAATGCGCTGAAGAAAAACTTTCAAAACGGGCAAATGGAAGCCAACGTTTTCTTGACAGCAACGGGTGATTCTTTTGCGCAAATTGCGTCAACAATGAATGGCAGTGTGTCGCTTTTGTTTAATCAGTGGGAGATTTTCTCGCCAATTGTGGCGCAAATTATTTCTCAATCAGGGCAAGTCAAAAGCCACTATGGTCCATCGCAGGACTTGTTTGTTAAATGTGGTGTCTTAAGTGCTAACATCAAAGACGGCATTATGCAAATCAATCCCAAAACGGCTTTTGAAACAAATCGATTCAATATGTTGCTGGACGGCGACATTAACTTGCGTCAAGAGCAAGTCAACGTACATTTGATTCCTCAAAGCGTGCGCTCCAATGGCGAAAAGCAAATTCAAACGGTGATTGTCAATGGTGCTTTTGACAACTTGACAACGCGGGTTGAAAAAGTATCCCCTGCGGGCAATGAACAAGATCAAGCTGCCGTGGGTGAAAAGAAAGATATTTTGGAAGCCTATGTTATCAAAAAAGCAGCACTGGAAGATGTTTCTTTGTGCCGTGTCGCGCTGTCTGATTTGCCATTTAAAACAATTAACGATTACTTTGGACGTGTACAAAAACGAGAGGTTTCTCAAGTTCAAGAAGCCCCCAAACAAGAAGAACCAAAAACAAAAGCGCAACAGTTTGGCGAACAATTTTTGCATTCGCTTTCGGGCGCTTTGGCGCAATAAGCCGTGCAGCAAAGGATTGTCAAGTGAGCGAAGAGTACGTGCATTTCGTTTTGTCTGGCCGCGTCCAACACGTAGGTTATCGTCGTTATGTCGTCAGACAGGCCAATCTTTGCGGCATTAAAGGTTGGGTGCGTAATAATGCCGACTCGACGGTGGAAGTTGTCGCTTTTGGGGAAGTGTCAGCGTTGGACGCATTCTTACAAAAAGCCCAAACAGGGCCTTTATTTGCTAAAGTATTGGAAGTTCGCTTTATTACCTCCGATTCGCCAGATATAATCGTGCAAGAAAAGCAAGCGTTTGGTTTTAACGTGCGATTTGCTTGAAAAAAAGGCGTTAAAATGAGGACTTGGCTTTGCTTGCTTTTTTGTGCCTACGTGCGAATACAATGCTTTATCCGTTTTTTTTGAAAATAGTTGACAAAAGCAATCAAAGATGTTATAATCAGAAATTGTTTGGGTCGTTTTGCCTGAACACTCAATTTGTTTTTTAAGGGGCTTTAAAATGTCGGATATGAAGATTCATTTTGTGGTCAGTCCAGCCGAATACGCGCAGGGTTTCGGCCGTCAATGCATTAAGCAGTGGGGCGAGACAAATATTTTAAAAGCTTCTTATGTTGTTTCTATCGGTGGCGATGGAACGGCGCTCGTGGCAGAGCAAGAAGCACTTTCTGCATACTTACTGACAGGGCAGATATTGCCCGTGTATGTTATTGACTACAGCAATACAAAAGAGCACGTTGGTGCATTGACTAACAAAGGCATTACAACACCGCAAGAAATTGAAGGGCGGATTAAAGAAGCCCGAAAAGTGCCGATTTATCCTCTGCAAGCGGATTGCATTTTGCAACAAACAAACGAGCAAAAATCCTATTTTGGTATCAATGAAATTACGGTCAAAATCAGTCGCTATGAGATGACGTATATGGACGTGGACATTTTATCAAAAGGCAAGGTGAAAGATTCTTTTTATGTTGCAGGAGACGGTATCGTGATTGCAACGCCGATGGGAAAGACAGCCTATTATCACAATCTAGGTGGTAAAAGTTTTCAAAATGATAGACTCGGTTTGCAAACGATTGCGGCCAAAAAGAACATTAACAAGATTATTCCTGATAACCACCAAGTGGCAATTTGGGTGCGTTCGGCACACAGACCGACTTGCGTTATGCGAGATTGCAACTTAAGCTCACCACCTATTGTGTCGAGTCATATTTATAAAAGCAAAGTGCCTCTGACGATTTTAAAAGATCGAGAGCGCGATTAAGTATTATATCTCTTATCTGTCGCACGGCAAGCTGGCAAGACGCGCGTTTATGTAATCTGTCAAAATTATTTTTTGCGTTTAATGATGTCAGGGGGGGCTATTACCTACCTGACAAATCTTCTTTTCTTTTAGAATTTGCTCAAAGACGCCAGTATAAGCTTGTGACCTATCCTTCAAGCTAGCTAAAATATGGTCTTTTGAAAGGCGTATAATAATAATTCCAAAGAATATATATTTTCTGCTTGACTTTTAGATTTGCATAGTGATAAAATACTTTTGTTTAAGGCCTCCTAGAGGATTAAATAATTCGGGTTCGCCCCTTTGGGGGAACACTCATATTGCTAATGAAAGGATATGAAAATGGCACAAATAAATGCTCTTATTCCAAACTTATCAGAAACGTCTTTGTCCGTGTATTTACGGGAAATTGCAAAGTTTCCTATGCTGGACGCCGATAAAGAATATATGCTGGCACAGCGCTATCATAACTATAACGACCTTGAGGCAGCTCACGAGCTGACAACTTCTCACTTGCGCTTGGCTGCAAAAGTAGCCTTGTCTTTCCGTCACTATGGTTTGCCACTGGCTGATTTAATTTCCGAAGCTAACATCGGTTTGATGCAAGCAATTAAAAAGTTCGACCCTGAAAAAGGTTTTCGCTTGTCTACATACGCGATTTGGTGGATTAAGGCCGCCATTTCTGACTTTATTTTAAAATCGTGGTCGTTGGTGAAAATCGGAACAGTTGCGACACAAAAGCGTTTGTTTTACAATTTGGGTAAAATTAAAGCGAAGTTGGGGTTGTACCAAAGCACCGATTTGGATAACGAGACGGTCGCACAAATATCTTCTCAACTGGGTGTGTCTGAACGCGATGTTTGGGATATGGAACAACGCTTACACGGTGATACGTCCTTAAATGAAATGGCTTATGAAGACTCTGATGAAGAGCGCCAATCATTGTTGACGGACGGAGCTCCTACTTTGGAAGAAAACTTGATGGAGCACCAAGAGCAGAGCATTCGCAACCAAAAATTGGCCGCAGCGATTGCAACTTTGTCCGAGCGTGAGCAAGAAATTGTGAAAGCACGCTTTTTAACCGATGAGCCCGAAACATTGGAAGATCTCGGTAGAAAGTTTAATGTCAGCCGTGAACGCGTGCGCCAAATTGAAGGTAAGGCTTTTCAAAAGATTGCAAGCTATATGAAAGCGTAAAAGCTTGCGTGGGCGAGCAAAACTATCATATCGATTCGCTAATGCATTTAAATAGAGGCAGGTACGTTTTCGTATCTGCCTTATATTTATGAATTTTTATTTACATTTTCGTTGATATAAATACTAAAATTGATGTTTCTATGCATTCCTATTGAACTAAATATAACTTATACTCCATGTTTAGGAAAGGATTGAATTATGAAGAAAAGAACACCCACGCAAAACTTGCTGGCTCAGCGCGTCCGCATGTTTCGCAAAAAGAAGGGCTTAACACAAGCTCAGCTGGCCGAAAAAATTGGCAAAACTGTCGAAATGGTTTGTCACCTTGAAAACGGTACAGCCTCGACAAAAATCTCAACTTTGGAGGACATCTGTAAAATCTTGGAAGTCGATGTGTACGAGTTGTTTACCAACAGAACCGACATCCAACATTTGAAATTGTCCGATGATTTGCGGGACTTGTTTTACGAATTGCAGCAAGCCGATGATGATGTGATTAAATCATTTCAAACGCTGGCGCGAAAAGTTTTGCGAGCCGAGCAAAAAAAGTCTTGACTTTTGAATCATTTCAGTGTATCTTGAACACAGTTTAATCCAAAACTGTGAGAAAGCAGTCTTTACGGAGACCCACGAGTCCGCGAGTACGCGCACTGGTGATTTTGTTGTATATCGCTATGAAGGAGCGAGAATGTTTAGAAGTTTGACCGATAAATTGGTCGGTGTTTTTGACAGATTAAAGGGGCGCGGTGTCTTGTCCGAAGAGACTGTGTCCGAGACTATGCGCGAAATTAAAATCGCGTTGCTCGAAGCCGATGTGGCATTGCCTGTCGTAAAATCATTCATCGCTTCTGTGAAGGAAAAAGCCGTTGGCCAAGCAGTAGTCAAGTCCGTAGCCCCCGCGAATATGGTGGTTAAAATCGTTAATGATGAGCTTGTTAAATTATTGGGAGATGAAGACTCTGGCTTAAAGCGTGCCTCGGTTGCGCCATCTGTGTATATGATGGTCGGCTTGCAGGGCAGCGGTAAAACAACAACCAGCGGTAAGTTGGCGGCTCGGCTTAAAAAAGAAGGGCAAAAAGTGTTGCTTGCATCTTTGGACGTGTATCGTCCTGCGGCGCGTGAGCAGTTGCAAGGTTTGGCCGAACAAGTGGGCGTTGATTGCTTGCCTATCGTTGCCGATGAAAAGCCCGTTGAAATTGCCGAGCGTGCTTTGAAAAGCGCAAAAGCGGGTGCTTATGATGTGCTGATTTTGGATACAGCGGGCAGATTGCACATTGACGAAAATATGATGCAAGAAGTCAAGCAAATCGAAAAGCTGACAAATCCGATTGAAAAGTTGCTGGTCGTTGATGCGCTGACGGGGCAAGATGCGCTCAATGTCGCAAAAGCCTTTAACGAAGCGTTGGCAATCACGGGAATTGTGTTGACGCGTGTAGACGGCGATGCGCGCGGTGGTGCGGCGCTTTCAATGCGTCAAGTGACGGGCACGCCGATTAAATTTTTGGGTGTTGGCGAAAAAACGGACGCGCTGGAAGCATTTGATGCTAAGCGCATAGCAGGACGCATTCTCGGTATGGGCGATGTGGTTGGGCTTGTCGAAACAGCAATGGAAAAAGTCAACAAAGATGAAGCGCTGGATATGGCTCAAAAGATGTTTTCGGGCAAGTTCAATATGGAAGATATGCTGGCGCAATTAAGACAGATTCAGTCTATGGGCGACATTAAAAATATTATGATGATGATCCCAGGTATGAGCAAGTTCCGCGATAAAATTGAAAATGCCAACATAGACAACAAAGTTTTCAAGCGGCAAGAGGCGATTATTTTGTCGATGACGCCGCGCGAAAGACGCAATCCAGATTTAATTAAAGCATCGCGAAAAATGCGCATTGCAAAAGGTTCTGGGGTCAGCGTCAATGACGTGAATCGTTTGCTCAAGCAATATGAGCAAATGGCTTTAGCGTCCAAAAAATTCAAAAAGTTGGGTCCTTTGGGGACAATGCAGATGATGAAGAAAATGTCATCAATGCAAGGTTCTCAGTCGAATCCGTTTATGAATAACGGTGGAGGGTTTTCACCGTTTTAACTCGAACAAAGCAAAGGAAAGGAATATAAATGTCAGTTCGTATTAGATTAGCCCGTGGTGGGTCGAAAAAGCGTCCATTTCACAAGATCGTAGTTGCAGACAAGCGTGCGCCTCGTGACGGTCGTTTCATTGAACAAATCGGTTATTACAATCCATTGGTTCCAAAAGATCACCCAGAACATTTCAAAATTGATGAACAAAAAGCCAAAGAATGGATTGCAAAAGGTGCTGAACTTACAGATCGTATGGCTCGCTTGATGGCTGCTATCGGCTTGGTCGAAGCTCCAAAGGTCAAAACAAACAGCGAACAACCAAAGAAATCCGCTCCAAAAGCAAAGGCTCAAGAGCGTGCACGTGAATTGGCTGAAAAAGAAGCTGAGAAGAAAGCAGCAGAAGAAGCCGCTAAGGCTGAAGCCGAAGCTGCTGCTGCCGAAGCCACAGCTGAAGCGCCTGCTGAACAAGCATAAGGATTGATGTGATGACCTGCCGTTTAATCGAAATTGGACAGATTGTTGCCGCTCAAGGAATCAAAGGCGAAATGCGTATGAACAGCGCCTGTGATTTAAAGTGTGTGGCAAGCTATGCGCCTTTTTACGATAAGTCTGGACGGCAAGTGGAAATGACAATTAAGCGGGCTCAAAAAAATCAATTGATTGTGACCATAGACGGCATTTGCGACAGAAACGAAGCCGAAAAAATGCGTGGCTCACATATTTTCATCAATCGCGAAAAACTGCCCCAATTAAAGCAAGATTCGTATTACGTTTGTGACTTAAAGGGCTTGAATGTTATCGAAAACGGGCAAAAAATTGGTGTTGTCAGCGATGTAGAAAATTACGGCGCAAACGACATTTTGGTCATATCTTTATTGTCGGGGCAAGAGTTGTTGCTGGCGATGAGCAAACAAAACATTTTAAATGTTGATTTTGCATCATCTGAAGTGACAGTTTGCGTTCCTGATGAAATCGAGGCGGACGATGAAGATTAACTATTTAACTCTTTATCCTGAAATGTTCCCCTCTTTTTTGGGCTATGCAGTGACGGGACGTGCTTTAGAGCAAGGCTTGTGGTCGTATAATGCGGTCAACATTCGCGACTTTGCCACGGATAATTACAAGACGGTAGACGATACGCCGTTTGGTGGTGGCGCAGGTCAAGTGATGAAAGCCGATGTTGTTGACGCGGCAATCAGAGCGACCTATACAAAAGGGGCACTGATTTATATGACACCAAGAGGCAAGCCATTGACGCAAAGCGATGTCGTCCGTTTGTCGAAGCAAGAAGAGCTGACGATTTTAAGTGGTCGGTTTGAGGGCATTGATGAACGCGTGATTGAAAGCTGGGACTTTGAGCAAATCTCGGTTGGCGATTATGTGTTGTCTGGTGGCGAGCCTGCTGCGCTCGTTTTAACGGATGCGGTTTTGCGCTATGTTCCAGGCGTGCTTGGCAATGCTCGCTCGGTTGAAGAAGAGTCGTTTTCATCGGGTTTGCTGGAATACCCACAATACACGCGCCCAGCGCTGTGGAATGGCAAGCCTGTACCAGAAGTGTTGGCATCTGGTCATCATCAAAAAATTTGCGATTGGCGCTTGCAAAAGGCCATCGAAATAACTCAAAAACAAAGACCTGATTTGTGGCAAGCTTATCAGGAAAAACTAAAGAAAGGATAAAAAAATGGATATTATTCAAAATCTTGAAAAAGAACAAATTGCTAAGTTGAACAAAGATATCCCTAACTTCAAGGCGGGCGATACTTTGAAAGTTCACTGCAAAATTAAAGAAGGTGACCGCGAACGTATTCAAATTTTTGAAGGTGTTTGCATTGCTCGCAATAACGATGCTTTGAACTCGAACTTCACAGTTCGTAAAATCTCGTTTGGTGAAGGCGTGGAAAGAATTTTCCCTCTGTATTCCCCAATGATTGCTAAGATCGAATTGGTTCGCAGCGGTAAAATTCACCGTTCGAAGATTTACTACTTGCGCAACTTGATTGGAAAAAAAGCACGTCTTGCTGAAGAAACAAGAGAAAGCACAGAAGAATTATTCTTCTTTCGGGATTGAAAATAAAAAGGTTCTTTATCAAAAAAAAGAGCCTTTTTTTAATATTTTGTAAAGAAAAGGCGTTTATAGTAATAATAAAAGTTAATGTATTTAAAAGAAAGGCCGTCTGATGAAAAAACTTTTACTTTTGACTTGTGCGCTTTGTGCTGGTTGCGCTTTCCAAGCAGTCACGCGCGGAAATCCTGTGTTTTGCCCTGTGAACTTAGTCGCGACTGAAAACTCGGGACGTGGACGTGGCACAATCTGTTGTCCTGCGAATGCACGAGCCGAAAACGGGATTTGCTATGATGCGCAAAATGCGCCTGTAAGAACGGCAGCGCCAATCGAGGGGACTCCAAATAATGGCGTGGCTCAAGGTTGTGCGCAATGCGGTGCGCCTATGGAGAATGCTGATTTGGGTGCGCAAAATAATATGAAGGCTGAAAATCAGATGAATGCGGGCAATGCTCCTTTCTATGACGCGCCGATGGGGGCAAATGAAGCGCCTGCAGAAAATATGCCGTACGTTGAACCAGCTCCCGCACCGTATGCCGAGCCAGCACCTCAATTTGATGCTATGCCTGCCCAAGATATGAATATGACGCCACAAGGTTTTGAAGAACCCGTCAATCCGTATCAAGACAACATTACTCAGCAAAATGATTTTGCAGTGCAAAACGAAAATTTTGAACAGACGGACGCTATGACATCAAGTGACATGACAACTCAAACAGAGGCAGAGCAGATTGTCATCAACGAGCTGACGCGTGATGAAAAGTGCGCTCAGAATAAAGACGCGGTCGCTGTAAAAGCGCCTGCGTTGAACTTTCCAGAAGATTTTACATTGCTGACGGCGCCAAACGATAAAGGTAAAGCCTATTGCCCAAAACAAGCGGTCGGCGTTGCGTGGAATGGTGAGGAGTTTAAGTGCTGTGGTGCGGACAAAGCGGTCGCGCTCGTTCCGTCCAGAGGCGATTCGATTTGCTGTCCAGCGGGAGGCAAGCAAGCACGTTGGGTTGGGCACTCATGGAAAGATTACGAATGTTGTCCCGCTGGTACGTTTGAAACGATGAATGTGGGTGAGGGCGATCGTTATATTTGTTGTCCAGAGGGCAATAAAGGTCAAGACGGCGCTTGCGTTGACGCTTAAAGTTTTTTTCATCGAGTCATTTTTACAGACCGCCCATTTGAGCCGTGGGCGGTTTTTATTTTATAACGAAAAAATCGTTTTAATAGCCATCTTTGATTGTTTTTTTTGTGTGTTAAGTCAAAAAAATGAAAAAAAGTTAAAAAAGTACTTGACGAAATATTTAAATTTGTGTATATTGCTACTCATTCGAGTGCGTAGCTCAGTCGGTAGAGCATCTGACTTTTAATCAGAGGGCCGAGGGTTCGAGTCCCTCCGCGCTCACCATTTAGAAAAATCGGAAGTTTATGCTTCCGATTTTTTTGTGTCTTATGCAATCCGTTAAAGCCCCAAATGGCGCATTGCGTTTTTGTTTAGCCTTGGATAAGGCTTCTCGTTCCATTCGCCCCCAACTTCCGCCTGATGGGACGGTGGGTGTTGGACTAAAACAGTCAGACTTATCAGTTTTGTTTTAAGGGCGTATTTTGGCTATACCTCCCAAATCTATACTTTTTAAAAGAGACCTGCCGTTTTTGGGTCCACTTGCCACAAGCCGCATAAAATAAGGGAAAAAGATTTCCCATGTCCCCTTTGTGGTTCGCAACGCTTTTACTATAGCAAATGCAACATTAAACCAGCGGGCTATTTTAGTTTGTCATATTCTTCATTTCAAAAAATATAAGAATATAAAAAAGTGTTGATTTTTAACTTTAGTCTTGCTAGACTTACCTGCGAAGATCGTTTAAAAGGAGAAGACAATGGATGCTCAACAACTAGAGAAGTTAAAGAAATTAAAAGACAAAGGAATAATTACAGAGGAAGAATTTCAAGAACAAAAAAGAAATTTACTTTTCTCAATCACAAATAGTGTTGATTATGAAAAAAAGTCAAAAGAGAAAGAAAAACATCCTATTCTCTCACTTGTCGTTTTGGTAAGTATTTTTATATTTGTTGCCCGTCCATTTATTAATGGTGTAAAGGATTGGTATGAAAAAGATTTCGATAAACAAACACAACAAATACCTCAGAATATTTCATATCAACAGGTGTCCATACCTGAACTGATGGGACAATTAAAAATAAACGCCGCAAGAGCACAAAAAAATTATAAGGGAAAATATGTTGAATTTTCTGGAATATTAAGCAACATTGATGCTGATGGAGATTACTTTAATATTGAAACTGGTGAATTTATAACAGGTATTCTATGTTATCTTAAAGATTCCAAAAATCAACAAATTATAATCAATAAAAACATTGGTAGTCTGGTTCATGTCAAAGGACAAATACGTCATGTTGGTGAAGTATTGGGATATTCTGTGGATGTAATATCTGTGCAATAAAATGAAGAAAAATCAGATGTGCGATATATACACGTGAATCCACTGAGGAAGGACTGGATAAAGCATATAATACATTGTAGGCTCAACGTGATGCGGGTTTAAGTTATATGAAACGCCAATCCTATTAGGGGTGGGTTGCGTTGGCTGACCATTATGATGACGGTGATTATTCAAAAGATAATCAGGATTGAACAACACACATACCTACGGGCAAACGCAGATGTGAATTGCGCGTCCACGCCCCGCGCTTTTGAATTAAAAGAGTTAATATAAAAGTTTGCTTTCCAAACTTTTTGCCCCCAGAGCCGCCGCGCCGCGCGTATTTCCCGCGGCGGCTCTGAGATGAGATTGCGCTACTCTTTGAAAATTAAGCAAAGCCTTTTCCCCAAACTTTTATGATATGCTTCCTTTCAAAAAAAATGATTTTTGGATTGGGTGCTGAGGGGCGCAAAAATCATTTTTGAAAACGGATTAAATCATCCGCAAAATCAACTAGAGCCAGCGCGAAAAATGTTCGTGCGTGAATTATGGCGCGCTGACTCTTTTAGCCTTTATGGAACGCTGTATTAAAATCGCTTCCCCCAGAGCCGCCACATCGCGCGACATATCCGCGGCGGCTCTTTGGAATGGCAAACATTGGAAAACTGTATCAACCGCCACATCGCGCGACATATCCATGACGCCTCTGAGATGAGAGTGAAGTCTTTGTAATAATTAAAAAATAAACCTCTTTTTTGCTTGCACTAGGGTGGGTTTTCTTATATAATATAAGAGTAAGGAGGCATTATGCGTTCACTCGACGAAGAAAAAAAGCTGTTTGTCCAAAAGGCGCTGAGCGAGGGTAAAAATCCTAAAGAGGTTGTCGCCAAGACCGAGGATATTGCAAGACTGTATTTCGCAATGCAGCCGTTTCAGGCTATGGCTGAAGGGAAAATGCCTGCGGGCGCTGGAAACTTGAATGATCAGCTCAGAACAATGATGTCGGTGGCAGGGGCAATGGGACTCCAGTTGACTGATTCGATGAAAACCTCTTTGGTCGAGGCTAAACACGGCGTAAAAAACTTGCTGGGAGATAAGGATTTATGCAAACGCTATGGCCTAAGCGCCGAAAACATCGAAAATGCAAAACAGTTTACGAACGATGTGGCTGACGACTTGCCAAAAGCCGAAGAGGAAAAAGAGTTTGATCCGCGAGAGGATATTCAAAAGCAAAAAGAGGAATTAAAAAAGCGTGCAATTGCACGAGAAAAGTTACGTCGCCAAATCGCTTTGCGAGAAATGATGGCGCACAGAAAGTTTCGAAAGCCACTACACCCGCTCAAGACTCTTGACAAAATGGAAAAAGAGCCACATCGAAAAGGAGGATTGCTTACAATGTTGATTGCAGGGGCAAGGCGAGGCAAAGAAGAATTGTCCGAGCCTAAGCAAAAGTCAGGTTTGCACAAATTTTTAAGCTTTCATGCGGTCACGAGTAAAACGACTGCTCCTAAAACGCAGATAGCCGCGCGCGCCAAAGCGTTTAAAAATGACAGATGAAATATGAAAGCAGGCGTGTTTGGATGCGTGTTCCTTGTATAAAGTTAAAAATTTAAAAAAAACTCTTGCAATAAATTCAGTTTCACGTTATAATCACGCAACTGAATTTTGAAACGCCAAGATTCGGTCGCGCTTTTAGGGGTGTAGCTCAACTGGTAGAGCGTCGGTCTCCAAAACCGAAGGTCGCGGGTTCGATCCCTGCCGCCCCTGCCAAAGTTTAAATTGTACAGTTAATGTGAGGCATTATAATGAAAACAAGTCCAGCTGCCTTTTTACGGCAAGTCAAGCAAGAAGTTGCAAAAATTACGTGGCCTACACGCCAAGAGACAACGCAAATGACTGTTGTCGTCATTGTTGCGAGCTTGGTCATGGCTGTGTTTTTCGGTGTTGCTGATGCGCTTTCATTGCGTTTGGTTGGTTGGATTTTAGGAATTGGAGCTTAAAGTAAATGGCTATGCGTTGGTATGTTTTGCACGTGTATTCGGGATTTGAAAAGAAAGTTGCCGAGTCGATTAAAGAACAAGCAGAAAAAAAAGGTTGGGCAGACCGAATTGGTGAGGTATTGGTGCCGACTGAAACTGTGGTGGATGTTCAAAAAGGTAAAAAGGTCGAATCTGAACGTAAGTTTTTCCCTGGCTATGTCTTAATCCAAATGGAAATGAATGACGATACATGGCATATGGTTAAACAAACACCAAAAACAACAGGTTTCTTGGGTGGTAAAAAGCCTGTGGCGATGTCTCAAAGAGAAGCTGAGCAAGTAATGCGCCAAATGCAAGAAGGTGTGGAAAAGCCTCGCTCTCGAGTCGTTTATGAAGTTGGCGAACAAATCCGTGTGACGGAAGGTCCGTTTGCGTCATTTAACGGCGTTGTAGACGAAGTGGATACGGATAAGAGCAGATTAAAAGTTTCTGTGACGATTTTCGGCAGACCGACTGCGGTCGAGTTGGAATTCGGTCAAGTGGAAAAAGTTTAACAGAAGAACTTAACGATTCCAGTTCTTTTGTTCTATCGTGGAAGGGACGCCATCTCGTACCACGAAACTTCAAAAAGGAATCATAAATAATGAGGTTATAAATGGCAAAAAAAATAGTTGGTTTTATTAAGTTGCAAATTGCAGCTGGTAAAGCAAATCCTTCACCACCTGTTGGTCCTGCGTTGGGTCAACGTGGTTTGAACATTATGGAATTCTGTAAAGCATTTAATGCGGCGACACAAAAAATGGAACCAGGCATGCCTATTCCTGTTGTGATCACGGCTTATGCAGACAGAACTTTCTCGTTTATCACAAAGTTGCCTCCTGTCAGCTATTTCATTAAGCAAGCTGCGAAGGTACAAAGCGGTTCTAAAGAACCTGGAAAAACAAAAGTTGCTAAAATTACGAAAAAGCAAGTTTTGGAAATTGCTGAGAAAAAGTTGCCTGATATGAATTGTGCGACTGTTGAAGCTGCTGCTCAAATGGTGGCAGGTCAAGCACGTTCGATGGGTATTGATGTGGTGGAAGGATAAGACAATGGCAAAATTATCTAAAAGAATGCAAGCGATTGCTCAATCTTTCGACGCAGCAAAAGTCTATGACATCGAAGAAGCAATCAAAATCGTTAAAGACAACGCAAAAGCAAAGTTTGATGAAAGCATCGACATTGCGTTGAGCTTGAATGTTGATCCAAAACAATCTGATCAAATCGTTCGTGGCGCTGTTTCCTTGCCTAATGGTACAGGTAAAACTTTCCGCGTTGCTGTTTTTGCAAAAGGTCCTAAGGCCGAAGAAGCAAGAAAAGCAGGTGCTGAATTCGTTGGCGATGAAGATTTGATGAACGAAGTTTTAAACGGTAAGAGCGACTTCGACCGCGTTGTTGCAACGCCTGATATGATGGGTGTTGTTGGTCGTTTGGGTAAAGTGTTAGGTCCTCGTGGCTTGATGCCGAATCCAAAGTTGGGTACAGTGACGATGGACGTTGCTGGCGCAGTTAAGGCTGTTAAAGCTGGTCAAGTTCAATTCCGTGCAGACGAACAAGGTGTTGTTCACGCTGTTGTTGGTAAGGCATCTTTTGATGCTGCCAAATTGGTGGAAAACATCAAAGCGTTTGTGGAAGCAATTAACAAGGCGAAACCAACGGGCGTTAAAGGTACATATATGAAAAAAGTATGTATTTGCTCGACACAAGGTGCTGGTGTCAAAGTGACATTGGCAAGCGTGGTGTAAGCCAGTTAGTAAAAATTCCTGTCCAAGACTGTTGGTTGTTGTCACGGGACATCATTAAAGCGGAACACCGCGCCAACATAGACAGAATCGAAAATCAGTTATTCCAAAAGGATTAACGGTTTTAGGGTTTCTGGGCAGGTAGTGAGTGAGCTTTGATATAGAAATATAAAAAGGCTCGTAGAGTGTAGAAACCTTAAAGAATGCGAAAGCATTTTTTAAAAAGACGGAGTAAAAAAAGTGAAACGTGAAGAAAAACAAGAACTGATTGCTCAGTTGAAGAAAGTTTTTTCTGAGTCGGGTTTAGTAGTTGTCACTTTGAATAAAGGTATGACAGTTGCTGAAGTTTCTGATTTAAGAAACAACGTTCGTAAGGACGGAGCAAAGTATCGTGTTGCTAAAAACCGTTTAGCTAAGCTTGCTCTTGAAGGCACACCTTGCGCCGATATGGCAGACTTGTTGGTTGGTCCAACAGGTATTGCTTATTCGACAGATGCAATTGCTGCATCTCGCGCAGTGGTGAAAATGGCAAAGAATTGCGAGAGATTCGAAGTCGTCGGCGGTATTATGAATGGCGAAAAAATTGACGCAGCGAAAGTTGCGGAATTGGCCGCTTTGCCGACATTGGACGAAATTCGTGGAAAGCTCGTTGGTTTGTTGCAAGCGCCTGCAGGGCAGTTGGCTCGTTTGGCAAAAGCTTATTCAGAAAAAGAAGAACAAGCTGCTTAATCTATTTAAAATTAACCGTACCATTTGGTACACAATAAATTAAAAAAAGGAAAATTAAAATGGCTGATTTAGAAAAAATTATTGATGAATTGTCTGCTTTGACAGTTATTGAAGCTGCTGAGCTCGCAAAGAAATTGGAAGAAAAATGGGGCGTTTCTGCTGCTGCTCCAGTTGCTGTTGCTGCCGCTGGTGCTGCTGCCGCTGCTGAAGAAAAGACAGAATTCAACGTTGTCTTGGCTGACGCTGGTGCAAACAAGATTGCTGTGATTAAGGAAGTCCGTACAATCACTGGTTTGGGCCTCAAAGAAGCTAAAGACTTAGTTGAAGGTGCTCCACAAACAGTTAAAGAAAACGTTGCTAAAGCTGACGCTGAAGAAATGAAGAAGAAGTTGGAAGCAGCTGGTGCAAAGGTTGAATTGAAGTAATTTAACACGCATTTTGTTTTGGGTCGAGGGTTGAAAAAGTTGCTTTTTCGCTCTCGGCCTAAAGCAGTCTTTAGGAAACTTTTACGCCATAAAGGTAAAAGAAGTGCTTGTTTTTTTGAAAATAAGCGGGTCTGGAAGCAGTAAGAAGTTGGTTTTGAATGGCTTTTGTCGCAATCCAGAGCGTGGCTTTCGCGCCAATAAGTCGAACGGGTTTCCTCCGTTAAAGGAAAGGGTGTTTCGCGCCAACAAGTCGAACGGGTTTTCTCCGTTAAGGGAAACGGGTTTTGCTCCGTTATGCAAATCGGGTATTTTCGGCCTTAAATGAAATCGAAAAAGGTGCCGTTTAAAACGGAAAGAAGAAACTATTTTTAAAGGAACAAAAAATATGGCTCAAACCTTAACTGAACGCAGACGCATCAGAAAAAGTTTTGCAAGAAACAAAAGCGTCGCGCCGTTACCCAATTTGATTGAAGTTCAAAAAGCATCTTATGCAGATTTCCTGCAAGCAGGTGTCTCGGCAGACAAAAGAACAGATACCGGTTTACAAGAAGTTTTCAAATCTATTTTCCCGATCCACGATTTTGCTGGCCACGGGGATTTAGAGTTTGTCCGCTATGAGTTGGACGAACCAAAATATGACGTGGATGAATGTATCAAGCGTGGCCTGACATTCTCGGCTCCTGTCCGTGCGACTTTGCGTTTAATCGTTTGGGATACAGACGAAGAAACAGGTGCTCGCTCGATTCGCGATATTAAAGAGCAAGACGTCTATATGGGCGATTTGCCAATGATGACAGCGACAGGCACGTTCATTGTCAACGGTACAGAACGTGTAGTTGTGTCTCAAATGCACCGTTCTCCTGGTGTGTTCTTTGACCACGACAGCGGCAGAAATACCTCTGGTAAATACTTATTCTCGGCGCGTATCATCCCTTACCGCGGTTCTTGGATCGACTTTGAATTTGATGCAAAAGACTTGCTGAACGTTCGTATTGACCGCCGCCGCAAGTTGCCAATTACAAGCTTGCTTTATGCTTTGGATAGTGCAGAGACGGCCGAAAAGCGTGCAAAACTCGCCAAAAAAGGCAAAGAGTTGGACTTTTCTGAAGTTCAAGGAATGAGCAAAGAAGAAATCTTGCACAGCTTCTATGAGCTGACAACATTTGTGAAGGACAAAAAAGGCTATAAAACAGCATTTGATGTGGAAAAATTAAAAGGCCGCAAATTGCCATTTGATTTAGTCAATGCTGCCGATAAGAAAGTTTTGATTCCTGCGGGTGAAAAGTTATTAGCTGCTAAGTTGAAAAAGTTTGCAAAAGACGGCGTGACAGAAGTTATTGTTCCTGAAGAGTTTGTCATTGGCCGCTTTATCGCTTCGGATATGATTGATGAAACAACGGGCGAAATTATCTTGGAAGCAGGTGATGAAATCACTGCGGATGCTTTGGCGACATTTGATAAGATGAAGCTGAAATCTTTTGATGTGTTGCACATCGACAATGTCAACGTGGGGGCGTATTTGCGCAACACTTTGATGGCTGATAAAAACACATCGCGTGAAGAAGCTTTGATTGATATTTACAAAGTCATGCGCCCAGGTGAACCACCAACAGTCGAAACAGCGGATTATTTGTTCCGTTCGATGTTCTTCGACATTGACCATTACGATTTGTCCGCGGTCGGTCGTGTGAAAATGAATGGCCGTTTGGGCTTTAAAGATGTGCCTGATACAGTTCGTATTTTGCGCAAAGAAGACATCATTGCAATCATCAAGATTTTGCTCGACTTGAAAGACGGTCGTGGCCAAGTTGATGATATTGATAACCTCGGCAACCGCCGTGTTCGTTGTGTAGGCGAATTGATGGAAAACCAATATCGTATTGGTTTGCTCAGAATGGAGCGTTCTATTCGTGAAAGAATGAGCTCGATTGAAATCGATACAGTCATGCCACACGATTTGATCAATGCAAAGCCTTTGTCCAGCGCTGTGCGTGAGTTCTTTGCTGGTTCTCAATTGTCTCAGTTTATGGATCAAAACAACCCATTGGCGGAAATTACACACAAGCGCCGCTTGTCTGCTTTGGGTCCTGGTGGTTTAACTCGTGAGCGCGCAGGCTTTGAAGTCCGAGACGTTCACCCAACACACTATGGTCGTATTTGTCCAATTGAAACGCCTGAAGGTCAAAACATTGGTTTGATTAACTCGCTGGCAACATATGCGCGTATTAACAAGTACGGCTTTATCGAAAGCCCTTACCGCAAAGTAGAAAACTGCAAGTTGACAAACGAAGTCGTTTATATGTCGGCGATGGACGAAGCAGGCCATACAATTGCGCAGGCGAACATCAATGTGACAAAAGACGGCAAGTTGGCCGATGATTTAATTCAATGCCGCCGTGATGGTGAAGTGTTGATGGTGTCACCTGAAGAAGTGGACTATATGGACGTTTCGCCGCAACAGCTCGTGTCCGTTGCAGCTGCTTTGATTCCGTTCTTGGAAAACGATGACGCGAACCGTGCTTTGATGGGTTCCAACATGCAACGTCAAGGTGTTCCTTTGCTCAACAACAAAGCGCCTTTGGTCGGTACGGGTATGGAAGCGCCTGTAGCGCACGATTCGGGTGCGACTATTTTGGCACGCCGTGACGGTGTTGTATCCAGCGTTGATGCAAAACGTATCGTTGTGAAAGCAACGGGCGATGTTGATGCGTCTCAATCCGCTGTTGACATTTACACATTGTTGAAGTTCCAACGCTCCAACCAAACAACATGTATGAACCAACGTCCTTTGGTGCGCGTGGGCGACATTGTTCGCGCTGGTGACATTTTGGCGGACGGCCCTTGTACAGAAATGGGCGAGCTTGCATTAGGTCGCAACGTTTTGGTGGCGTTTATGCCTTGGAACGGTTATAACTATGAAGACTCGATTTTGATTTCCGAGCGCATTGCACGTGACGATGTCTTTACTTCTATTCACATTGATGAGTTCGAAGTAATGGCGCGTGATACAAAGTTGGGTGCTGAAGAAATCTCGCGTGATATTCCAAACGTTGGTGAAGAAGCCTTGAAGCAATTGGATGAAACGGGTGTTGTTTACATCGGTGCGGAAGTTAAAGCGGGCGATATTTTGGTTGGTAAAGTGACACCAAAGGGCGAAACTGTGATGACGCCTGAAGAAAAATTGTTGCGTACAATTTTCGGTGAAAAAGCCGCCGATGTGCGTGATACTTCCTTGCGTGTTCCACCTGGAATTCAAGGTACAGTCGTTGACGTTCGCGTCTTTACGCGCCGTGGCTTGGACAAAGATGAGCGAGCTTTGGCAATCGAACAAGCGGAAATTGATCGCTTGGCTAAAGATCGCGATGATGAGCGCAAGATTTTGCAAGCTTCATTTGTTGAGCGTGTGAAAAAATTGCTCGTAGGTCAAAAGGTTGTCTCCAGCGAACACATCGAAAAAGGCACAGTTTTGACAGAAGAAAATATGGCAAAATTGTCTGCAGGTCCTTTGAAGAAAATCGTTGTGGCCGATGATGCTGTGATGAAGCAATTGGAACAAATGACGGAGACTTTGGAAGCGGGCGAAAAAGCTTTGCAAGCACGTTTCGAAAATCGTGTTGAAAAAGCCAAACGTGGTGACGAAATGTTGCCAGGCGTGCTGAAGACAATTAAAGTCTTTATCGCCGTTAAACGTAAGTTGCAACCAGGTGATAAAATGGCGGGTCGTCACGGAAACAAAGGTGTGGTTTCGCGCGTATTGCCTATCGAAGATATGCCTTACACCGAAGACGGTACACCGATGGATATCGTGTTGAACCCATTGGGCGTTCCTTCTCGTATGAACGTGGGTCAGATTTTGGAAACACACTTGGGTTATGCTTGCCACGAGTTGGGCGTCAAGATTGGCCAAGTTTTGGACGAAGTCCGTGCAAAACAAAAGACAGTTGCCGACTTGAAAGCGACAATGAAAGACATTTATGAAAAGCAAGAGTATCAAGAAGATATTGATGCTTTGAATGAAACAGAAACGCTTGAGCTTGCGAACAACTTAAGAGACGGTGTTCCTATTGCAACGCCAGTTTTTGATGGTGCGCATGGCGATGATATCAACCGTATGCTTGAAAAAGCAGGTTGCCCAACATCAGGTCAAGTGACTTTGTATGACGGTTTGACGGGTGAGCCATTCGATCGCAAGGTGACTATTGGCTATATGTATATGTTGAAGTTGCACCACTTGGTTGATGAAAAGATTCACGCCCGTTCTATCGGTGCTTACAGCTTGGTGACACAACAACCTTTGGGCGGTAAAGCTCAATTCGGTGGCCAGCGCTTCGGTGAAATGGAAGTGTGGGCTTTGGAAGCTTACGGTGCTGCCTATACATTGCAAGAAATGTTGACGGTTAAGTCCGATGACGTTTCGGGTCGTACAAAAGTTTATGAAACTTTGGTGCGTGGCGATGATAACTTTGAATCAGGCATTCCAGAATCTTTCAATGTTTTGGTCAAAGAAATGCGCTCGTTGTGTTTGGACGTTGAATTGAACAAGAAAGACGCTTAAGATTAAAGAGAAGGAAAAAAGAAAATGAATGAACTCGTAAAAATGTTTGGTCAAGTCAGCAATCCTCAATCTTTTGATGACATCAAGATTTCGATTGCATCGCCAGAGAAAATCCGCTCTTGGTCTTATGGCGAAGTCAAAAAGCCTGAAACAATCAACTATAGAACTTTCAAGCCTGAAAAAGACGGTTTGTTCTGTGCGAAGATTTTCGGCCCTGTCAAGGACTATGAATGCTTGTGCGGTAAGTACAAACGCATGAAATACCGTGGCGTCATTTGCGAAAAGTGCGGTGTGGAAGTGACTTTGTCCAAAGTGCGTCGTGAACGTATGGGACACATTGAATTGGCCTCTCCAGTGGCTCACATTTGGTTTTTAAAGTCTTTGCCAAGCCGTATCGGTTTGTTGGTTGATATGCCGCTGAAAGACTTGGAAGCCGTCTTATACTTTGAAAAGTATATGGTTGTAGAGCCGGGTTTGACACCGCTGAAATTGCACGAATTGTTGACAGACGAGCAATATGAAAAAGCTGTTGAAGAGTATGGCGAGGATTCGTTCCACGTGGGTATTGGTGCAGAGGCTTTGAAAGAATATCTGTCCAGCATTGACTTGGAGCAAGAAGCTGCGGATATGCGTGCTGAGTTGAAAGAAACAAACTCGGATATGCGCCGCAAAAAGATTGTAAAGCGTTTAAAATTGGTTGAAGCGTTTATCGAATCTGGCTGCCGTCCAGAATGGATGATTCTAGATGTAATCCCTGTGATTCCACCTGAATTGCGTCCATTGGTTCCTTTGGATGGAGGCCGCTTTGCAACTTCCGATTTGAACGATTTGTATCGCCGTGTTATCAACCGCAACAATCGTTTGAAACGTTTGATGGAATTGCGTGCGCCAGACATCATTATCCGCAACGAAAAACGTATGTTGCAAGAGTCTGTTGATGCTTTGTTTGATAACGGTCGTCGTGGTCGTGCGATTGTTGGCACGAACAAACGTCCGCTCAAATCCTTGGCTGATATGTTAAAAGGTAAACAAGGTCGTTTCCGTCAAAACTTGCTCGGTAAGCGCGTTGACTATTCTGGTCGTTCTGTGATTACGGTGGGTCCAGAGTTGATGTTGCACCAATGCGGTTTGCCAAAACGGATGGCTTTGGAGTTATTTAAACCATTTATTTATGCGAAGTTGGAACAATATGGCTTAGCCAACACAATTAAGGCCGCTAAACGTATGGTGGAAGCGGAACGCACAGAAGTGTGGGATATTTTGTCGGAAGTTATCCGCGAACATCCAGTGTTGTTAAACCGTGCGCCGACTTTGCACCGCTTGGGTATTCAAGCTTTCGAGCCTGTGTTGATTGAAGGTAAAGCCATTCAATTGCACCCATTGGCTTGTACAGCGTTTAACGCCGACTTCGATGGTGACCAGATGGCCGTTCACGTGCCTTTGTTCTTGGAAGCTCAATTAGAAGCGCGCGTTTTGATGATGTCGACAAACAACATTTTGTCGCCTGCAAATGGTAAGCCTATTATTGTGCCGACTCAGGATATGATTTTGGGTCTGTATTACTTGACGCTTGCTTTGGATGGCGAACCTGGTGAAGGTATGATTTTTGCTGACACAGCCGAAGTGATGCACGCTTTGAATGAAAAAGTCGTGACTTTGCATTCTAAAATCAAAGCGCGTTTGACAATTTGGGAAGAAGGCGCAAAGGAAAAAGTGACGAAGTTAGTCGATACGACACCTGGCCGCATTATCTTGTCCAAAGTCTTGCCTGATGACAACAAGACGCCATACAGCTTGATTAACCGTCAGATTAAGAAGAAAGAAGTTTCTGAAATTATTGACACGGTTTATCGTCATTGCGGTCAAAAAGCGACTTGCATTTTCGTTGACCAAATCAAAGCTTTGGGCTATCGTCAAGCTGCGTTGTCTGGTATTTCGTTCGGTAAGGACGACTTGATTATTCCAGCAACGAAAAAGCAATTGATTGAAGAGACGGAAAGTAAAGTTAAAGAGTTTGAACGTCAATATCAAGAAGGTTTGATCACAAAAGGTGAAAAGTACAACAAAGTGGTCGATGCTTGGTCGGCTTGTACGGAAACTGTTGCTGCCGAGATGATGAAAGAAATTTCAAAAATCGAACCAGGTAAACCTGTGAACTCAGTTTACATGATGGCTCACTCTGGTGCGCGTGGTAGTGCTGCTCAGATGCGTCAGTTGGCTGGTATGCGTGGTTTGATGGCAAAACCAAATGGTGAGATTATTGAAGCGCCTATTATCGCGAACTTTAAAGAAGGTTTGACGGTTATGGAATACTTCAACTCGACTCACGGTGCTCGTAAAGGTTTGGCGGATACGGCTTTGAAGACTGCGAACTCGGGTTATTTGACACGTCGTTTAGTTGACGTTGCTCAAGATGCGATTATTGTCGAGGACGATTGCGGTACTGAAAGAGGTATTACAATTCAACCGATTATTGAAGGCGGTGATGTTATCGCGACAACTGGTGAACGTATTTTGGGTCGTACAGCACAGGAAGATATTAAGAACCCTGAGACGGGTGAAATTATTGTTCCGCGTGGTCACTTGATTGACGAAAACGATGTTGAAAAAATCGATGAAGCGGGCGTTGAGTCTGTGTTAATTCGTTCTGTTTTGACTTGCGAATCGAAGAATGGTATTTGTGCTAAGTGCTATGGTCGCGACCTTGCACACGGTACACCAGTCAGCATTGGTGAAGCGGTCGGTGTTATCGCGGCGCAATCCATTGGTGAACCTGGTACTCAGTTGACGATGCGTACTTTCCACATCGGTGGTGCGGCGCAACGTGGTGCTGAACAATCAACTGTTGATGCTGTGTTTGACGCAACGATTCGTTTGAAAAACTGCACGACAATTAAGAACTCTTCGGGGGCTGAGATTGTCTTGTCACGTAATTGCGAAATTTCCTTGATTGACGCAGGTCACCGCGAAAAAGCACGTCACAAAGTGCCTTATGGTGCTGTGTTGCTCGTCAAGAACGGCGACAAGGTGGCAAAGGGTACACGCTTGGCAGAGTGGGATCCGTATACAATGCCAATCATTGCTGATAAGGAAGGCTTAGTGAAGTTTGACGACTTGATCTTGGGTGAAACAGTCCGTGAAGTTGTCGATGAAGCAACAGGTTTGACGTCTCGCGTGATTATGGATTGGCGTCAAAACTCGAAGACAGAGCGCAAGCCGAACATCTTGTTGGTTGACAAAGACGGCAATCCGCTCACATTCTCGAGCGATGTGGAAGCACGTTATTACTTGCCAGTCGATGCTGTTATTACTGTGGAAGAGGGCACAAAAGTTGCTAAAGGTGATATTTTGGCTCGTACGCCTCGTGAAACAGGTAAGACAAAGGATATTACAGGTGGTTTGCCTCGTGTGGCTGAGTTGTTCGAAGCTCGCCGTCCAAAAGACGCTGCAATCATCTCGGAAATTGATGGTCGCGTTGAATTCGGTAAAGACTATAAGTCTAAACGCCGCATTTATGTTGTGGCAGATGAAGACACAAAGATTGAATACATCATTCCAAAGGGTCGCCATATCGCGGTTCATGAAGGCGAAGTCATTGCTAAGGGCGATGTCATCGTTGACGGCAATATGGATCCACACGATATCTTGCGTGTGTTGGGTGTTGAAGCGTTGGCTCACTACTTGATTAAGGAAGTACAAGCTGTGTACCGCTTGCAAGGTGTACGCATCAACGATAAACACATCGAAGTCATCGTGCGTCAAATGATGCAAAAGTTGGAAGTCACAGACGCTGGCGACACAACGTTGTTGACAGGCGAACAAGTCGATGCGGATACGTTGGCTTTGGAAAACAAGAAAGCCATTGCAAACAACGGCAGAGAAGCGAAAGCAAGACCTGTGTTGCTTGGTATCACAAAGGCCAGCTTGCAAACGAAGTCCTTCATTTCGGCGGCATCGTTCCAAGAGACAACTCGTGTATTGACAGAAGCTGCGGTCGAGGGCAAAACAGACAACTTGACGGGTTTGAAAGAAAACGTCATTGTCGGTCGTTTGATCCCTGCTGGTACAGGTTCGATGTTGAACTACAAGCGCGAATTGGCAGCCGAACGTGATCGGGAAGTCATTGCAGAGCAAAAAGCGGAAGAAAAACCCGCAGAGCTTGCTGCTGTTGATGCAGAGCTTGGTTTATAATTCCAAGCGTTTGCAAAAACGATAGCGTATAAAAGAAAACACCGCCTCTGAATAAAGGGGCGGTTTTTTTTATATCAAGTAGTTTTTGGAAAAATCAGCGGATAGGAATGCGGATTAAATTTTAATTTTTGTAGTTTTTATATATGCAAAATTGCAATAACGTCACTTTTAAAATTGCTAAAGAAAGGATAAAATAAAGCTTGAATTTATCAAAGTAGGGGCTTATACTAAGGTTTATTATTCATTAAACAAAGGAATTTAAAATGGCTTATGATAATCAAAATGTGTTCGCAAAGATTTTGCGTGGCGAAATCCCGACAAATAAAATCTATGAAGACGAATTTGCTATTGCTTTTGCAGATATCCACCCTAAAGCGCCGACCCATTTGCTGGTCGTTCCTAAACGCGCTTATACAGATTTTAACGATTTGATGGCACAAGCTAATGCAAATGAAATCAAAGGCATTTTTGATGCAGTGGAAAATGTTGCAAAGCAACAAGATTTGATTGAGACAGGCTATCGCTTGCTAATGAATGTGGGCGCTGGTGCGGGTCAAGAAGTGCCTCACCTGCACATTCATGTTCTGTCGAATAAAAAATAAAAGCTTTTTGAAACGCCGCAGGACGAAAACAGAAAAATAGCAAAAAAAATTGAAAACTATTGCTTTGACTTGTTAGTTTTTCTCGCCATTTACTGTCGCTGGCTGTATGCGGATTTGAGTTAGTCTGTTGCCTCTTTTGTCCAACACTTGAAAAGTAAAGCCGTAAAAGCTATAAGTACTGCCTTTAAGTGGAATGCATTCAGTTTCATACAAAAGCAATCCAGCAATAGTCGAAGCTTCATCATCGGGCAGTTCCCATCCAAAGTGGCGGTTTAAATCGCGGATAGGCGTTGCGCCATCTACGATAATGCTGCCATCTTGCAGAGGCTTTAAAACATCATCGCTTGTAATGGGGGCGTCTGTTTCGTCCGCAATATCGCCGACAATTTCTTCCAAAATATCTTCTAACGTCACAATCCCTTGTAATACACCATATTCGTCAACAATCAGAGCAAAGTGTTCGTGGCGTTGGCGGTATGCTTGCATTTGATCCAAAAGCGAGGTCGTTTCCAACACAAACCACGGTGCAGTCGCGGCTTGCATAATATCAAAGTTTTTTAAATCTCCTTTGCGTGCTTGCAGGGCACGGATAAGCAATTTTGAATGCAGCACGCCCACAATATTGCTTTGACGTCCGCGCCACAAAGGCACGCGCGTATAGGGGCAAGAAAGGACTTTTGATATAATCTCGGAAGCGGGCAAATCTGCGTTAATTGATACAATTTTAGCGCGGTGGGTCATAATATCGCCAACAGAAACTTCGCTTAAGTCGAGCACGCTTTTCATCATTGTGGCTTCATTTTTCATCGATGCGGTTTTGTGCAGATCAATAGCACCTCTGAGTTCAACTCTTTCGTCATGGCTGAGCTTTTCTTTTTTCATTAAGCCGCACACTTTTATCGCTTGGCGAACGATTGTATTTAAGAAAATAACAAGTGGAGCTAGCACAAATGTCAAAGCCGATACAATAGGAGCGACATTTAAAGCAATTGTATTTGGAAAACGCATCGCTATTGTTTTTGGCAAAATCTCGCAAAAAATCAGCACGATAAAACTGACTACAAACGTGGAGATAAACACTCCCCATTCTGCTCCAAAGAACGTAATGCACAGGCTTGTTGTCACGGCAGTAGCAGTGATGTTGACTACGTTGTTGCCAAACAAAATCATACTCAAAAAGCGATCTGGGTTGTTTTTAAGTTTTTTGAGGCGCTTAGCATTTTGATCGCCTTTTTTCTCAAGTTCATGAATTAAAGCTTCTGAAGAGGCGGTGACAGCCGTTTCTGTGCCTGAAAAAAACATAGATAAAAGCAGGCACGTGATTAAAATAAACACAGATGTCGTCATAAATTATAATTCCTTTTTTTCTACAATATTGTTTTGAATAAGCAACTTTATCAAGCGCCCGACTGTACGCCCAATAGGTTCTGGATGTGTATCGAGCAGCAAATCGGCGTTGGCGTAGAGCGGATAACATTCGCGTACCAAGCGTTCTATTGCGCGTTTATTGTCTTTGGCGGGGACAAGCGGGCGATGCTTGCGTCCTTCGGTGCGGTGGCTGAGCAAGTCAACATCGGCTCTGATCCAAATCGATACCGCGTGTTTTTTTGCAATCTCTTGAGTTTTGAGCGATAAAAACGCGCCACCTCCTGAGGATAATACACATGGCATTTCGTTTTTAAGTAAGCGCTCCATAATACGTTCTTCACCTTTGCGAAACTCGGCCTCGCCATAGGTGGCAAACAAGTCGGAAATGCTGCAACCCGAGGCCTTTTCAATCTCTTTATCGCTGTCGATAAAGGGAAGCCCCAATTTATGTGAGAGGATTTTACCTAAACTTGTCTTGCCGCAGCCCATCATTCCAACGAGCAAAATTATTTTCTTTTGTTTTAAGTTTATCATTTTCGTTTGACTCTTTTATTAAGTCTGATTATAATCCGATTTAGTTTTAAAAACAAGTCTTTTATCTGAATTATCTGAAAAAGGTGCAAAATGAGAGAAAAGAAAAAACATTATGGAATAAAATTGCTCGTGATATTGGCTTTGGCTTTTTGTGCGTGGGTATACTTTTGGGATATGCCAGCACCTCTGTCGCCTGTGGAAGAAAGCTTGCCAAATGCTGATGAAATCCTGCATAACTAAGCCCCTTTGGGCGGCCGCTTTTGCGTTCGGTTTAGTGTTCGCAGGCGCTTGGCAAAGCAACCCAGCACAGAGCGAAGTGATTATTGAAGAGCTGGCAGAAAATACGCTCTTAGGCTTAGGTAGTGAAAATAGCCATCTTTTCACATCGTGGGGCAATATGCCAGTTGATGAAATGATGTCGATGCTCAAAGACTTGTCTCAAAACAAGCAATCCGCTGTTTTAAGTCGCTGGACGGCCGAGGTGCTAAAGCAAAGAACGTCTGTTGGCCAAAGTGGTTGGAGCCAGCAAAACTCCGCCGAATGGCTTGAAGCGCGTGCACAAACTTTACTGGATTTAAGCGATTATCGGGGTGCAATAGCGCTGATTGAGCAGCTGCCTGAAGCGCAACAAACGCCTAAATTGACGGCCGTTTATGTGGACGCTTTGTTGTTGGCAGACCAGTTGAGCAAAGCTTGTAAAGTAGCGCACCGATCGCAAGGAAAGAGCCTTTATTTGCAAAAGACGGATATGGTGTGTTTAGCCGTTTTGCACAAAGAAAAGCAAGCACGCCTTGCATTCGAGCTGTGGCAAGAAAAAAATCAAGACAAATTGTTTTCCTATATTATGGAAAGCTTGTTGGATGAAGCCCCAAAAAAGCCCAAAAAAGCGCCTCAAAGCTTGACGGTGCTGGAGGCTTTTGCCCTGAATTATTTGCAATCCTCTTTGATAAAAGACGTCACTTTGCCTGCCGCCTATCAAATACTGATGCAAAATAAAACGACCGATTTTAAAACGGCTGTGAACGTCAAAAAGCTTATCGAGATGTGGCAAAAGAAAGGTCTGACGCCCGAGCAAATTGACTACAAACTTTATTTGCTGGATACATATGCGAATCTGTATCGCCCTGAATTGCGACTGATTCGCAAAAACGATTTGTTCAAAAGCAAAGATACAATGCAAGTGTATAATCCACGCAGCCTGTGGTTGAAAGAAAAGCCCGCAGACCAGCTGACAGGCTTTGATTTAATTTTATCGATATGGCTTTTACACCATCGTGTGATGAGCGCTGATAAAGCATTTTTGACACTGGGCAAGGCTGGCTTTGACTTATCCGAGTTCGTGTTGGAGGAAATAGCGCCGTGAAAAAAGCTCTCAAGCCGTCCTTATCCGATAAACGAATCGAAGATTTTCTTGACGTGATTGTGGCCGAGCGTGGTGCAAGCCCGCGCACCGTTGCGGCTTATCGGTCGGATTTGGAGGATTTGAAAGCCTATTTGCTGGCTCGCTCGGTGAAAATTGAACGAGCAGGGAAAAAGGATTTGGAAAGCTATATGCAAACGGTGGCAAAAAATGGTTTGTCACCCCGCACGCAAGCCAGACGCTTGTCCTCTATGCGAGAATTTTTCCGCTTTTTGTATTCGGAAGAAATCCGCGATGACAACCCGTGCTTGCTTCTTGATGCGCCGAAGATTGGCAAAGCTTTGCCAAAATATTTAACCGAAAAAGAAGTCAACACGTTGATTGATGCCGCCACCAAAAAAGATTTGCGCTTGCGGGCGTTGCTGGAAATAGTGTATGCTTCAGGAATGCGAGTCAGTGAGCTTGTCGGATTACCTCTGACGGCCGTGTTGCACGATGGACAGATGGTAATGATTACGGGCAAAGGCGGCAAGCAACGTATGGTGCCGTTGAATGATCCAGCCCGCAAAGTGCTGGATATGTGGCTTGTTGCGCGCGAGGGATATTTAAAGCGTGGCCGATCGTCAAAATGGCTGTTTCCGTCAAAGGCGGCGTGTGGTCATTTGACGCGTGATGCGTTTTATAAAGCGCTCAAAGAGCTGGCGCTCGAGCAAAACATTCACCCCGATAAGGTCTCTCCGCACGTTTTTCGCCATTCTTTTGCAAGCCATTTAATTGCGCATGATGCGGACTTGCGCAGCGTGCAAAAATTGCTCGGGCATTCGGACATCGCAACAACAGAAATATACACTCACGTTATGGAAGACAGGCTGAAAAAAATAATTTGTGAAAAACATCCCTTGTCAAACATACATAAAATCTGATATAAGGACAATTATGAAAACGATAAATTGGTACATTATAAAGCAATTGCTGCTTGGATTTGTTTTAATGGCGGTCGGTATGACGGCCTTGATTTGGTTGTCCCAAAGCTTGCGCTTTATCGATTGGATTATTAACAAAGGTGTTTCTGTGTCTTTGTTTATTGAACTGACCTTGCTTGTGTTGCCGAACTTCATTGCGGTGATTACGCCACTTGCTTTTTTCATTGTGCTGATGTTTGTGTATCAGCGTCTTTTGGCCGATCGCGAGCTGATAGTGATGAAGGCCGCAGGTATGTCTGCGTGGGACTTGGCAAAGCCTGCCTTAATAATGGGTTTAGGCTTGACCGTATTAGGATACTTTTTAACGCTGTGGCTTGTGCCGTATTCGGTATCGCAGTACAAAGAATTGCAATTTAAAATTCGCAACAATTTGGCGCAAGTCGTGATACAGGAGGGCGAGTTTAACCAGCTTGCTAATAACATCACTGCGTATGTGCGTGTGTTCAAACCCTCTGGCGAGATAGAAGGCATTTTAATTCACGATGACCGTGATCTTGAAAAGCGCGTAGTTATGGTGGCCGAACAGGGCTTGTACTTGATGGGGGAAAATGGCGCTCGCATTGTGATGCAGCAAGGCACAAGGCAAGAGTATAACCGCAAAACGGGGACATTTTCATCGCTCAGTTTCGAACAAAATGTACTGACATTCGAGGAGAGCAAAAGCAATCAAGTGCGTACATTGGGCGAGCAAGAATTAAGCTTAAAGCGCTTGCTGACAGCCAAAGCGGACGAGCCAAACTTGCGTCCTGCTGATTATCGCGAATATAAGGTAGAGGCTTATAAGCGCTTGACGCAGCCACTTTATGCGTTGGTGTTTTTGTTTGTGGCGTTAGTGCCCTTGTTGCTCGGACATTACAACAGACGCGGACAAAGCGAGCGTGTATATTTGGCAGTGGGTTGTGTTGTTTTGTTGCAATCGATGGCGCTCGGTTTTGAAAATCTGGCGAACAAAAACTTGTGGTTTTTAATTTTGATGACGCTCAATTTCCTGTTGCCGATTGTGTTTGGTGCGATTATTTTAAAGCGTGGCTATTTTGTGAAAAAATTGCCGAAAAAGCTGATGTTCTTGGAGCACTTTTTTGTGATTTTGTTCGCGTTATTTGTGGCGTTCAGCGCAAGCACTGCCACGGCGGCACCACAATTTATTGCAGATACGAATGTGGACAAAGATGCACCTGTGGACTTTGAAGCGGATACAGTTTCTTATAACGAAAAAACGTCTGTGATTACGGCTTTGGGCAATGTTGTTGTGGATCAAAATGGGACAAAGTTGACGGCAGACAAATTGACCTATAATCAAAAAACGCAAAAAGGTGAGGCGGTGGGCAATGTTGTCATTACGCGCCCTGATGGTGTGCAATTAAAGTCCAACAATGCCAAGCTATCCGATGCGTTTGACGAGGCAGAGCTTGACAATATCACGATGCTATTTGCGGACGGTTCGACCTTTAAAGCGCGCTCTGTGGTGCGAACAGATAAAGGCAATTTAAGCGAGTTTAAGAACGTTTTTTTCACACCGTGTCCATATTGCGAGGGTAAAGATCCTCTTTGGAATGTCGAGGCTTCGACAGTAGAACATAATTATAAAGAGCAAGAATACACTTTTTACAATGCCTTTTTGGATTTAAAAGGAATGCCTGTTTTCTATTGGCCTTATTTGACCTATCCAGATTTTCAAGTCAAGCGCAAAACGGGTTTTTTAGCGCCAGGGTTGGCTCACTCCTCCGAGATGGGTTTCGGGATTGAAACGCCGTTTTTCTGGGCGATTTCGGACAGCCAAGATTTATTCTTAACCCCGATCATCGCTGACAAACATTTTCCGCTGGTGCAAGGTGAATACCGTGGCATTTATAATAAAAGTAAGCTGGTGGCGGATTTTTCGTTTACGCAAAACGATGACGATGATAACAAAGAAGGCCATGTTAAGTTAAATTATGAAGCTGACTTGACCGAGCGTTTGCGTTTTACGGGGCAATATTATCGCGTCAGCAACGATACGTATTTTAGACGCTATCCGATTAACAACATTGATGACCAAGAACCGTGGATCGAAAGCTTTGGCAAAATGGAATATTTCGGCAATCAAAGTTATGCCTATGCGAATGTGATGGACTTTCAAAATCAACGAAGCTATGTGCAAAATGACTCGATGCCGTTGGTGTCGAATGTCAATTATCGCTTTGTTTCAAAGCCGTTATGGAGCGGGCTATATGGTGTGTCAACGCTCAACGGTGCCGATGTTTACCGCAAAACGCACGCCAGATCTTCCCGCTTGTCGTACCAACAAGAGTTGGTGTTGCCGTATATTTCTCCCTTGGGCTTTGTGTTTGAAAACCAAGTGACAGGCCGCTTTGACGGCTATGCGGTGCGTGATGAAAATAAGCAATCGGACAACTTGTCGCGCGCTTATGTGAATGCGTCTTCAAAAGTCAGCTATCCAATGATTTTGGCAGGCAAAAATTACAGCCAAATTATCGAGCCAATTGCCATGTTGGTAGTCTCTCCGAATTCTAAATCGAAAAACAAAATACCGAACGAGGATTCGATTGACTTAACCTTTGATGATGTGAACTTGTTTGTTGCGAATCGCTTTAACGGATATGATAAAGTCGAAACGGGCTCGAGAGCAAACTATGGCGTGCAGTGGAGCTTGTTTGGACCCGACAATATTTTCTTATCGGCCGTGTTTGGACAATCTTATCAGTTCCGCGCAGATGGCAAAAACGAAACGGTTGCGACCTATGATGATCACTTTTCGTCCTATGTTGGGCACTTAAATATGGACTTTAAAGACTTTGGCGTGAACTATCGCTTCCGCTTGAATCAAAAAAACTTTTCACATGAAATGTCAGAAACACAATTTTACGTTGGGCGTGATCCTTTGCGTTTGACGGTGGCTTATTTGTATTTGCAAGCAACAAAAGAGCTGATTACTAAAAAAGGGGCTATTGACAGAGAGGAAGTTTATTTACATTTATCTTCTAAGCTGACACAAAGTTTGTCGACTTATGGTTATTATCGATACGACTTAGCAACGGGTGGCGGCCCTACCGAAGCTGGAGGCGGGTTGCAATATGACAACGAATGCTTGACGTTATTGTTTACCGTGCAAAAAGAGTTTACAAAAGATAAGGACTATAAGGGCGATACATCCTTTTTAATGCGTGTCATCTTGAAGACTTTAGGAGGCGTTTAATGAAAAAAATACTGTTCGCAGTTGCGATGTGTGTATTGAGCTTGTCTGCGCAAGCTTACCAGATTTTGGCAACCGTAGATGATGAAGTAATTACCGATGTCGATGTGAAAAACAGACAAGAATTACTGGCTGCTTTGATGGGCTCAGAGCTTGATAAAAAGCAAGCACTGGATTTGTTGATTGATGAAAAAACGCGCTATTTGGTTGCGCTGAAAAGTGGCATAGAAGTCTCTGAAGCGGAAGTTGCGCAGCGCATTGCTGATTTGGAAGAGCAAAACAAAATGCCCACAGGCGCGATGACGGCGTTTTTAAAAGAGCAAGGCTTGTCCCAAAGCTCGCTGAAAGACCAACTTAAAGCTGACATTGTGTGGATGCGTTATTTGGCCGCCAATATTGAAAAACCTGATCCCGTTTCGGATAAGCAAGTTCAAAAAGAATTGGATAAAATGCGCGCAGAACTGGGCAAAGCCTCCTATTTGCTGGCCGAGATTTTTATTCCTTTTGGCGATAATGAGCAAGCTGCCGAGCAAGAAGCCGAGACTTTGTTTAACCGCATTGTGGCGGGCGAGTCGTTTACGGATTTGGCGCAAGAGTACTCGAAAGGAAAAACCGCATCCTTAAAGGGTGATTTGGGTTGGGTCAAGCAAGGCCAGCTGGAAAAAGCGCTGGACAAGGCTTTGCCTAAAATTAACGTGGGGCAACTGTCGCGCCCAATTAAGGGGAAAAAAGGATATACTATTTTGCTGATGCGCGATGTGAAGCCTGCGCTCGATACGGATATGCAGCCTGTATGGCAAATTAGCCAGTTGATTATCGACAAACAAGATTATCCTGCGTTGCGTGCAGAGCTTGAAAAAGTATCGAATTCGTGCTTTGCCTTTACGCCTTTTGCGCAAAAAAATGGGGTAGAGGGATCACATTCGGGACAGTTGATGGAAATGCCCGCCTATAAAATGCCAAGCGAATTAAAAGTGATGTTGGACAAAACGGCGGTGGGACAAATGGCGGGTCCTGTCGAAATGGAACAATACCTTTTATTTGTGATGAAGTGTGATGCGAAAGTGGTCAGCGTGCTGCCTTCAAAAGAGTTGGTTCGTGCCGAGCTTGAAGAACGTCAAGTGCGCAAATTGTCCGATGAATTGGCTCAGAAAGTTAAATCCAAAGTATTGATAGAGAAAAAGTAAATGTATGAATTAAAACAAATTATTCAAAAGTACGAGCTGAACGCCAAAAAATCGTTGGGGCAGAACTTTATTTTGGATACGAACTTGCTGACAAAAATGGCCAAAATGGCGTTGAGTGGGATTAAATCCCCCGTGATACTTGAAGTTGGCCCTGGCCCTGGGGGCTTGACGCAAGCGCTTTTAGAGCAAAGCGATAAGCCGCTGGTCGCCATTGAAAAAGATGAGCGATGTGTGCGGGCACTGGCCGAGCTTGCCTGCGACTTTCCTAATCGCCTGACGGTTAAAAATGAAGATGCTCTTGCTTTTGATGAAAGAACGCTCGGAGACGATATTTGCGTGGTGGCAAACTTGCCTTATAATGTATCGACTGTGCTGCTGGTCAAGTGGCTTAAAGAAATACACCTGTTTTCGGGGCTGACACTGATGTTCCAAAAAGAAGTGGCCGATCGGCTGATGGCGCAAGAAAATGACGAAGCCTATGGCAGATTGGCAATCTTGACAGGGTGGCTTGCGGACGTGACACCGCTGATGATGTTGCCGCCTGCGGTCTTTACGCCATCGCCAAAAGTGACGTCAACTTTGGTGCGTGTGACGCCGAAAAAAGACCCCGCAAAGGGCTTTGCTTTTGAAACAATGGAAAAGCTGACGGCGGCGGCTTTTGGACAGCGGCGCAAAATGTTGCGTGGGGCTTTGAAAACGTTGAGCTTGAGCCCTGAGCAAATCGAGGTGTTGTGTGATGCAGCAAACGTGCCTGTGACCTATCGTGCGGAGCAAGTCTCGGTGGCGCAGTTTTGCCAAATGGCGGCGGCTTTGGAGGCGCTATGGCATCACCAATAGAGTGCAGGGGAAACGGCATTTGTTTATCTTTGCGCGTCCAGCCGAATGCGCGCCGAGATGCGTTTGCTGGGCTGTGGAATGACACGCACATCAAGGTTGCGCTCAGCGCGCCCGCCGTAGACGGCAAAGCAAATGACGCTTTGATTGACTTTCTGGCCGACAGTTTAGGCTTTAAAAAAAAGAATATTTTTATCGTGACAGGACAAACGTCTCGGTGTAAAATCATTCTTATCGAAATGACTGATGAAAAAGAAAGGACGGAACAGGTAAAATGGTTGAAACAAAAATTATTGACGGTAAGCAAATAGCTAAAGATTTAAAAGAACGCCTTGCAAAGCAAGTGCAACAAATGGCGATTACGCCTAAGTTGGCTGTTATTGTGGTTGGCAATCACCCTGCGTCCCAAATCTATGTCGCTAACAAGAAAAAGGCGGCTGAGCAAGTCGGCATACAAGTTGATGTATATCAACGCCCAATGACGGAAACGCAAGACAATTTATTGCAGCTGATTGAAGAACTGAACTCAGCCAAAGAAGTCCACGGCATTTTGTTGCAACTGCCTGTGCCCGAACATTTGAATGAGCGTGCTTTACTGGGCGCAATTGCACCGCAAAAAGATGTGGACGGGCTTAATCCTTTGAATGTGGGCAATATGGTTTCTAATTTGCCCGCGATGATCCCGTGTACGCCACAAGGCTGTATGTACTTAATCAAAAGCGTTCGCCCTGATTTGGATGGGCTGAATGCGCTGGTTATTGGCCGCTCGGCACTTGTCGGCAAGCCGCTTGCACATTTATTGCTTCAAGAAAATTGCACTGTGACGTTGGCGCATTCGCATACGAAAAACTTATCCGAGCTTGGCAAGCAAGCTGATATTCTGGTATGCGCTGTGGGCAAGCCAGGACTTGTCAATGCTGATATGGTCAAAAAGGGCGCTGTGGTTATTGATGTGGGCATTAACCGACTGGATAACGGCAAAATCGTGGGGGATGTGTTGTTTTTGGATATGATGGGTAAAGCAAGTGCTGTGACGCCTGTGCCAGGTGGGGTTGGTCCAATGACAATCACAATGCTTTTAAACAATGTAATTTGTGCGGCGCAAGGTCAGTACACAACGGGCAAAAATATTATCGTAAAAGCCTAGCTTTTTTTGCTTTACAAGGGATTAAAAACAAGTTATAATAGAATAATAAAGTAAAATATAAAGGGAGGTTTTCTATGGTTTTCAAAAAATTATTGACATCTGTTTGCTTGTCATCAATGCTTTGTACCAGCATTTTGTCTGTGCCAAATCGTGCCTTGGCCGTGCCTCATATGACAAATGATATGCCTCAGCAACAAGAGCTTTCTTTGGACGTTGTACAAATGACGGCGGCGCTTGCAATGTCTATTTCCACGATGGTTGAGTCCATGTTGCTCAACGCCTCTATCGGTGCGCTGGAACAAAAAGCTAAAATTGCGGCCGAGCTCCAACAATTGGTGGAAGATAAAGCCTCCAAGTTTGTGGAATCCTCTCTGCCAGAAGGGCTGGAGGATTTGGACTTTAAAGGTGCGATGAAAAAGGCCGAAAAGATGCAATCTTTGATTAAGACGGATTTAGTGCCTCCTGTGGATTTGGAAACTGTTTTGACCGATGATGAATTACAAAAGCGCCTTGAAAACCGCTTGAAAGTGCAAGCCTCTGCGGTTAGTGACGGCTATGCGGCGGCGGTGGCTTATTTAAGTGAGTCAACTAAAGCGGCCAGCGAAAAAATCCAACCGATGATGATGTCAGTATCCTCAAAGCTTACTGTAAAGGATAAGCTGGACGGTGCTAATGAAGTGGCGATTGCCAGAGTTAAAGAACAAATTGATAACAACCGCTTGACGGCCGAGTTTTTGAAAATGTCGGCAGCGAATATTTTGGGAAATATGCCACGTACGTATGAAAAATAAAGGGGGAAGAAAAATGAAAAAGTTTTTGCTTGTTCTTCTTTTTTTGACTGCTCAGTTGCTGCCACATCAGGCGCATGCTGTGGCGGATCATGGCACAAATATTTTCCATGCGTTGCGTGAAGTTCAATCCGAAATTGAAGTGGTTGAAAACACGATCGCGGTTGTGCAAATGAAGTTAATCAACAAGCTTCAAGGCGTGCCAAGTCAAGTTATGGCAAGAGTGGATACGCTAAAATCGCGTTTGGATTATAAGCAACTGGCGCCCGTGATGCAACAAGAGATTCAAGGTGTTGTGCAAAAGGCGGGCTATGATGCTATTCCAGATGTGCGCAAATATGTGCAAGACAAGTTTATCTCGATTGCTGAAGGTGATGTAATTTCTCAACGAGAAGCGCTTAATGCGGTGCATGAGCGCTTAAACATAAGCGCTCTCGATGCTTTTAAGAAAGCCAAAGCAACTGCTTCTATGACAAACAAAGTCGCGCAATCTTTGACGTCTCAGGTCAATCAAGCATGGAAAGCGGTTGATATGCACAATAAAATCGTCAGCGAGGCCAGTGTGGATATTCAAGGTATGAAAAAAGCTATCGATGCGAGCCAAATATCGGCAAGTTTGATTGAAGCTAAAGCGCAAGGAATTATGGCGGACATTCAACGCCGTATGGTGGCCACGCCTCAAGATGCGCGCTCGGGCAAGAAAAGTAAGGGGGCAACAAAATGAGAAATAAAATTATATCCACATTTTTTGTTTTGCTTTTATTGCTGGCGATGAGTCCTGCGCGGGCAGGGATTCCAATTGAAGCCCCTCCGGTGATTTCGTTGGCAACAACGATGAATATTGAAAAAGCCGCCAAAATTGTTGCTTATATGCAAGAAATTGAAAACACGCTTAATACAATCGACAGCTATGGTATGGCGGATATCAATGCGGCAATGGAACAGCTTGAACAATATAAAGGTATGTTGACTGACTTCCAAGATCAGTTGCGTATCGGCAGCATTCAAACCGCCTTGATGCAGGCTGCTTTAGGTGGCACAATTATTTCTCAAGGAATTGGATTGGGACAACTGGGCGACTTGAAAGGCCAGCTGAATGATTTAAATGGCCAACTGAACAACGCTTTGAGCGGCCAAGTCAACCAGCTGACAGGGGCGTTAGGTGGAGCTGTGGGCGGTCAAGTCAATCAATTGACGGGTGCCTTAGAAGGTGCTGTCGGTGGCCAGTTGAACAATATGACGGGCTCGGTAATGGATCAAGTCAATAAAGCGGCAGGTTCGGCGCTTTCTGATGTGACGCAAGATGGTGTGAATAAGCTGAAAGACGCAGCTGGTAAAGTCGTGTCAGATAACGTGAATAAGCTGAAAGATGCAGCTGGTAAAGTCGTGTCAGATAACGCCAATAAATTAACCAATTCAATGAATGACGCAGCAAAAGAACAAGCATTGACGCAAAATGGCAATCCTCCCGTGGATTATGGAAAACCTCAAGAGACTATTGAAAAGGCTCAACAATATGTTAAGGATACGTTCTTTTACAGCATTCGCGAGGGCGATAAATATGATGGTGAACTGATTCCTGATGCGGATACACGTCACGAGGAAGTCCAGAATCGCCGTCGTGCATATCACCAACAAGTCGTTGCTGATGCACTGGCAATAGCTTATGAGTCTGTTGAGAAAAAGTACGATGATTCGATGAAGCAATTAAAGCAGTTGCATTCGGATACAACAAAGGCGCATACGTATGATCAGAAAAAAGCGATGGAAGCCTCTATTACGCAGGAAGACAACCGCGAACTGATGAACCGCTTGTCGCTCGAATTTGCCACATTAGAGCTGGAAGTTGTGGACGAATTGTTGCGTCAACCTGAAAATTACTTAATAGCACGAAGCAAAGAGGAAATTGAAAAGGAAACGGATCAGTTGCTTGAAGAGGCAGATTTCGAAGACGTTCCATATGATGGAGGTGAGGTCAATGGCTAGAGTATCCAAAGTTTTAATCTGGGCACTTATTGTTTGTGCCTTTTCGGTACAAGCTTTGGCGCGTACCCCGTGTCGAGGCGGAATAAACCGCGAGCGTTGCGAAGCTTTCGATTTAGCTAATGCTTTGCGAACGCCGTTATCTGTGGACGATTCAAAATTACAAACACGAATCAGTATTTCGGTGGCTGAACAAACGGCTGAGACTATTCAAGGTATGATTCAAGAGTTGACGAAAGTACAAAAAATTGCAAAATGGTCATTAGGCGGCGCCGTCTTATCAAAGTTCTTACCAAGCGTCCAAATTCCAGAATTGAAAGATTTAGAAAAGGGTGTTCAATCGCGCGTTGATGCATTTAAAGGCACTGTGAGTGGGTTGGAGGGCGCTGTGGGCTCTGTCAGTTTTGATAAGCCAGAGCAGGTAGCTCAAGCGGTGGAACAAACGGCTGTAGTTGCAAATCCTGTTGGTGCGGTGGAAGAACAAGAAGCAAAAGAGCGCAAAAAAGCCTTTATCCAGCAATCAATGTTGGATTTAACGGCGCGCGTTTTGTTTTACAAATCCGAATTGCAAAAGTTAAAACAGGCGGATACAGATGCAGCAAATTCAAAATCATCTAATGATACAGTTGGTTCAATGGAAGTAACTGTCCGTATGAAAGATGCGAATAACCGCATTCGAGCGTTGCTTGAGAAAATTGAGGCGGCACGTTTGGAATTAACCGCTATTCAAAACTTGCAATCGGCCGATATGTTGCCAGAAAAAACGAACGTTAAGGAGGAACATTAAGATGATTAAATTGTGGCTCAGTTCTATTTCTTTGGGCGCTTTGATGGCGTTATCTCCTGTGCTTGCTTCAGCAACGGATTTAAATGTACCTTTGGATCCAGATCAAATGCAAAAGCCCAAGGTTTTGACCCGTGGTGATTACAAGCCATCCAAGCGGCAATATCTTGCTCAATCGATGGATGAAGTAAATGTGTTGCCTGTTGCAGATGCAAATGATTATGTGAGCGCTTTGACTAACGCGATTGCAATTCATAACTCTTTGGCGTTGATTGATGTTCAACTGTTGCGCGTGCAGACTTATGCGGATGCTTATGCGAACAAAGTGCTTGATGAAAAGCGCGTTGAAGATTTTGACCAGTGCAATATCGACTTTTTTGAGCCTTATGTCGCATCTCCCGCCACTTTATGGGAAAGCTTAAAGTCTGATGCTGCCAAGAAAGTGGACGCATATAAGCTTGCGTTGTCAATTGAGGCTGCTTCTCTGGCACAAGAGCAAAACGATGCTGAGGCGGCACTAATGGCGGGCGTGATTGATAAAGACAGACAGGATATTGAAAACTCAATCAAGTCAGGGATGAGTGCGAAAGAAGCCGTTGAAAAGGCCATTAAAGCAAAAGAAGGTAAGCAAATCGAAATTGATGCTGGTGACAATGACTTCTTGCCCGAATGGGATGCGGGTTATGCGACGCTGAACGCATTTTATCCAAACCAAGATAAGTGGACGGCGCGCAAAAAAACGCAGTTGACGCGCTATAAAGAAGTTTCCGCTATTCAGGCTGGACAACATCAAGAAGAGCTTTTGGAAACACAAAAACGTTTTTATGATGAATACGTATATAATCCTGTGTACGAGAATATTAACAAGATTTGTGCTGCGCAAGGGATTGATTTGAAGTATAAAACGGTGGATGAGTTGTTATCGGCGAAGGCTCACGGTGAATATAAAAGCCAGAAAAGCTTGATTTCAGAGGCCGCCGCAGGCAGTATGCTGCCCGAAGCAAAAGAAGCCAGAGACTTAAGACTTGCATTACGCGATGGTAAATATGACGTTCGCCAAACAGCGCTTGTCGAAAAAGCACATAAAAACTATGTAGGCTATGTCAAGCGGATGGGATGTAAATTGACTACACGTCAAAGCAAAGCACCTGCTGCTGTGACGGGGTTTGTCTCGTATACAACTGGTGAAAAAGTTTCATCTCTGCCTTTGTGGGAAGATCAAAAGTATTTGTATGATCAAAATGTTTGGAATCCTAAATACAAGCAAATCGGTGATCATTGTAAAAAGCAGGGAATTGAGTTGATTTATAAAACGCCCGACAAATTGCCCGAGTTCCAAAAGAAAGGCGAATTATTTGAAAAGTACAAGTATGACTATGCTTTTTATGATGAAGTCAAAACAATGCACAAGTTGTTTACTGCGGCCGCAACGATGCAAGGTTGTGCGTTGTCGCCTGCGATGCTGAAAGCACCAGAGGTCGCACCACGCCCTGTGCCACCTGTTTATGACGAACTGTTGCTCAAAGCGGGGGCGGATGGCAAGTTTTCCGAAATCTATCCTCAAACGCCCAAGAACTTGACGCAACAAGGGGCTTTTATTGACGGCACTTTGTGGGATAGATATAAAAATGAGCGCTTTAGCAAAGTCGCACCCAAAGGCGAGTTGAAGCAATACTTTAACATCTATAAAAGTTCGGCGTCACCAAAGAAAAGCATTGAGGATATAGACGGCAATCGAATCTCACTTTATTACGAGTTGGTTGGTGCACGCACATTGTCCTCGGAACAATGGGATACGTATTTGAATGATATGGAAAGTATCAAGCAGATCATGCAAGATACGATTAAGCGCTTTAACATTGAAACGTCTGGCGAGACCGATTACACCAGCGAGACGAGCTTGAAAAAGTTGCGTGAAGACTTCCAAGCCACCGAGCGCAAGTATATTGCTCAGGCAAAAGAGGCGATGCGCAACGAAAAAATGCCTGTCGATAACTTGAACACTTTATCGGCTCAACAGTTGCAAGACGATGTCAATCTGGCGTATCTGAAAGCTTTGGAATATGATGCGGACGGACTGGTCGCAATTACGCAAGACACGGCGCGCTCAATTGAAGAAAGCGTAAAACAAGCTAAGGCTTCAGCGGCGTTGCAAAAAGAAGTTGGCTTTGCAACCCATAACGATCGTATGGAAAAAATGGCTAAAAAGAATAAGGCTGCGGTCGGCAATTGTGTGACGCAAAAGGGCGGTGAGCTGGTTGATTTAAAAGAGCTGACAAAGGTAAAGTAGTGAGCGTTTTATGATAAACTTAAAAATCGATATGACTGATCGTATTAAAGTCGCACGGATAAAGTCTTTTTTTGCGATGTCCTTTGCTTGCATCAGCTTCTTTATAAGCTTAATTTTGGTGATGACTTTGTTCCAAATGGGGGGTAAAGTGACGGTTATGTCTCAGCTGTTTTCAACAACGCGTGGTACTGACAGTATGGTTTATAACGATATTTTAAACAATAATGTGGGTGATCGTAATTTGCTTGAAAAAGCTTTTGTTATCAAATATATTGAGGAAAAAAACTTTGTTATTCCTGATTCGCCAGAAATGCAAAGGCGTTGGGGACCGTTAGGTAAGTTAAGCCTGATGTCACATCCTGCGGTGTTCAGACCTGTTTATCGATATGATGATGACCGTGTGAAAGATATGGAAGATGTATTGCCTCAACACGCGGATAACATTCAAATCTTGTCACGGGCGGGCAATGACTGGCGCGTTCAATTTGACTTGTGGACGCATACGCAAACAGGATCGTATCGCCGCCGTCAAGAGGCAACATTGCACCTTGAATCTTATTCGGGGCGCCGCCAGACGATTGCAACACAAGGTTATTTTTATAATCCGTTGGGGTTGACTGTGACCAGCTATAACGTGACGACATTGAATTAAAAGGCCTTTTCTTCAATAAGGACAAGCTCTTTTTTGATGGGGCTATCCGTACGTTTTAAAAAGCGTCTGAGCGTTTCGGGTTGAACTTTCATCAAGCGCGCAATGCGTATTTTGGGAATGCCTTCATCAATCAACTGCTTTATCTTGTCTGCATTTCTTGTCAACTTCAATTGTTTGGAATGAGCTGCTGTTGGACGTCCCAGCTTTCGACCACTAGCTTTGATACTTTCAAGCGATGACTTTGTGCGTTGGCTGATTAAGTTGCGCTCAATTTCTGCCGAAAGTCCGAAAGCAAAAGCCATAACTTTTGATTGAATGTCGTTGCCAAGTCGGTAATTTTCTTTAATTGTCCAAACTTGGCAGCCCTTGTTAAGGCAGCTTTCCAAAATGCGCATAACCTCTAAAAGAGAACGCCCTAGGCGCGAAATTTCACACGATATTAAAATATCGCCACTTTGCAACTCTTCCAACAACTGCCCGAGCTTGCGTTTACTGAGTGATTTTCTGGAAGAAATTGTTTCTTCGACCCATCTGCTGACTTTGATTTTTTGCCCTTTTGAAAATTTTTCAATCTCAAACTTTTGATGCTCCAGCGTCTGTTTGCTCGAGCTGACGCGGATATAACCAATAATTGCCATAATTTTTCCCTTTCTGTTTTATAGGTTTTAAAACTGACAGATAGAATACAAAAATAATTTTAATATTTTGTTTCTTAGGACTTATTTTTTTGTCGAGTGGGAAAGTTTTTGCCTTAGTTTCGTTAAAAACTAAGGCAGGGAAAGGGTGTGTTTTGATTTATAAAGAGACAAGCAGTTTAAGAAAAGGGCAGGAGTTGGCAGGTAAGAATTTTTTTTGAGCAAAATATTGGAACGTCAAAATACATTTATCATGTCAGAAAGTTGACGCGGAGCAAAGGGTCTTGAACACACTGCACACACCCCAAAAGTCTTATCTTGTAAAATTAAAAAGCTCTCCAGCCATTCGGCAAGAGAGCTTTTATCAATAACGTTGCGGTAAATTAAGCCTTTGCAACAACACAAACGTAAGTTCTGTTATCTTTTGTGTGTTTGAATTCAACAACACCTTCAGATTTTGCAAACAATGTGTGATCAACACCCATACCAACATTTTCACCCGCATAGTATTGTGTACCGCGTTGACGAACAATGATGTTTCCTGGGATAACAGATTGACCACCTGCTTTTTTCAAACCCAAACGGCGACCTTCGGAGTCGCGTCCGTTTCTCGTACTACCGCCAGCTTTCTTATGTGCCATAGTCGTATCTCCTTATGCTTTAATATCTGTGATTTTAACAACGGACAATTCTTGTTTATGACCGTTTTTACGCTTATAACCTTGACGACGACGCTTTTTGAAAACGACAACTTTTTCGCCGCGAGATTGTTTAACGATTTCACCTTCAACACTTGCACCTGCTACCATAGGTGTACCAATCTTGCCGTCAGCCATCAACACTTCGTCAAAAGTGACTTTGTCGCCAGCTTCGCCTTTTACGCGTTCGATAACGATAACATCGTCCTTAGTGACTTTGTATTGCTTCGCGCCTGTTTTAATTACTGCAAACATAATAAATCCTTTTTTTCAAAACAAAATGAAACTTCAAGGACAGTTTTATACAGCAAAAAGAATCATTTGTCAATAAAAAAAGTAAAAAATACTTTATATTTTTGGAAAAGAATATATAATAGCT
>ERZ1023658.41-NODE-41-length-64219-cov-17.775123_pt1 | contig 64219 bp, 66 predicted proteins | sample MGYA00380339_ERZ1023658 | MGnify/ENA primary metagenome ERZ1023658 (study PRJEB33179, sample SAMN07448981) | human gut metagenome | biome: Human-gut; feature: Human associated habitat; material: Faeces | host: Homo sapiens | place: India: Bhopal | collected... | reverse complement strand
ACCAAGCAATTACATAAAAAGCTTTATGTTGACAAAATAATTGTAACTTTAAAGTATCAAAGTAATTATAATCTACTTGTATAATAGAATATAAGAACCAAGGTAGTAAACACAACATAAAAATAAGTACTTTTTTTAACAAAATAAACACCTCTTTCTTTATTTTATGTTTTAGTATATAATAATATTATATTTTAGGAGGAAAAAATGGAATCAGAAATAATGCAAGACAATAAAAATGTAATTGTAATGAAATTATTACATTACTTCATAACTGAAAAAAACTATAATCCAATTATTCTTCAAGGTGTTGAAAATGAGATTTGGCTTGAAAATTTAAATGAAGATTACAAAGTAATTAGAATTGTTTCTGGCTATATTCATAATGATGAACAATTTGATTTTGATAAATTTAAAACAAAAAGAATATTAAAAAAAATACGTAAAAAGACCTTATCCCTAAAAATGAATGTTCTAAGTATCTTTTTAAATCTAGGAGATAATGTAACAGAAGATTTGTCAGCAAATCCAGACGCGCTTTGTATAAAGGTAACAGAAGAAGAGGATATTGATAAAAATGAAGTGTTAACTAAAGTTTTTCCAGATTTAACTAAGAAACTATCATTTACAGAGAAGGGAATGGAACTATTTATGAAAATAACTAATGACATTGAAAAACACAACCAAGATGATGCTAAAAAAGTAGAAAATGTTTTTAAAATGAAAAAGCCAATAATTACATATTCACTAGTTATTATTAACATTCTTATGTATATAATACCTATTTTATTTGGAGTATACGAAACTATTCTTGATAAATATAGTATCTATGGACCTGCAGTAAGAGCTGGTCAATATTATCGTTTAATAACTGGAACTTTTATTCACGCTAATATTTTCCACTTATTCTTTAACTGCTATGCTCTAACTATTCTTGGTAGTCAACTAGAAAGTTTCTTAGGTAAGCCAAAATATTTAGTGGTATATTTATTTTCAGCAGTAATTGGTTCACTATTTTCTGTAACCTTTGCTGGTAATTATTACTCAATAGGTGCATCAGGAGCAATCTTTGGTTTGATGGGATCATTAGTATACTTTGGGTATCATTATCGAGTTTATTTAGGAAATGTTATTAAAAGTCAAATTATCCCTTTAATTTTAATGAACTTAGGAATTGGTTTCCTAGTACCAGGAATAGATAATTCAGCACACATAGGTGGCTTACTAGGTGGTGCCTTAATAACTGTTGCCTTAGGCGTAAAAAACAAAAGTAGTAACTTTGAAAAAATAAATGGCATAGTTGTTACAATACTATTCTTAGCCTTTGTAATATACATGGCCTTTGTTTATTCGGCATAGAAATATAGAAAATATTGTAAAGCTAAAAGAATGATGATAAAATAAATACATAATAAAGATAAAATGAGGTGATAATATGTCACAGGACAAAACTAGTTTATTTGAATTAAAAAGTATTGATACAAAGATAACTAGAGATATCTTAAATGAAGTTTATGTTGCATTAAAAGAAAGAGGATATAATCCCACAAATCAAATCGTTGGATACTTAATTTCTGGAGATCCAGGATATATATCTAGTTATAAAGATGCTAGAAGTAAAATCCAAGAAATTGATCGTGCTAAAATCGTTGAAATCTTACTAGAGGAATTTCAAAAAGAAAATAAATGAAATATTTAGGATTAGATTTAGGAAGCAGAACTCTAGGTGTTGCTCAAAGTGATAGTACAGGATTAATCGCTAGTAGTTATACGGTTATTCATCATAATGAAGAATATGATAGACTAATTGAAGAAGTAAAAAAACTAGTGTCAGAACTAAAAATTAATGCCATAGTTCTAGGCTTTCCAAAAAATATGAATAATACAATTGGTCCAAAGGGTGAACTTAGTCTAGCTTTCAAAGAAAGACTAGAAAAAGCCTTAACTGTACCAATTTACCTACAGGACGAGCGATTAACTACCAAAAGTGCAACAGATACATTAATTATGGGAAACGTATCACGAAAGAAAAGAAAAAAAGTTGTTGATAGTTTAGCAGCAACAATAATATTACAATCTTATTTAGATAGGGAAGGAAGAAAAAAATGAAAGAAAATAAATTTGTATTATTAGATGAAAAAGGTCAAGAAAAGGAATATGATGTCTTATTTACTTTTGAAAGTGAAGAAACAAATAAAAATTATATTGTTTATACAGATAATTCACTAGACGAAACTGGAAATGTTCAAGTATTTGCATCAGTTTACAACCCAGAAGATGAAAATACAAAACTAGAGCCAATTGAAACAGAAAAAGAATGGAAAGTAATTGAAACAATTTTAGATACACTACAAGAAGAAGTTAAGAAAAAAGTAGAACAACAAAATAATGAGCAATAGCTCTTTATTTTTTAAAAAGGAGATTTTGGCTGTGAGAAGAAAAGCAAAACCATTGTTCTACGTAATAGTAGTACTACTTATGGTTATAATCATATCAATTTTAGGACTATGTACATGGAGTATACTAAAAGCTCCAGTAGATAGAAAAAGTACTGAGGAAATAACTATTACTATTCCTCAAGGATCTGGAGTATCAACAATTGCTGATATTCTAAAAGAAAAAAACTTAATAAAAAACACGACTTTTTTCAAAATATATGTTAAAATAAACAACGCTCCAAGTATGAAGGCCAGTACATATACTTTGAAAAAAAGTATGTCATTAGATGAAATAGTAAAAGTTTTAGTTAAAGGAAACAACTATAATCCAGATTCCATAAAACTAACTTTTAAAGAGGGTAAAAGAGTAACTGACTACATAGGTATAATTGTAAATAATACTAATAATACTCAAACAAAAACAGAAAGTATTTTTAAAGACAAAACATATCTAAATAGTTTAATTGCAAAATATTGGTTTTTAACAGATGATATACTAAATTCAAGTATTTATTATCCATTAGAAGGATACTTATTTCCAGACACTTATTACTTTGCTAATAAAGATGTAGAAGTAACAACAATAATAGAAACAATGTTAAACCAAATGGATAAAAAACTAACAGCATATAAACAGGCACTAAATGCTAGTAATTTATCTATTCATGAAATATTAACATTAGCATCAGTAATTGAAAAAGAAGGTAAGACTAAAGACTTTAAAGATATATCTTCCGTTTTTTATAATCGTATTCAAATAGGAATGCAATTACAGAGTTGTGCTACTTCATACTATGGAATGGGTCTAGAATTTAGTGATGTAGGAATAGCAACAGCTGAGATGATGGCTAACAAAAATCCTTACAATACCTATGTTGTATCTGGATTACCAGTTGGACCAATCTCTATGCCAGGTTTAAATGCTATTGATGCCGCAATAAATCCTAATAAAACTAATAACTTATTCTTTATTTCTGATAATGAAGGAAATACTTACTTCTTCGCAACATCAGCTGAACACGCTAAGAAAAAAGAGGAGTTAATAAGGACTGGCAAATGGAAAAGATAAAGGTGAATATAAGTGAATAAAGAATATGAAATAGTAAAAGAAATTCGTACCTATGCCAAAGAAAATAATGTACCAATTATGATGGATGATGGTATTGAATTCTTGACAAATTACATAGTAAAAAATAAAATAAACACTGTTTTAGAAATTGGAACTGCCATAGGCTATTCAGCAATAATGATGGCTCTAGCTAATCCAAATCTAGCAGTAACAACAATAGAACGTGATGAAAAAAGATATTTAGAAGCTCTAAAAAACATTAAAAAATTAAATCTTGAAAATAGAATAACATTAGTTTTTAACGATGCCCTATGCGTTAATATTGAAGGAAAATATGATTTAATATTTATAGATGCCGCTAAAGCGCAAAGTATTAAATTTTTCGAGAAGTTTGAAAAAAACTTAAATCCAGGAGGAGTAATCATAACTGATAATCTAGAATTTCATGGATTAGTGAAGAAAAAAGAAGAAGAAATTGAAAGTAGAAATTTACGTGCCTTAGTACGTAAGGTAAAAGAATATATTACTTTCTTAAAAGCTAATGATCGTTATGAAACAGAATTTTTAAGTATAGGAGACGGGATATCCGTAAGTAAAAAGATAGAAACCAAATAGAAACAGGTGAAGTACTATGAAATTAGTTCAATTATTAGCATGCAGCGAAGAATTACAAAATTGTTGTAGTGACTATGGATTAGCTCAAATATTATCCATATTGCATCGAGCTTTAAATTTAATACAATTAGTTGCCCCAATATTATTATTAATTTCTTTTATAATTGGATTAATTAAACTAATGATGAATCCTGATGACAAAAAAGGTACCAAACCATTATTTAATAGAATAATAGCAGCAGTAATGTGTTTTATAATGCCAACTATCATAAACTTATTCTTCAATATTATGCCTCAAGGAGTAGAAGTTGGTGCATGTTGGAAAAGTGCTGCTGAAATAGAAGCAGAGATAGCTAGTACTCCTGTAACTCCCTACGTAACAAATTATTATTCTTCAACTAATAAAACAAGCACTACTACAAACGGTAGTGCAACCGGTCAACAAATAGCAGGCTACGCTAAACAGTTTATTGGACAAAGATATGTCTATGGTGGAACCTGGAATGGTGAACTACCATATACACCGACTGATTGCTCTGGTTTTGTCCAAGGAATTTTCCGTCATTTTGGAATTAATTTAAAAAGAACAACTTCGGCACAATGGAATGATAAAAGTACATACACCCTAGTATCTCCATCGGATATAAGAGCCGGTGACATAGTTATGTATGAAAGTCACGTCGCAATAGCAACAGGAAATGGTAATGAAATAGTTCATGCCTCAAATTCAAGAGATGGCGTAAAAATAACATCAGACTATAACTACAACGCTAAAAGTCTACTAGGAATAATGCGCGTAAACGGTGTAAATTAAAGAATATAAGGAATTGGTAATTAGGAGTGATACTATGATAATGTATGATAAAAAAGAGCTCACTACAACGAAGAAAAAGCAAACAAAAAAAACTATAAAAGACCTTCATCCCGTACAATATCTTCAAATAGGATTAGCTGTTCTAACAATCTTTGGAATAATATATTTCTACATATATCAAAATAATTTAAAAAACTACAAAAATATCAAAATAGATAAAAATTCTCCTCTAGTACTAACTAGATTTAGCAACGATAACACTAATTATCCAATTGATGTTCCATATATAAATATAAAATCAGATGCTGTAGACAATATAAATAAAGAAATTCTAGATACCTGCCAATCATTAGTAAATAAGAAAAATAGTGTAATAATATATGAATATGAAACAAATGGTGAGATATTATCTCTCATCTTAAAAACAATCGATAATACTAAATTAGTACCAATTGTACAATTTAAATCTTATAACATAAACTTAAAGACTATAAAATTCCTAACAGATAATCAAATTTTAGCTTTGTATGACTTAACAGAAAAAGAAGTAGAAAAAACTATTGAAACAAAATTTAGAAACTATTACAACGAAGAAGTAAAAGAAGGATACTTAACAGCAAAAGAGTGTGACTATACTTGTTTCTTAAAATATCGAGAAGTTTCAAATTACTTAGATGATGTAGAGTATTACATAAAAAATAAAAACCTAGTTGCCTATCGACCATTTGCTACCAAATCAATATTTAGTGAAGAAGAGTTTTATAAAGAAGAAACATTTGCTTTTCAAATCACAGGTTCCGAGCAAGAAAGTTAATCTTTCTTCTTTTTTCGCCATAATAGACAAATTATGTTATGATATAAGCAACAAATATGTAACAGGAAATGAGGTAAATATGAAAATATTAGTAGAAGGGAATATAGAAAATAAAGAACTAATAAAAAATACAGATGGTCTAATTCTATCTTTGAAAGACTATTCTGTTCAAAGTTCTATGACCTATACTTTAGAAGAAATCAAAGAAATAGCTAAAAATAATTTATCTTTAGAAATATTTGTTAATTTAAATAAAAACTTTTTTAATAACGATATCGAAAATCTAAAGAAAATACTTCTAGAACTAGATAAATTAAATTTGAAAGGAATCTTCTTTTATGATTTAGCAGTTCTAGAACTAAAAAAAGAATTAAATTTAAAAACAGACTTAGTATGGAATCAAACATATATGGTTAATAATTATAAAACTTGTGATTACTACTATAGTAAAGGTGTAAAATATGCTGCTTTAAGTAAAGAAATTACTTTAGAAGAAATTTTAGAAATAATTGAAAAAAGTAAAATAACTCCACTAGTTGAAACATTCAGTATTCCAAGTGTAGCCTTTTCTAAGAGAAGCCTTTTGACAAACTATTATAAAGATTTAAATAAAGAACCAAAAACGAACCTAATTATTACTGAAAAAGCTACTCAAACAGATTACTTAGTAAAAGAAGATAATCTAGGTACTAATTTTTATTTAAATAAGATAACTAATGCTAGTAGTATCATAAAAGATCTATATCAGGTTTCATGCCCTTACATAATACTAAGAGAGTATGGAATAGAAGAAGAGCTATTTATTGATATTTTATCTGATACCAAAAAATATATAGAAGGAAATTGTCAAGATGAAGAATATGTAGAAAAATATAAGAATCTAGGAGACTTTACTAACTTCTTCTTTAAAAAAACAATATATAGGGTGAAGAAAAATGACTAGAGTAGAATTACTATCACCTGCAGGTGATTTAGAAAGACTAAAAGTAACTTTATTATATGGTGCAGATGCTGTTTATATTGGTGGACAAGTATATAGTCTAAGAGCTAATGCCACAAACTTTTCATTAGAAGAAATAAAAGAGGGATGTACTTTTGCTCATAAACTAAATAAAAAAGTTTACCTAACTCTAAACATTGTTTTTCATAATGAAGACATGAAGGATGTAGAAAGTTATATAGATAAAGTTGTAGCTTGTGGAATAGATGCATTTATTGTAAGTGATCCATTCATTATATCTTACATTAAAAACAACCATAAAAATGTTGAAGTACATTTATCTACTCAAAATTCAACTAGTAATTACAAAGCTGTTGAATATTTCAAAAATGAAGGCGTTGATAGAGTAGTTCTTGCTAGAGAAGTAGGCAAAGTAGGAATGCAAGAAATAATTGAAAAAACTGGTATGGACATTGAAGTATTTATACATGGTGCTATGTGTACTTGTTACTCAGGACGTTGTGCCTTATCAAACTATGTAACTAATAGAGATGCTAATCGTGGAGGCTGTGCTCAAGTATGTCGTTTTGCTTTTCAAACTACAGAAAATAAAGATTTTACTATGGCAACAAAAGATTTAAATATGGCAGAGTACATAAAAGACCTAATAGAAATAGGTGTAAAAAGTCTAAAAGTAGAAGGAAGAATGCGTTCACTATACTATCTAGCAACAGTGATTGGTACATACCGTGAAATAATAGACAGATATTATAATAATACTTTAACAGAAGATGTAATGAAAGTCTTAGAATATCGATTAAGTAGAGTTGCTAATAGAGAAGTATCAACACAATTCTTCCTAAAAACAGCAGATTACACAGATCAGTATTATTCAGGAAGACAAGAACTATCAAATCAAGACTACCTAGGATTAATTACTGGCTACGATGAAGAAAATAACTGTATTGTCTTAGTGGAGAGAAATTACTTTAAACCAGGAGATATGACAGAAATATTTACTCCAGACGGAGATGTATATAAATATAAAATAGATAAAATATATGATGAAAATATGCAAGAATTAGAACTGGCAAGACATCCAGAACAAGTTCTAAAATTAAAGTTTCCTCATAAACTAAAAGAGTATTCAATGATAAGATTAATAAAAGGAGAATAATAATAATGAGAAAGTTTTACAGAGTACCATTATACGAATATCGTAATAATGAGATAATTAAAATAGATGATATAATAATTGAAAGAGGCTTATTCGGTGGAACACGTGAAGTTGTTTCTGAATTATACATTGATGAATATTGGGGAAAAACTTCTCCAACCGAAGTTAGAAGAAAAATAATTGAAACTGATATGAAAAATAGAGGATACTATCTTTTTGTAAGAAAAAAAGATATGAAAAAAGAAAATATAGTAACTCATAATGATGTACGTGAATACGTAAATACATTTGGAGAAAGACCGATAAAAAAAGTCGTTTGCAGCATATTTGCAACAGAAGAAAAAGTAAAATCAAAAATAAGAGAATAAGCAAAGAAGGTATTTTTATGAATAATCTAGTAGCAATTAAAAATAATTTTTTAGCTCAAGAACAAACATATTCTAAATATGCAACAAAAAGTAGTGAAGCTATTCGTTTTACAGAAATACATGATGATGACATAAGAACCCCTTTCTTTAGAGATGTAGATCGTATTATCCATGCTTATAGCTATACAAGATATGCAGACAAAACTCAAGTATATTCCTATAAAAATAATGATCATATTTCTAAAAGAATGACCCATGTTCAACTAGTAAGTAAAGTAGCAAGGACAATTGGCAGAGGATTAGGTTTAAATACCGACTTAATAGAAGCTATTGCCCTAGGACATGATATTGGTCATACACCACTAGGTCATACAGGAGAAAAAATTCTAAATGAAATATCGCTAAGAGAATTAAATGAATATTTCGCTCACAATATTCAAAGTGTAAGACACTATATGTATATAGAAAATAATGGTAATGGTCTAAATTTAACAGTACAAGTTCTAGATGGTATAATGTGCCATAATGGAGAAATATTAAGTAATAAATATGAACCAGTAAAAAAGACAAAAGAAGAATTTTTGGAACAATATAAATCTGCTTATAAAAATTTAAAAGCATCTAACAAGAATCATCCTATGACAATAGAAGGTTGTGTAGTACGTATAAGTGATATAGTTGGCTACATTGGCAGAGACATAGAAGATTCTATAAACTTAGGACTATTTAATAGAGAAGAGCTTCCAAAAAAAATCACCAAAGTTTTAGGAAATGACAATAAAGATATTATAAATACAATAGTTAAAGATATAATTGATAATAGTTATGATAAACCATATATAACAATGAGTGAAGAGGTGTTTACTGCTATTTGTGAATTAAAAAAATTTAATAGTGAAAATATTTATAGTAAAAGTCTAACTAAAGAAGAAATTGAATATTATCGTCAAGGTATGAATAAAATATATAATAGGTATTTATCTGATGTAACTAATGATAATAAAGAAAGTATTATTTATAAACTTTTCTTAAATACACAATCAGCTAAGTATTTAGAAGAAACACCTATAAAACGCCAAGTAATAGATTTTATTGCTGGTATGACCGATGCTTTATTTCACAAAGAAATAGAAAGAGATTAAAAACATTATAAAAACCAAACAAAAACTTGAAAAATAAACATAATAGTGTTATAGTATGACTACTTTTTAAGGAAATGTTGGTGAAAAAATGGAAGTTTTAACAAGAAACAAAAAAGATAAACCTAATTATATTGTCAGAGTCACAGATGGAGATACTCTACATGTAAAATTTGCTGATGGAACAGAGTATGATGATTATGAAAATTCTGAGGCTAATGAAGATTTGTTCAATGATGCTATGGAAGCCCAAGTTGAAGAAGGAATAAAAAATCTTGGAGCATTTAAGAGCCTATTAGGCCTAGATATAGCAGCAACACTAATCTCAACAGCAGGAGCAGCAACTTTGGCTGGTACTAATGTTTTAGAAAGTGCACCAGAAGAAATAAGAATAGGAGCAATTATAACTAGTGGAATTATAGCTCTAGGAACTGCTATACGTGCTAATGTTAATAATCGTAAAGTAAAAGAAATTAAAAAGTTTGAAAAAAGAAATCAAATGTCTGAAGAACTAGCAAACTTAGAAATATATCCTCATGCCTTAATTGGCCTAAGAAATAGAGTTGTAAGTTTAGTAAAATCTTCTTCAAATCCTTTTGCAGCAATCAATTCAGAAGAGTATACAAAAAGAGATTTAGAAAAGATTGAAAAAAATATTGAAAGAGACAAAGTCTTTCAAAAAGCCCCAGTAAAACGTTGGTCAAATTAAAAATAGTTATTGCTAAAACAAAAAAAATATGTTATACTATCGCAAGTTAAGTCTAAGAGATTTAACTTGCATTTTGTAATAAACATTTAATGAGGTGATAAAAATGGGAAATAAAAACACAGTATATTTAACCCAAGAAGGCTTAGCTGAATTAAAAGCTGAATTAGATAATTTAATTAATGTGAGAAGGCCAGAAAATATCCAAGCTATAAAAGAAGCTAGATCATTAGGAGACTTATCAGAAAATGCTGAATATGATGCTGCTCGTAACGAACAGGCGCAAATAGAAGCAAGAATTAAACAATTAGAAAAAATGTTAGAAAATGTTTCAATAATTTCTGAAACTTCAAAAGACAAAGTTGGAATTGGTAGTACAGTTGTTATTAAATATGTAGATGATGACGACGAAGAAGATGAATACAAAATAGTAGGAAGCCAAGAGGCCGATCCATTTGAAAGTAAAATTTCAAATGAAAGTCCTATCGCAAAAGCTTTATTAGAGCATAAAGTAGGAGACGTTGTAACAGTAGAAAGTCCAAATGGTTCTTACGAAATAGAAATAGTAGAAATTAAATAATGATAGTCAAAAAAAGACTATCTTTTTTATTTATAAGGAATTTGCTCTTCAACTGTGTAATTAAAATATATATTCTATATTAGGAAACGCTTGTTTATTGATATAGTAAGTCAAGGTGATGGAGGTGTATTACCTGTATAAAGCCTATAAGTTTAGATTGTATCCAGATAGTTATAAAAGATAAATTTTAAGTAAAACTTTAATTTGTCCTTTGTTCAGTACATTGACATTTGACACAAATATGGTAAAATCAATATAGATGATAATCCAACATAGAGAGTCGATAATATCAAATAAAAAGTAGTGAGGACAATATGCAAAAAAAGAAAAAAACACTTCTAGTATTTATAACAAGTATTTTAATATTAATGACTATAGTACTTACAACTAGTTTAATTAACTTTATTATTTCTAAAACTACTTACTATAAAATATCTTCAAGAGTCAAAAACATGGAAAAGTATTCTAAGAATAATAAAAAAATGCCAGCAATAGGTTGGATAAGAGTACAAGGTACTAATATTGATTATCCTATAATCTATTCTCAAACAACAGACATATTTTCTGATATAACTGAGGACTTTACTTGGTCAATAACAAATGCCACTAAATTAGTTAATAGAGTATATATATTTGGTCATAATATTTTAAATGTATCACCAAATCCTATCATTGCTGATAAAAATCATCATAGATTTGAACAATTACCATCATTTATGTATCCTTCATTTGCTAAAAATAATAAGTATATTCAGTACACAGTAGATGGTAAAGATTATTTATATAAAATATTTTCTGTATCAATAGTAGAAGATTATAACCTATACCACGAAAGTGTAGAATATGATAAAAAAGACTTAAAGGAATATATAGATAAATCTTTATCAGATAGTTTTTATGATTATGATATTGATGTAAATGAAAATGATAAAATCATAACTTTAGCAACTTGTACTAGATTCTTTGGAGTAACATCGAAGTACACATATAAAGTTGATGCTAGAATGGTAAGAGATAATGAGAAAATTACTAATTACTCACTAAAAGAAAATAAAAATTATAAAGTAATAAAAGAAAAAATGAATGAAGAAAAGAAAGGAGAAATAGAAGATGTCAATAACTTATAAAAGAACATTAAAAGTATTACTTATATTATTTTTAATTAGTATGACTTGTACCAATGTAAATGCCGCTAAAATAGAAAAAGGTAAAAGTTGTACCCTTGATGCAGCGACAAATACTTATAGAACTGAAACTTCAATAAAATATAAAGAAGGGTATATAACCGCAAGTATTAAAAAAGGTCAATTCTTAGTAAAAGTTTATAAAATGGATGGTCAAGGAATAAATTTAGGAAACGAGGAATATGTCCTAAATGCTAATGCTGCTAATGGTGATATTAATCCAACAGTTAATATATATTATAATCCTTCCATAACGCAAACAATTAGCATTGTATTTGTCTTTATTGATCCAAATGATGAGTTATGTTATCCTAATGGACAAAGTACTAAAAATGCTATTAAAAATAGTGATAAAGTAATAAACTTATATCAAGTTGATGCCAAGAGTTATATTTCAATTCATACCCATGATATTGCAGGAGCAGTAGTTAAAGCTCCTGTAAGAAATAAAAATTATGATGGTTTATGTAAAAATCTTCGTGAGGGTACTTGGAATGATAAGCTATCTACTTTAACAAATGGTAGTTTAAAGAAAAGTGATTTCCTAAAGTATAATCCTCAAGCAACTAATTCTGAAGCTGAATACAGAGGTTATATAAATTATTGCTATACCCAAACAGTTGAAACAAATTATAGTGATAAAACAGTTGCTAGAATGATTAAAAATGCTATTAGAAGTTACAGAGCTAATCACTTACCATCTGGTGAATATCGTGATATAACCGTACCAACTGGCATAGAAAAAAATTATAATTTATCATCTGGAGGAGAATATCCAAAATTCTCATCTAGTGATGTGGAAAAACTAACTTGTAATCCTCTAAAACTAGGAACAAAGGAAAATCACTATGTTAATAATCATAAGTTTTATGCTTACAATACTAGTAGTAGTCAAGAATATTTACCAAAAAGTAAAAAAACATTAACTTGTGATAAAAAATGTGCTGAAGAGATAACTGTATCATATGGACCCCCAGTAGCAACAAGAGGTGGACTATGTTTTGAATATAAAGTAAAAGTAGAAAGTAAAGTAACTTGTAGTGCAGTTTTTAACGGTAGTATGCCAACTAGAACAGGTTATCAAGAATGTGATCCTGTACCAATTTGTTCACAGCTAGAAGGTTATGTAGGTAACCAAGCTGGTCCATCAGAAGATTTTGATAAATGTATTTCAAAGTGCGATGGTGGAAAATATAGTCAAAAATGTATTAATAAATGTTATTCTAAAGTCTATAAAAATACCAAAAGTAATAAACTTTCTTCACCATTCTTAGAAACTAAAGTTACAAAAATAAATAATCCTGCTTGCCCAACATCAGTTGATGAGATTGATGGTTACTATTATCGTAAATCAAATGGTGAAATATCATGGCAAGCTGGTTCAGGCTACTGGAGCAAATATGCTAGATGGTATTTCTATGGAGATAATCTTGCTAGAACCTGTGAGCACGATAATGACAGTGGAGGTGCAGGAGACTGGCGAAGAGGATATAAACTAACTTATACAGCAGATAGTGATGGTTTTAAAACTGCCGTACAATTTAGATGCACTGATAACTGTCATTACGTAGGTTGTGATGAAGAAAATGAGTACTTAAGTGCAGATGAAGCAGAAGAAGATTATGAAGAGGATATTGAGGCATACGAAGCCTTTAAAGAAAGTTGTGTAGCCCAATCATCATGTTCAACAAGAACTGCTGAATTTACAATCAAAGTAAACAACAAAACAACAGACAATCCAACTAAAGATAATTGGATAAACTATGATGCTGCAACAATTAAAAATGGAAATCTAAACGATCCTTCAGAAGTTGTTTTAGATAGAAATTATTGCTACGGATTAACACAAAGTCCGAACAAATATCAAACAGAATGGAGTTTCCCAGGTACATGGATTAATAATAAAACTGGTGAAATTAGATATACTCCAGTAAGGGGAAAAGAATGGCATAAAAAAGAATCTTATTTCTGTACAAACCTAAATTCAGCTGATGTTAATAAAGACTGGTGGTACTATGGAATGACTGGAGATGAAAAATACAAGCCATCCCAAGCAGTTTTAAATAATCTAGAATATAACATTTTAGCAAGTACCAGAAGTTTTGGTCATTACGCTTGGAATATAGATGTAAGCTGTTTCTATGCCCTAAGAGATAATACTTGTGATAACTGTAAATGTGATTGTTCGGACCCAAGCTGTAAAGATCCTAAATGTAAAGAACCAGGAAAGGATCCAACAAAGATAAAAAAGAAAAATCTTTCATATCGTATTAGAAGTGTCGATACAAAAAATTTATTCCCATCAGTTGATGGAAAAACAAATGATGGTTATGCCGAAACTGGTAGAGCACCAGGCTTTAATTGGACAGGAGATGCTACAAATATCAAAAACAAAGATTACATAGTTTCCCCTGACTTACTAACAACAGACATCCAACAAAAAGCCGGAACTATATATAATGATGAATCAGACTCATCAAAAGACTTGGATTATAGATTCTATCTAGATAGAACTGCTATAAATACGATTAGAAACTACTCAAAAAATGAATCTAATGGTAAATATACAAACTTTAGTGGAGTCTTTGAAATAAGAAATGGTGTTTCTGTATATAAGAGTGCTTTATTTAGAAATGCTGGTTCATCTAGCTATCGTCTAGATTCAAGATACATTAAAAAGCTTGGGTTACTAGGCTGTAATAATCAAGCAAACAGTGATAAATGTGAAAACTATGCTACAATAATAGGGGGTTAATATATGAATAAAGGAATGTTAACAGTAGGAATAATTATATTAGCTCTTATGGGCTTACTACTAATAAATGTAATTTCTAACTATTCAACAGGTAGTGAATTAGATTATTACTTAGTAAAAGAAACAGTAGAAGCCTCAATAGAAGATGCCGTAGATGTAAAATATTATCGTGATAATGGAGCAATTCGTATGGACAAAGAAAAGTTCGTAGAAAGCTTCTTAAGAAGATTTGCTGATAGTGTAGATAACACAAGAAACTATCGTATAAGCATATATGATATAAATGAAGTCCCACCAAAAGTAAGTGTAAAAGTTGATTCAGCAACCGTATTAAGTTTTGATAGTCAAAACCTAATCCTATCAACAAATTTTGATGCCATCGTTGAATCAACAAAAAAACACGATGTCTATCTAACACAAGCTTATGGTGATAAAGACAATGAATTAGGTCAACCAGTAGAAGTAGATCCTACTGATAAGGCGACAACTACATATTAAAGCAAGGATAGTCAAAATAATGACTATCTTTTTTTACATAATTAGGTTATACTTATTAAAGATAGGGTAATGGGAGTTGATATTAGTGATAGTAAGAAAACCATATGCATTTTTAATTAAAAACTTCAAAAAGATTCATATCTTCATGTTTATACTATGTGCCTATATTTATTACAAAACTGTATCCCTAAGTTCTTTTATAAGAGAATTTATGGATTTATTCAGTTATGACTCTTACAATGAACCAATATCAAAATATACTGGTTTTTTACCTATATTTTGCATACTCCTATTAATAGCCTCTAGTGTTGCTCTAATAATACTTTTAAAGCACAAGAACAAGCCTTGGAAAATGTACTTAATTCTAGCAGCTGAGTATACTGCTTTGCTAATAGCATTTGCATTCACTACTAGTTATTTCAATTCATACTCAGGAAGTCTTGAAACTACTGGTATAAGAGCACTACGAGATATTGTCTTTATCTTAACAATACCTCAGTATGCAGTTTTTATTATACTTGGTATAAGAATTTTAGGGGTTGACCTAAATAAGTTTGACTTTAAGTCAGATTCTGAATACTTAGAATTATCAGATAGTGATCGTGAAGAAGTAGAAATAAGTTTAAATTTAGATAAAGATAGTGTAAAACGTACTTATAGAAAATTAAAGAGAAATCTTGGTTATTTCTATAAAGAACATCGTCTAGTTATAAACATAGTTATTCTTCTTTTAGTAGCGGTAATTGCTTATAAAAGTTATGTCTATATCTTTATAACAAATAAATCTTATAAACAAGGAGATATAATTAATACTAATGGATACAGTCTAAAAATAAATAATAGTTACTATACAGATAAAGATTATAAAGGAGACATAGTTGAAACCAATAATAGCTTTGTAATTCTAGATGTAACAATAAAAAACAATGCTAAAAAAAGAAAAGTTAATTTTAATAGATTTCATATAATGAATAGAACTTATAATCATTCTCCAACCAATAAAACTTATGAAACGGCTTTTAAAGATTTAGGAACTACAATAGAAGACTTAACTTTATCTTCTGGTGAAGAAAAGACTTTATTACTAATTTATAAAGTATCTGCAAAAGAAGAACTGGATAAATTTGTCTTATATTATCAAGAATTAAATGGTAATGATAAACATTTACGTAAAATTAAATTAAAATTAAATAACTTGTCAAAAATAAACCAAGAAAAACAAGTGGAACTTGGTGATGTAATGACTATAGATACTCCAACTATGGATGAGGAATTCATTTTTGATGAAATAACTATAACAGATACCGTAAGTTATGGTAGAAATGTCTGCAATAATGATTCTTGTCAAGTAAAAGAATATCAAACCTCACCAGTAAAAGGTTACAAAATATTAAAAATAGAATTCTCTTCAAACGACTTCAGTGGCAAAGATATGATTGACTTTTTAAGTGATTATGGTAAAATTAGTTATATAGATAATAGTAAGACTAGGAAAGGGCTTAAAATTAAAAATGCTCTTGATACACTTAATTATTATGGTAAGTATGTCTATTTAAAAGTACCAGATAATCTTGCTACTGCTAACGAAATAAAACTAATTATAACAGCAAGAAATAATCAATATATATATAAGTTAAAGTAAGGAGATAAATATTTATGAAAAAAATGAAACAAATACGTTTAGTAGTTACTTTAATTATTATCGGTTTATTTATTTGGTTTTTAGTATTATCACCATATATAACTTTTAAAAAGAATGAGAATACTATGTTAGAAGCAGCTAAAAGGTATTATGAATTAAACTCAGATAAATTACCAACAGGTACAAGAATGTCTACTGTTGACTTACAAACTCTAGCTAGAGAGTCTTATATTAAAGAAGATTTTTATGTACCATTTAGTAAAAAACCATGTTCTATAACTAAAAGTTGGGTTAAAGTTAAACATACTAATTCTGGCTATAAATACTATACTTATTTACAATGTGGAGTCTTAAAATCAACAACTGATCACACTGGACCAGTAATTACTTTAAATGGTTCTAACGAGATAACTATAAATAAAGGTGATACTTATAAAGAACCAGGAGTAAAAAAAGTTGTTGATAATACTGACGGTCAAATAGATGTCAAAGAAGTAGAAATAACTGGTGATGTAAATACTTCTAAAGTTGGAACATATACAATAACTTATTCAGTAATGGATAGTTTTAAAAATGAAACAGTTAAAACAAGAACTATAAAAGTAGTTCAACAATTAAAAAATACGGTTGAAAAAGTTACTAAAATAGGTCAGTATGTTGGAAAAGTAACTAATAACTACATTAAATTCTCAGGGATGGACTTCCGTATAGTTGGGATAGTAGATGGTAATGTCAAAATAGTAGCAGCAGACGATGTAGCAAACGTAAACTATTCAGACTTAGATGAATGGTTAAAATACTACTATGAACACATTAATAAAGATTCTAAAGACTATGTAGTAAAGACAAAGTATTGTAACGATACATTAACTGATACTTCTACTAAAGAATGTAGTAAGTATACAAATGAAAAAAACGTCTACATTTTATCAGTACAAGATATAAATAAAGCTACTGATGAAAATGGAAATAGTTATTTATATCCAGAAACAATTGACTGGGTAGCAAATGCTAAAACAAATAAAGAAGGTTGGACTACTAGAGAATACTTTAGTGATAGTACTTTAAAATATATGGAATTTTCTAAAGATTATAACTTTGGAATAAGACCAGTCTTGACTATTAAAGGAGATGCTTTAATAACTTCTGGAGATGGTACAAGTGAAAAACCATATATGATCGATGATTATGATATTGGAAAATCCGGTGACAAAGTAAATACTAGATTATCTGGTGAATATATTGAATATTCTAATATGTTATGGCAAATAATTGAAACAACAGATTCTTCTTTAACCAAAGTAATTTCTTATAACACTATGACAGTTGATTCCCTAAGTGATATATCATATCCATTAGGAGAAACAAAAAATATGTATAATCCAACTAAAAAAGGTAACATTGGATATATCATAAACCAAAAAGCAAGTGATGCAGTAGATGAAAAATATTTTGTTAAAAATAAAATAGAAGTTCCAATTTATAAAACCTTAGCAACTTATAAAGGTACTAGTTCAACCAAGAAGTATAACGTAAAATTTCATGCACCTAATATGTATGAAATGCATACAGCAAGAAATTCTAATACGCAAAGAAGTTACTGGTTAATGAATTCCTCATCTGAAGAATTTAGAAGATATATAGTATCAGAAATAGGTGTAGTTTTCTATCAAAAAGAAGGTACCCCAACAGATGCAGGAACAAGAATAGTTGGCTATTTAGATAAAGATTGTCAAATAGTACAAGGTCAAGGTACAAAAGACAATCCATATAAAATAACGAAGTAGGGATAATATGAAGAAAAATGAAGATAGAAAGAAAACATTACTTTTAACAACACTATGTACAACGACAGTTTTATGTGTAATAACAACTTTATTAATAATAGCATTAGTAAAAGTATTCACTAAAAATAATAATCCATATTATAACGTAGTAGAAAGAGTACAAGAACTTAATGATTTTACAAAAAAACATAACGAACTATCAACACTAGGTTGGATAAAAGTACAAGGTACAAACATAGATTATCCAGTTATTTATGGAAGTAATGATTTAGACTTTGATGATATAACAGTAGACTTTACCTGGACAGAAAACGAAGTAAAAACCCTTACTAATAGAGTGTTTATTCTAGGACATAACATTAGAAATGTTTCAAATAAACCATTAATAACTGATAAAGAACATACTAAGTTTGAACAACTACCTTCATTTACTTATCTAGACTTTGCTAAGAAAAACAAATATATACAATATACAATCGATGGAAAAGATTACTTATATAAAATCTTTTCTGTATCGATAGTTGATAATAATGATTTATCTCATACTACAAAAGATTTTAGTAAGAAAGAATTAAAAGAGTATATTAATAAATCTTTAAAAGAAAGTTTTTATGATTATGATATAGATGTAAATGAAAAAGATTTTATCATAACCTTAGCAACTTGTACAAGATTCTATGGTACTGCTAAAAACTATACTTATAAAATAGATGCAAGAATGGTAAGAGATAATGAAAGTATAGAAAATTATTCAGTTAAAGAAAATAATAATTATAAGAAAATAGAAAAAGCAATGGAAGTAGGTGGTGGAAATGAAAAGACACTATAAATACATAATTGGTATTATAGAAGTATTATTAGTAATATTACTATTAAATACTAATGTATATGCTGTTGGAAAACAATGTGATAGAACCAGTGCTGACCAAAGATACAACGTTAAAAGAGAAAACGATACAGAAAACAGTACTATAAAAGTTTCCATTGATAATGGTGCTTTTGATGTAATTATTACAACACTAGATCCTACTTATGTGCCAAAAGATGGACAACCTGATGAAAAGGTATTAAAAGAAGAAAAAACCACCTTAAATGCTAATTCTAAAAATGGGGCCATAAATAAAGTATTAAATTATAAATATGATAAAAAGCAAAGACAAACAATTAAAATAACACTAATATTTACAGATACAAATGATTCACTATGTACCCCATCAAATGGTCTACAATATGAGATGAAATTTAATATACCAGGACAAACATCATCTCAATATAAAGATAACATTCATTATAATGGACTATGTGCTAATCTAAGAAATGGTGTATGGAGTGATAAATTAAAGAATTACGTTTCAAGAGAAATATTTGAAAAATATAATCCAGCCGTAACTAATTCCGGTGCAACGTATGCAAAAAGCCTAGCAACTTACTGTTATACACCACAAGTTCTAAATAACTATAGCGAAGATACAGTTGCTATGCTAATAGGTAATGCTATAAAAGCTTATAAAAATAGTTTAAAAACATCAATAAATGTACCAACAGCACCAAGTAATATTCCAACAGAAAATCAATTTAATTTAAGTTCTTCAACAAGTGCCGATGCTACTAGATTTAATAAGGGTTTAAAATTAACTTGTAATAGTAAAAACTTAGGTACAATTGGAAAGTTTGAATATGTAAACAAACATGTATATTTTGCTCATAATGAATCATCATCTTCCGAAACACTTAGTTCTGGAAAACAAATAACTTGTCAAAAAGCTTGCTCAGAAACCTTAACAGTAGAATATGGACCACCAGTAGCAAGTAAAGCCGGACTATGTTTTGAATATAAGGTTAGAGTAGTAAGTGAAGTAAAATGTGATTCAACAGTAACAGGAGAACCACCAACACCTGCTGAATACCCAGTATGTGAACCAATTCCAGTATGTAACGAATTAACTGGTCGCGAACACCAAGCTGGTCCAAGTGATGAGTTTGATAGTTGTATTCAAACTTGTGACAATGGAAAATATACTCAAAAATGTATTAATAAGTGCTATGACAAAGTCTATAAAAATAAAAAAAGTACTAATTTAAGTAATACTTTCTATGCAGGTTCAGTACTTAAATTAGCAAGCAAAATTTCAGAAACATGTGATTATACAAATAGTGGTGGACATTATGCTTGGGAAGGAAATGAACTAGTTTGGAATGGTGGCACAGGTTGTACAGCATATTCACCATACTACTTCAAATATGAAGGTGCAAGAACAGCTTATGACCATAATCGTGGAGCATACTATCCAGATAGTAAAGGATTTAAACATAATACCAAAGGATGTAATGATAACTGTCATTACGAAGGATGTACAAAAGATGATTTACTAACAGAAGAAGAAGCAGATAAGAAATATAGAGAAGATTTAAATAAATATCAAGATTTTGTAAGTAGTTGTAATGCACAAGCATCATGTTCAACAAAAACTGCTGAGTTTACAATCAAAATAAATAATAAAACAACTGATGAACCAAATAAAGATAATTGGATAAACTTTGATCCAGCAACAATTACAAATAAAAATATTCAGGATGCTTCAAACATCATACTAGATAGAGCAGGTTGTTACGGAGATGGTAATACTGAAAATTCATACTTAACAGAATGGAGTTTCCCAGGTACATGGATTAATAATAAAACTGGTGAAATAAGTTATAAACCAATAAATGATAAAACATGGCATAAAAAGAAAAATTATTTCTGTACTAACTTAAAATCAAAAGATGTAAATACTAGTTGGTGGTATTATGGTATGACTGGAGATACAAAATATTATCCATCAACAGCAGAATTACAAAAATTAGAATATAACATTAAAGCAACAGCTAAAAACTTTGGACATTATAGTTGGAACATCGATATAAGTTGTTTCTATGCTCTAAACGAAACAAGTAATAAACGTTATGACCCAGATCCAGGATGTGACTGTGCTGACCCAGAATGTTATAAAAATAACGATGTTTGTAAAACACCAAAAACCACATCAACAATATCTTATAAAATAAGAACAGTAGATAATAAAGATTTATTCCCATCAACTGAAGGTAATGCTACAACAAGTTCAACAGATACTGGTAGAACACCAGGCTTTAACTGGACAGCAGAAGCAACAAATACAAAGAATAAAAATTATATTATTGCTCCATCTATTTTAAGAGAACAAATTCAAGATAAACAAGATAAAATATATGCTAACGATACAGAAAGTTCAAATGAATTAGATTATAGATTCTACCTAGATAAAACAACTCTAAGTAAAATCAGAAATTATACAAAGACTAAAGCAAATGGAAAATATACAACATTCAATGGAACATTCGAAGTAATAAATGGTGTTTCCGTATATAAAAGTAATTTATTTAGAGGAACTGGTAGTGAAATAGATTCTAAATATATCAAAAAGCTTGGACTACTAGGATGTAATAATCAAGCTAATAGTAATCAATGTGATAACTATGCTCAAGCAATAGGAGGTTAATATATGAATAAAGGAATGTTAACAGTAGGAATAATTATATTAGCTCTTATGGGCTTACTACTAATAAATGTAATTTCTAACTATTCAACAGGTAGTGAATTAGATTATTACTTAGTAAAAGAAACAGTAGAAGCCTCAATAGAAGATGCCGTAGATGTAAAATATTATCGTGATAATGGAGCAATTCGTATGGACAAAGAAAAGTTCGTAGAAAGCTTCTTAAGAAGATTTGCTGATAGTGTAGATAACACAAGAAACTATCGTATAAGCATATATGATATAAATGAAGTCCCACCAAAAGTAAGTGTAAAAGTTGATTCAGCAACCGTATTAAGTTTTGATAGTCAAAACCTAATCCTATCAACAAATTTTGATGCCATCGTTGAATCAACAAAAAAACACGATGTCTATCTAACACAAGCTTATGGTGATAAAGACAATGAATTAGGTCAACCAGTAGAAGTAGATCCTACTGATAAGGCGACAACTACATATTAAAAAAGAAGGAGAGAATGTAAAATGGGGAATAAAAATGGATTATTAAAATTCCTACAAAACAAAAACACCGTTACTGTAATTGGTGTAGTAGCAGCAGTTTTGGTATTATACGTAGGTTATAACATTCGTGTTAAAAATGCTATAAATCCAATAACTGTACCTTATGCTAAAGAAACAATCAAAGGTGGAACACAAATAACAGAGGATAAAGTTGGAACTATCCAAGTACCACCTTCAATGCTAAAAGGTAATGTACTTACAAATCAATCTCAAATAATTGATAAGTATGCAAGACCAGATAGTATTATTCCAGAAGGAAGTCTTTTCTACTCAACAGCAGTAGTTGAAGAAGGACAATTACCAAATAGTATCATTATGAAATATCAAAAAGGATATGTTTTATATAACATGGCTGTTACTACAGAATCAACTTATGGTAACTCTATATATCCAGAAAATTATATTGATATATATCTAAAAATAGTAAATAAAATTGATACAACAAATCCAAATGCTAGTAAAGAAAATGCAGATAAGATAATGTTTGGTAAATTATTAGAAAATGTTAAAGTACTAGCAGTAAAAGATGCTTCTGGTCAACCAGTATTTGCTAACTTAGATGAGCAAAGAACACCAGCGATGATTGTGTTTGCTGTACCAGAAAAATACTATATCTTATTGAAAAAAGCTGAATTCTTAAGAAACTATGATACAACATTAATACCAGTACCAACTAATGAAAGTTTGGCTGATAAACCAGGAAATATTAAATTATCAAGTGAAGAATTAGAACAATTTATCAATAAAGTAACAGTTACAATAGATCAATAAAAGAATAAAGAAGAAAAGAGTGGATGGTTAGATGAACGAAAATATTTTTGATAAACTTGATTTTGGACCTTTAAAGTCCCTACTAGAAAATGATGACATTACTGATATATCTTATGATAATAATGGACAAATATGGATTCGTTCTCTAACTCAAGGTTCTGTAAGAGTAGAAGTAAATGGTGCAACCCCAGAGTTCATTGAAAAACTAGCTTTTCAGTGTTCTAATGTTATGGGTACAACATTTAATAATGCTAAACCATTTCTAGATGCAGAGTCAGCTGAATTACGTTTAAACTTTGTACACCCATCAATTGCAACGAATGGTATTGCGATGGTTATTCGTAAAACTCCAGCTAAAATTAGATTGGAAAAGGAAAAATTATTAAAAGAAGATTATTTTACTCAAGATATACACGATATCTTAATAAAATGTGTTGAAGGTCACTGCAACATAATGGTTGCTGGTGAAACTGGTTCAGGTAAAACAGAGTTTGTTAAATACTTAGCCAGTCACACCAAGACAAACGAAAAAATAATTACAATTGAGGATACACTAGAATTACACTTAGATAAAATTTTTCCTCAAAGAGATATCGTTGCTATGAAAACAAATAATGTTGCTAGTTACACAGATGTATTAGTAACATGTATGCGTCAGAATCCAAAATGGATTCTACTATCAGAAGTACGTAGTGCTGAAGCAGTTTCTGCTGTAAGAAACTCAATTTCATCAGGTCACAATATCTTATCAACAATCCATGCTGATAAAGCATCTGCTATACCATATCGTCTATATAGCTTGATGGAAACAGACCTAGATGTTAATCAATTCCTATCGACAATATATAGATACATTCAATTAGGTGTTCATATTAGAGCTTATTATAGTAAAGAAAGAGGTCAATTTCATCGTGAAGTAGATGAAGTAACAGAATTCTATGTAGATGAAAATAATGAGCCGCAAAGTAGAGTGATTTATCAAAAAATGTTTGGTAAAGAACCAATGCTAAGAAAACCAAGTGAGCATTTAATTGAATATCTAGAAAACCAAAATATAGATATTAATTCAGTAGCTAGTCACATGGCTGATGACTTTCCATTTAATGCCGATGTTGATGAAGAAAATAAAAAGACTGAAGTACCAACAGAACAAGAAGTTCAAAAAAAAGTTAGTGAAGTACCTTCTCAAGCAGAAACAGTACCACAACAGGTAATACAACCTGTTATTCCAACTGGACAAGTTGTACAGCCAGGTGCTCCTCTACAGCCAACGATAGAGCAACCAGGCGTTGCCTCAGTTAATAATACTGTAGTACCATTACATCAAACTATTGTAGAACAACCAACCACTGTACCAACAAATGTAGCAGTTAGTAATGTAATGCCACTACAACCAACAGTAACACCAACACCAGTTGTACCATTACAACCAATAATTCCAGAACAACAAAATGCATCCCAAGTCATCTCAATACCACAAGTACAACCTGGAGTAATAACTAACCAAGTACAACAACCAACTGAATTACAAACATTACCAACAAATGTAGAACCATTACCAACATTAGATGGTTCAACAAGCCAACAATAAATAAAAAAGGGGAGTAATAAAAATGTATATTGAAGAATTACTAATAATAATAGTTATTGCTGTTGGTATTGTAGGATATCGTAGCTATAAAGGTCAAAACTTTGGAAAATTTATTACAGTTCAAGTACAACAAATGTATGATAGATTTGCCCCATATTCATTCAAAGTAGTAAGAGAAAAAACCAAAGAATTAGGTCAAGAATACACAGCCAAACAATATACAGTACAAGTAATAACAATGTCTATCTTTGCTGGAGTAGTAACATATTTATATTTCTATAACTTAGTAATTTGTATATTCTATATTCTTGCCGTCATAATGATAGTTCCATATTTATCATATTTAAGATGTAAAAGAATTTATAGTGAATTTATTTTTGAACAAATTCAAGTATATACATCAAACGTCATTATGGAATTTGCTACTACACAAAGTTTCGTAAAAGCACTAGAAGGAGTAAGAAACTCTGGTATTTTAGAAGACCCGGTAAAAAGTGATGTTGATTACATGATTGAATTAGCTTATAAAAATGGTAGTATTGATGAATCCCTTGCTCATATGAGTAGAACATATCCATACTATATTGTAAAAAACATGCACCAATTATTCTTACAAATAACAAAAGAAGGTGCTAGAAACTCAGCAGATTCACTAGATAACATGCAATTAGATATCGATATGTTAGTAGAAAGTGTATATCGTGACAGAATAGAAAGAGCAACATTCCATAAATCATTCCTACAGTTTGGTGTTATGTTATATTTAATGGCAATGTTAGTTCAATACTTACTTGGTAGAGAAACATATATCATTCTATTAGGAAGATGGTATGTAAAATTATTGTTACATGGTGTATTAATAATAAATTCATATTTTCTTCTAAAAGGAGAAAAATATTATAATGAGAATGTAGGTGCTGAGTAATGGAAGCGTTAATAGTAGGAGCAATCATAATAGGAATTTTAATATATAATGATACAATCGATAAAAAGAAATTTATGATTGATAATGAAAAATATTTACAAGCCTTAAGAGAAGAAGATTATACATTTTTAGTATATGCCAAGTATGGAGAAGATGTAGATGTCGATCAACTTTATATGAAAAGATGTACTAATGCTATTATTATATTTTTAGTAGTATTAGCCCTAACATCAACATCTGGAAGTGCATCAGGTAGTCTATTTAATCCTCAATTTTTCTTAAATCTAGTACTATCAATAGTAATTGGTGTTTTAGGATTTAAACTACCATACATGCAATTAAAAAGTTTTTATAAAACACACCTACATGAAATAGATATAATGTTACCATACTACCTAAAGAGTTTAGAAATATTAATTCAACACTATACAGTTCCAGTTGCTCTAGGTAAATCAATAGATGATGCTCCTGATATATTTAAACCTGGACTAAGAGAATTAATAAATAAGATAAACTCTGGTGATTCAACAATTGATCCATATATGGATTTTGCTAATACTTATCCAGTACGCGATTCAATGCGTATGATGCGTCTATTGTATAGATTAGGTTTAGGTTCACAAGAAAAGAAACAAGAAAGATTAATGATGTTTTCAAAAACAGTATCAAATCTTCAAAATAAAGCTCGTGAAACTAAATATAAAGAACGTCTAAATCATATGGAAAGTCAAACTATGATTATGTTAGTAGTAACTGGTGTAGGAGTAATGTTAATTATCTTAATTTCTATGATGATGATGTTCAATATGTAATAAAAAATATTGATAAAAAAAGACTATTTTGTTATAATTAAAATGTGAAGATAGGAAAGGAGATGTATATATAAATGAAAGCGGCAACCGGTGAATTAAATTTAACAGTAATTACATTAATCGCAATCGCAGCTGTAATTGGTTTCTTCTGGGTTATGTGGCCAAATATTAAATCAGCTATTAATAGTCAATGGGGAAATATTAGTGGTAATGATCCTAACGGTATGATCGTTCTTGAAAGAAGATAAATAAAAAGAGGTGATTAGCTATGCGTGATGCGTTTGGTGGACTTATGAACATGGTAATTATCGTTGTCTTTTTAGTATTAGTTTCTGGCTATTTAGCATTTAATGTTAACTACACCAAAGCTTTTCGTGTAAAAAATAAAATAATCACTACAATAGAACAATATGAAGGAAACTGTGGTAATGAAAATAGTGCTTGTAATCAAGAAATTATAAGTTACATGAAAGAATTAGGATATAATGCTGATACAAATATGAGAATTGAAGGTTATGAATGTCAAAATGGATATTGTATTCAAAGAATAGAACCAAATAGAGATTCAGCATCAGTAAATGATCAAGAAAAGAAAGTTTATTACAGAGTAGTAACAGCTATAGTAATAGACATTCCTATAATAAACAAAATTATGCCACAGTTAAAAATATTTCAAGTATCAGGTACAACAAAACAATTTGTACCAACTACATAATAAGGAAAAGATAATATGAATGTTATTATAGCTAATGAACAGCAACAAATACTATCAAATCTTGATATAGATATTATAAAAAATATAACGGGAAGTTATGATGCTAGAGAAATAGTTAGTATGTTCAAAGACTTTTTCTTTAATAAAATGATACTTGATGTAACAGCAATAAAAGGATATGAGAATGCAGATAATTATTTAGTTCTAGCTCAGCAACTTGATCCTGGTAAAATAATTTTATTTATACCAGAGAATAATAAGCAATTATGTACTTCTATGTTTTTATCAAAGATAATTACATTTGGTATATATAACTTCACTACTAATATAGATGGTATTAAGTATTTAATACAAAAACCTAATACTTATGCCGATGTAGAGAATCTTCTCCACATGGTAAGACCTGTGGTGGTATCCGAAAATAGTAATATGCCTCCAAATACTGTATCAAAAGTAATTGGTTTTAGAAGTATTACAGATTGTGCAGGTTCTACAACATTAATTTATATGTTAAAAAAAGAATTAGAATCAGCAATGAATGCCACAGTCTTAGCTATTGAAGTAGATAAAAGAGATTTTGTATTTTTCAATGAGAAGAATATGATTTCAACTACGAAAGAAGATCTAAAAGATATTATTTCTCAAAATACAGAAGCACAAGTAATATTAGTAGATTTAAATGCATATCCCCATGATGAGGTATGCCAAAAAGTGTTTTATTTAGTGGAACCAAGTATAATAAAACTTAACAAGGCAATAAGAAGAGAACCTAATGTCTTCAATAGAATAAGAAACAAAAATGTTATCTTAACAAAAAGTCTATTGTCAAATAAAGATATTGCTGATTTTGAGATAGAATCAAATATAAAAGTATTTTATAATATGCCACCATTAGATGAAAGGCAAAGAAATGGCGCTATAAATGATTTCTTAGGCAGAATCGGTTTAATATCATCAATACCTAATACAAATAATTCAGGACGTGTTTTTGGATTATTTAGAAGATAAGATTGACAAATAACAGTTAATAAGATATTATATTTATAGCAAAGGAGAGGTACTATGAAAAATGTAGGTCAAGTCGGCGGTGCATGTGACGGACTAGATCCAGTAATCAAAATAATAAGAGATGGAGTTTTAAAATATGTATGTATATTAATTCCAATTGGTCTACTTTTATTTGGTGTTTTTGATTTAGGAAAAGCAGTTATCGCTAGTGATGAAAAAGAAGTTAAAGCAGCTCAAAGTAGGTTAATTAAAAGAGTTATTTATGCCGTATTAGTATTTTTAGTACCACAAATAGTTTCGTTAATAATGAATGTGGTAGCAATTGGTGTAGGCGATGAAGATACTACTAGTTGGGCTTCTTGCTGGAACAATGCATATGTAGTAAATAAATAAATGAATAGCAAATAATTGCTATTTTTTTTTTGCTATGATATATTTATTATGTTATAATGTATTTGGAGTGATCTATATGAAAAAAGGAACTACTTTTTGTTTCTTATTAATAATAGGACTAACAATGCTTAGTTCTTTTAGTGTATCAGCAAAAAGTTTAGTAGCAACTAATATAAAAGTGAGTAATTATGTGCAAATTGCTGATGGAGTACGATTTGAAGACGGAAATTTAAGTTGTGATGGAGACAATTCCATACTTGGAAATGTAAACGATGAAAATTCTGTAGCTTGGCTTGTAAATGAAATATTAAATTACTTAAAAATAATTGGACCATTCTTGGTACTAATATTAAGTAGTATTGAATTTGTAAAAGCAATATTAACATCCGATGATGAGAGTCTGTCTAAAGCTCAGAAAAACTTAATAACACGTTTAATATTGGCAGCAGCACTTTTTGTTTTACCAACATTAATAAGTGTAATTTTAAATGTCTTCGGAATAACATCAAATGAAATATGTATATTTCAATAGAATAAAGGTAAGAGGTGATAGTAAATGTCAGATTTAATGCCAGTTTCGATAATGTCAGACCTAATAAGAACTGTGTTAGTAACTGTTATAGATAGACCAGCTTATATAATTTTGGATTTAATTTATAGAGTGTTTTTTCAAGTAGCAACTGCTGATATACTTAGTAATGAAATAGTAAGAACAGTTTATTATAGATGCCAAATGGTAATTGGTATTTTTATGCTCTTTAAATTTGCGGTAACCATATTAGAGGGAATTGTAGATCCTACAAAGATTACCGACAAAAAACAAGGGGCTGGAAAAATAATAACTAGAATAATTACATCACTTGTTATTCTAGCTTTAATAACACCAATTAATATTCCAAATCCAAAACCTGGGTGGGAAACAGAATTGAATAATAATGGTATTATCTTTGGTGCTCTATATTCATTACAGGATAGAATATTAAATAATAATACTTTAGGAAAACTAATTTTAGGTACTTTAGATAATGAAAAAACAAAAACCAATAATAGTGTTGCCGAATCAGCATCACAATTTACAAAGAGTATTGCTAAAGGATTTATAAGATATAATTTGAAAGATAGCAATCTAGCAAACCTAGAGGACCCAACAAGTGAAAAATACCGAGGACAAGGTTATCTGGAATATGAGGATATTGCAGATAATCTAGCGTGTAAATCAATTGATCCTGATGTTGCTAAAGTTTATGATGATGGAAGTGCATGGGATATCCTTAGCCTAGTAAATACAACTTGTGGTTCACAAAGAGGTGGCCTATGGGGAACAATGTCAGGTATAGCTAGTAAAATCTTCGGTACTGATAGCTATGTTTTTGCTTATAGTCCAATAGGTGGAATATGTGCCTACATAATCGCAATAATCTTAATCGGATTTACAGTTGATATTGCAATTCGTACAATAAAGCTAGCAGTATTAAGACTAATTGCTCCAATTCCAATAATAAGTCACATGAACATTTCGGCAAAGGAAAGTAAAGGAACTGATTCATTTAGTCTTTGGGTAAAAGCAGTAACTACAACATATATAGACTTATTCGTTAGATTAGCAGTATTATATTTTGTAATAGCAATAATTCAAGAAATAATATCACCAGCCGGGGTAAAAATTGATCTAGGAACAGGATTTGCTGCTGCTATAGCCTTTGTATTCATAGTAATAGGATTATTACTATTTGCAAGACAAGCTCCTAAATTCTTTCAAGATGTTTTAGGATTACAAGGAACTATGAGTAATATTGGTTTATCAGCTATTGTATCCGGAGCAGGAGCACTAAGACAAGGAGGAACATTCCAAGATGCTCTTTGGGCCGGACAAGATTCCATTGATAATAATATTAATGCAATTAATAGTGGTAAAGCACCTCCGAGCGTAGGCATGGCATACAATGCTGGTAGAGATTTAGCAGCACAGATAATTACCGGTAATGATAAGATGACAGCCAGAACTATGGCTAGAGGAAGAAGCAGATTATCACATGAAGGAATTACTCCTGATATTGCAAGTAGATACAAAAATGATATGAAATTACAGAAGAATCTTCTACAAGGAATGGAAGATGCTCAAAGAAATGGACCAGATAGCCGTGGAATGTATGCAGTTCATTATTATGATCCAATAGCAAAAACACACCAAACTAGCTATGTATCTCAAGCAGACTTTGCAAAAAAGTTAACAGTGCAACGTACTAATGCTGCTAAGGCTGAATCTGCATACAACGATATGAAGGCAGAACAACAAAAGTACGGCCAAACTGTTGGTTATCGAGAAGAACAACGTGGCAGAAAACATCCTTATACTTCAGCAAGAAGACAAAGAAGAAATGCTGCAAACCATACTTCAACAATGGCAGATAATTGGCATGATAATACAGCGGAAGATTTTAATAGAGATAATGGCCTTGACCCAACAATTGGCAATACGTTATAAAAAATTAAAAAGGAGTGTGATATAAGTGAATGATTATTTAATACCTGCTAATACAAAAAAGGGTCAATTGATTTTAGGTATATTTAGAACGAGTGACTTGATATTATTAATAGCTGGTGTCTTTACAACGGTAATGATACTAGCTTTAATACCAATCACTTCAACACTAGGTACAATACTAGCATTATCCCCTGGCGTTATATGCGCAATGCTAGTTGCACCTGTACCATATTATCATAATGTTTTAAACATAATTATCGAGGTATATGATTATTTAACATCAAGACAAACATATCGTTGGAAAGGTTGGTGCTATAAAGAATGGCTAAAAAAGTAACATCTGGTTATACTGAAGATTGGTTACCAGTAAGAGGTATTCAAAATGGTTTTATAATAACTACAAATAATCAGAAAGTAACAGGAGTAAAAATTACTCCAAGAAATATTTTTATTCTTGATCCACAAGCACAAGATAATGTTTTGATAAGTTTAAAAAACTTCTACAATATGTTAGATTTTGAGTTCTGGCTAGTAGTTGCTGATAGACCAGTAGACATCTCCGTTTACATGGCTCAATTACAATTACTATATAATGAGGCTACTGATCCAGCTATTAGGAAATTAATATTACAAGACATAAATAAAGGTAATATGTTTATTAACAACAATGTTGTTGATACAGAATACTATATTTTATTTAAAGATAAAAATGTTGATTTATTACAAAAACGTGTAAGAACTATGATAAACGGTTTAGCTAGTTGTGGACTTAATGCAGCTCAAGTTAATAATTCTGATTTACGTATAATCTTAGAAAATTTCTTAAATGGGGGAACGAATACTGAGTTTGGGACGGTGATGTCATAATGAGTATTGGAATAAGAAGTCAGTTAGCTCCAAAAGGACTACATTTTAATCCAAGTGATTTTACTATAAGCGACAATTACGCTACAATTTTAACAGTAGTTTCTTACCCAAAATATATTCAACCAGGTTACTTATCATCATTAACAAATATGCCTGGTATTAAAGTAGTTGTAAAACACATTCCTGTACCATTCCAACAGATGGCAAAAATGTTAAATAAACAAGTGGCTGATTTAAGAGAAAAATATCGTAATGAAAGAGATTTAACAGTTCAAGAAAGATATCGTCAAGATGCTGAAAGTTTGGAATATTTCATTTCCATGCTAGCAGCTAGTCAAGCACGTATCTTTGACTTTCAAATGCATATTATGATTACTTCTCCAACAAAAGAAGGATTGGAATTAAAAAAAGTAAATGTTAAAAACTACTTAGATGCTATGGGATTACGTGCTGTATCACTACGTTTTGAACAAGAAAAAGTACTAAAATCAATTTTACCTATTTTCCCATCTCAAGATGTAGAACAAAGAATTGGTACTCCAATTCCATCAGTTACAATAGCAGCTATGTATCCATTTATTTTTGATAGTATAAAAGATCCAGGACTATCAACACTACTTGGTGTAGATTTCTCTGGAGGAGTAATTTTATTTAACCAATTCTTATATAAAATAAGAAAAGAAAATAACCGTAACAACGCTAATATGATTGTTTTAGGTACATCTGGTTCAGGTAAATCAACTGCAGCTAAACTTCTTCTAAGAGGTCACATCCGTAATGGTTGTCAAATAGTTATAATCGATCCAGAAGATGAATTTAGAGATATTACTCAAACTTATGGTGGAGATACAATAGATATTGGTAAAGGTGGAGAATTTGGTTTAATTAACCCACTAGAAGTAGTAATCGATGCCGATGAAGAAGAAATAAAACAAGGCCTAGGTTACACAGTCCTAACAAGAACACTTCAATTCTTAAAAGCCTTTATGAAATACTATGATCCATCAATTCAAGAAGATGTCCTAACAATGTTTAGTGAAGTAGTACAAGATACATATAAACGTTTTGGAATTGACTTTAATACTGATTTTTCACACTTTACAAGTGCTGACTATCCAACCTTTAGTGATGTATATGCAACAATAAAAGGTAGATTAATGTCAATGACTGAACAAACTCAAGAACGTGAAATAATGGAACGTCTTGAATTAAAAGTTAGACCAATCACAAAAGAGTTAAAGTTCTATTTTGATGGTCATACAACCATAAGTAGAGATAGTGACTTCATGGTATTTAATATAAAAGAATTAATGAATAGTGATTCAACAGTTAAAAATGCTTTATTCTTTAACGTTTTAAAATATGCATGGGGCTTATGCTTAGACTATGACGTTGATACAGTACTAATGGTAGATGAAGCACACGTCCTATTAGGCGATAAAAATACACTAGGTGCTGACTTCTTAGCTCAGGTACAACGTCGTGCCCGTAAATATAACACAGGAACAATTATCATAACACAACAACCAAGTGATTTCTCAGATCCTGCCGTTATAACACAAGGTAAAGCAATTTTTGATAACTCATCATATTATTTAGTAATGGGCTTGAAAAAACAAGCTGTAGAAGATTTATCATTACTAATTGATTTAAATGATAGTGAAAAAGAAAGTATAAAACGCTATTCTCAAGGTGAAGCATTATTTGTATGTGGAAACAGACGTATGAGAATAAATATAACTGTAACAAAAGAAGAATTAGACTCTTTCGGTACTGGGGGAGGACTATAGTAAGTAGTTAGGTGGTGATAGCATGTCAGCGTATAAAGCCAATAGAAATGGTGATAGTAGCAATCTTTCTGAAAAAGAAAGAGCTGATAAAAATAATGCCCAAAACGTTAGAAATGCCGCTGACGTAGCTATTGCCAGTGGGCATCCAGTAGCTGCTGCTATTGGAGGTGCTGTAAAGACAGCAGACAAAATAACTGGTGGAAAAGCTAGTGAAGGATTAGGTAAAGCTGCAACCAAGGTAATGAACAAAATGCCTAATGGTAAAGCAATGCAAAATGCTTCCAATAAATTAAATGAGTCCGGTGCTGGTGATGCCATAGGTAAAGCTGCTGCCATGAAAAATGGTGCTGGAGGTACATCAGGAGCTACTGGTGCTGGAGCAAAAGCTAGTTCTGGTGCCCAAGGGGCTGCTGGAGCGGGTGACGGAACAAAAGCCGGTTCTGAAATGCCTAAAAAACCATTACTAGGAAATAAAGATAACTCAAAAGAAAAGTCTCCAGATACTTTTAGTGGAGAAGGTTTTGGAAATATCAATTTTAAAAAAGTAGCGATGATTCTATTACCAGTGATAGTTGTAGGATTTGGCTTTATATTATTAATATTGTCAGCTTACTCAGTAACAATGGGTGGCTTTGATGAAGCCTTTGGAGCAGCGGGGGCTTCTGGTGAATCAACTGGAAATCTTAATTATTCAACAAACGACCCAAAAGCTCAGGAATTTTATAAAAGAATAAATGAAGTAAAATTAAGTCTTCAAATGTCTGGTAAAAACATAACAGCAGTACAAATAGTTGCTGTTTATCGTGTTTTATCTTCAAAAGATGCTAGCATCAATTATGAAAGCATGACTACAGATAAATTAAAAGCTATAGGAATAGCTGCAGCTGATGGTTATAGTGATGATGCCGATATTTATGCAGCTAACTTAGCAGATTCAATATTTGCAGAATACTTTCCGGAGTATGAATTTGAAAGAAGAAAAAATCTTGGAATGCAAGTTGTTGATTATATAGAAAACTATAACGACCTTGTTAGTGATTATAACACTACTACCTGCGCAGCACAAGGAACTTGTAGCTACACTATCAAAGGTATAAATACAGGTAATACATCAGTAGCTAAAAACTTAAATGCAGGTAATATAAAAGTACGATTAATGAATTGTAAAAATCAAGGATGGGGTACACCAATAGCAGGTGAACAACTAATTGATTTAGAAAAATATATATTAGGTGTTGTCTACGGAGAAATGGGTGAAGGACAAAATACAGAAGTATACAAAGTCCAAGCTGTTGTAGCTCGTTCATTCGCCTTAAGTAGACCAACTGCCATGAATAACTCTGGTGGAACAAAACTAATAAGTGAAAATGGCCAAACAATATTACAAATAAGAAACTGTACAGAAGATCAAGTTTACTGTGATCCTGATCAAGGTTGTTCAACTACTGTTAGTGCCGTAGAGGCCGATAGAGCAGGAGCAACAATCTATTCAGGAGCAACAACAAAACCAGTAACAATAAAAAGAGCTCTTGCCCAAGACTCACCATTACGTTCAGCAGTAAGTTCTGTAATGGGACAAGTAGCCGTAGATAGTAATGGTTACATTGCCAATATTGGTTATCAAAGTACTATTCAAAATAGATGGAAACAAATGGTTTCATCTGGTATGGATTATAAACAAGTAATAATATCAGATTATTCTTTAGTATCAAGCATTGTCGAAAATACTTGTAATATAAATGGAACATCATCATGCGCCGTAGGAGCTTCAGGACCATACGCAAACTGGAAACAATATGAAGGTTCATGGGTAAATATAACCTTAGGTAATTCAGGTAAAACAATAAACCAAATCGGTTGTCTAGCAACTTCAATTTCCATGTTAATAGCTAAATCAGGTGTTCCAACAAATGTCCAAGGAGATTTTAACCCTGGTAGTTTCGTAGAAGCCATGAATAGAAATGGTGGTTTCGTAAATGGTGGTAACCTAGTATGGGGAGCTGTTCAAAGAGTAGCGCCACAATTTAAATACGTAAACAAAATAAATATTCATTGGATGAGTCAATCACAAAAACTAAGTAAACTACAAGAGTTACTAAACCAAGGTTACTATGTAGTTGCTGAAGTAAAAGGTGATACAGGACAACACTGGGTAGCAATAGATAACATATCTAATAACCAAATAGTAATGATGGACCCAGGAAGCAGTTCAACTAATATGTGGGCAAGATACAATTGGGCCAATACAAGTTGCTTTAGTTATTTCAAAGCTGGATAGGAGAAAAGAATGAAAAAAAGGTATATTGTGATTCTAATTATTATAGTAGTTTACTTTGCAGTTTTCTTTTTATTATATGGAAGAGAAAATTATAAACAAAGTAAATTAAAAACAACAATTATAGTAAATAACAGTTCAATTTGGCAACTAGAAGAAAATAGTTGGACTAATATAACAAACTCTACTTCTGAGAAAAGTGCCTTAAATTGGGAAGAATTTAATATTATTATAAATAATAAAAATGTTGGTAAATATGATATTGTCTATGATGAACAATGGTATTTATTTGATAAGAATAGAAAGCCATATAACTATACCGGTAATTTAATTGCTTATCAAGCAAACTATACAATGAAAGTAAAAGACTTTACTAAAAAAGAAATAACTGACTATACAATAGTAAATAAAGTACTTGAAGAAAATAATCTAAGTATTAATCAAGAGTTTACTGTTAGTAATTATATAGATGTAGATTATGATAATGATGGAGTAGATGAAAGGCTATACTTTATAAGTAATGCCTTTCCAATAGATACTAATCCAAGTACTATATTTAGTATTGTTTTTGTTGAAAAAGAAAATAAAATCTATCAAATATATAAATCAATCGAAGAAAATAGAAGTTTTAATGGTTGTAAACCATATATAAGTGCTATAATAGACGTCAATGAAGACAACAAGTATGAATTTATTCTTTCTTGTAGTAGATATAGTGTTGAAGCACCAATCGATATGCTATATCAATTTAAGGATAATGAATTTAAAATAATTGTTAGTAATCAATAAAATATAATGACGTTTTCAAAAGTAGATGTTATAATATAAGCGAAAGGGAGTAGTAATATGAAATTAAAGTTTAGAGCAGATCCACATGATTTACTAGTGTTCGGAATATTTGCTGGTTTTTTACTATATGTAGTTGCAATTGTTGTATCAAACCTAGCTTCATTTGCAACAGAAGGGACATTATCAGGTTTTAATCCATTCCCAGCATTTGAACCAAGATATATTCTAACAACTTTAATGCTTTTCATATTAGCACTTGGAGCTTTATTTATAAGTGTAAGTTCTTACTTTTTTGATAGAGAAAAAGGTCTAGGTCTAACAACAGAGAAGAAAGATAAAGGATATTCTCGTTGGGCTAAAGATAAAGAAATCAAAGAAGAATTAGAGTGTGTACCAGTCCAAGCCAAAAGAGCTAAAGCTGCCGGTATTCCACTAATTGTTACAAAAGAAGAGTTATGGGTAGATAATGGTGAATATCATTCCTTAATCATTGGTGCTACTGGTTCAGGTAAAACACAAGGTGTTGTTTTTCCACAAGTACATAGTTTGGCAAAAGCTAGAGAATCAATGATTATAACCGACCCTAAAGGTGAAATTTATGAAAAATCAAGCGTCATGCTAAAGGAAATGGGTTATCAAATTTTATTATTAAACTTCCGTGACCCACAAAATGGTAGTGCTTGGAATCCAATGACTTTACCATATAAATTATATAAACAAGGTAATCATGATAAAGCAATTGAGTTACTTGATGACTTAGCTTTAAATATTCTTTATGATGACAGTAATAAAAATGCTGATCCATTCTGGGAAAAAACATCAGCTGACTACTTCTCAGGAGTAGCACTAGGATTATTTGAAGATGCTAAACCAGATGAAATAAATATTAATAGTATCTCTTTAGCGACAACAACAGGTGAAGAAAAATTTGGTGGTTCAACATACATAAAAGAATACTTTGCTGCTAAAGACCCAGCTAGTGCTGCCGCTATCAATGCTTCAAGTACAATAATGGCACCAACAGAAACTAAAGGTAGTATATTATCTGTATTTAAACAAAAAGTTAAACTATTTGCATCTCGTGATAATCTAAGTGAAATGTTATCTTATAGTAGTGTAGACCTAGAGAGTATAGGTGAAAGACCAACTGCTGTATTTATCGTTATTCAAGATGAAAAGAAAACATATCACTCATTAGTTACAATTCTATTAAAACAAATATATGAAACATTAATTTCAACAGCACAAAAACATGGTGGAAAATTACCAGTAAGAACAAATTTCATTCTAGACGAGTTTGCCAACATGCCGCCATTAAAAGACGTAACAACAATGATTACCGCAGCACGTTCAAGACGTATTAGATTTACAATGATTATTCAAAACTTTGCTCAATTAGATGCTGTTTACGGTAAAGATGATGCTGAAACAATTAGAGGTAACTGTGGTAATATTATTTACTTAATTACAACAGAATTAAAAGCCTTAGAAGAAATATCTAAGATGTGTGGTGAAGTAAAATCTAAAAAAGATGAAAAGACTGCTTCAACTCCATTAGTAACAGTATCAGACTTACAAAGAATGAAACAATATGAAACAGTAATTCTACGTATGCGTAAACAACCATTTAAAACAAAATTAACACCAAACTTTGAAATAAATTGGGGTAAGAATTATCCTTTAGCAAAGTATCCAACTAGACCAAAAAGAGAAGTTCATACTTTTGATATAAAAGAATTCGTTAAAAATCAAAAGAAAAAGAAATTGCTAGAAATGATGAATGCAGCAGAAGCAGAAAGTACTGGAGCAACAGATAAGCCTGCTGAGAAGTTTAATGAATTTAGCTTTGGCGAAAAGAAACCTGCAGCTATGGGTAGAGGTCTTTCTTCAAGTACATCACAAGACTTTACATCTTCATTCTTAGATAGAAAAAAAGAACCAGAAAAGAAACCTTTTGAACCTGTATTTGTTCCAGATGAAAGACAAAAGGAAAATTCAATAAACTCATTTGCAGACACTAAGTTTAGTCCAATGCAAGAAAGTTCAAAAACTCAAGCAAATAATGATAGTGACTTTAACTTTGATGTTGATGAATTAGTAAAAAAGATTGATGCAAAAATAGCCGAACTTGAGGAAGAAGAAAAGAAAAACAAAGGAAAAGAAGAACAAAAAATAACTCCGATTCCAGAAGTATCAGTTCCAAAAACACCAGAGTCAGCTCAAGAGTCAGTACAAACACCAATTCCTGAAGTTACAGAACTAAAACCAACTCCTGTAGTTGAAAATAAACCTGTTAATAATCTAGAGTTATCAGACGATGATTCAGACGATGACTTCTTTGATGACTTTTTTGATAATTAATATAAGGAAGGAGCTTAAATTATGAATATTAAGTTTGATTTGGGTAAAAAGGATGGCAAAGTGAATGATATTGAAGCAGATGAATTAGATGAATTCGACGATTTAGATGCTGACAATGATTCATCTACTGATTATGTAGCAACAAAAAAGAATTTCATTGATGAAGATAATGATAAAGATGACGATGACGATGATACTGACGATGATGAAGATAAAAAGTCTTCGCCAAAGAAATCATCAGGCAATAGTGATTTCAAACTATTTTTAATGAAACTTGCTTTCATTATAGTAGGTATAATAGTTCTACTATTTGTAGTACTAAGTATAGCATCAGGTGGAAACCGCTATAGTTATGAAAAGATAGAGAAAATTATGACTAATGCAGCAAAATCTTATTTTGCTGATTATCCAGAAAATCTACCAAAGACGGAATCACAAATCGTTGAAGTTGAAACTCCAACATTAGTTCAAGCAGGAAAGATGAAAGATTTGAATGAATATACAAAAAAAGGTGTTGTATGTACAGGAAAAGTAAGTGTTGCCAAAACCGGTAATGACTATACATATACACCAGATTTAAACTGTGGCGAAAGTTATAGAAGTAAAACTTTAGCAAACGCTATCATTGATGATTCACCAGTAACAACATCAGGATATGGTCTATATAAATTAGATGATTACTATGTATTCCGTGGTGAAAATGTTAATAATTATGTTCAATTAGGTGATACAATCTGGAGAGCAGTTAAATTAGATACCAATAGAAATGTTTATTTAGTAACTGAAGAATATTCTGGATACAGTAGTTCTTGGGATGATCGATACAATACACAGACTGGTTACAAGACTGGTATTAATAATTATTCAACAAGTAGATTAAAAGATTTTCTAGATGAAATTTACAACGAGACAAAGAAAGACGAAAGAACTTTTACTGACTCAGATAGAGCAAAATTATCAAGATTTGATGTATGTACTGGTAAAAAAGATGCTAACAGTAAAATAAATAATAACAGTATAGAATGTCAAACAACTGAAAAAAGTCAAATTCTAGGAGTCTTAACTTTATCAGATTTTATTAATGCTAGTGTTGATCCAAATTGTACATCAGGAGCAAGTATCTCTTGTCAAAACTATAATTACTTAGTAACAGATTATAAATGGTGGACATCAACACCAGTAGCAAATACAACATCACATGCATATTCTATAACAGGTGATGGAACAATCAAAAAATCTATTTGTAGTAGTTACAATTATGTAAGACCAGTAATAAAGTTAAGTAGTCGTACAATGATAACTGGTGGTAATGGTACAGAAAAAGAACCATACATAATAAAATAATAGGAGTCTATAATTACTATAGATTCTTTTTTTTCATCTAATATTATAGAGGTGAATATATGACAATAGATATGCAAGAGTTCCTAAATATCTATAAAAGTCAAAACATCAACATTATTGATATAAGAAGTAAATACATATATGAATTAAGTCATATAAATAAAAGTATTAATATTCCATATGAATATTTACTCCTAACTCCAGAAAAATATCTAAATCCAGATGAAAAATATTATCTGTATTGTCAAGCTGGATATACTAGTAAAGAAGTTTCTAAAAGATTAAATGTCAAAGGATATAATACAATTAGTATAAATGGTGGATACAATAGTTATAAACTAAATATGAAAAATTTTAAAATATAATAAAGGGTACTAGACAATAGTACTCTTTTAATATGTAAAGCAGAAAATGATTGTATAGACCAAGTTTTTTTTTTGTATTATAATAAAGAAGAAGGTGAGTAAATTGGATATAATTAATACATTCATTGAATACAGTACAAACATCATATCAAATGGTGGAGTACTATTAGGAATGCTTCTAATTGCTATTGAGTCATTTATTCCAGTATTACCATTAAGTGTATTTGTAGCTCTAAATACTCATACTTTTGGTCTCTTACCAGGAATATTAATGTCTTGGATATCAACTTGTATAGGGTGCTTTATATCATATTCTATTTTTTATTATGTATCTAATAACGTAATATATAAACATCTAAGTAAAAAAACTATGAAAAAAGTAGATAAAGCTATCGACAAGTTTAAAAATATATCTTTGTCAAACCTAACCGTCATAATAACCTTACCCTTTACTCCAGCCTTTCTAATAAATATTTTGTCAGGAGTGTCAGGTATGTCTCGTAAAAAGTTTTTAGTAGCCATCTTAATAGGCAAAATATTTATGATAAGTTTTTGGGGCTATATTGGTAAGAGTCTAGTAGAAAGTATGACCGATATAACGACAATTATAATTATGTCCATCATGATAATAATTGCTTATGTATTATCAAAAGTAATAGGTAAAAAAGCTAACATAGATTAAAAAAGGAGAATAGAAATGGAATATATAATTATTATTTTATTAATTATAAATCTAATTTTAGGAGTAATATCACTATTTAAAAATATAAATGAAAGTAATATTACTGAACGTCTAGGAAAACTAGAAGTAAGTATGATGAAGGAATTAGGTGACTTTAAATCTGATATAAGTCGTAACTTGAACAAAGACTTTACTACTTTAAATGAACAAGTAGAAAGACGCTTAATTGCTATAAATGAAAGAGTAAATGAAAGGCTAGATCAAAACTTTGAAAAGACTAATAAAACATTTATGAACGTCATTGAACGACTATCAAAAATAGATGAAGCTCAAAAGAAAATAGAAACACTATCAACTGATATAGTTAGTCTTCAAAGTATTTTAACCGATAAAAAGACTAGGGGAATCTTTGGTGAAGTAAACTTAAAGCATATTCTAACAAGTGTCTTTGGTGAAAGAAATGACAGTCTCTTCCGACTTCAATACACCCTAAGTACTGGAGTAATAGCCGACTCTGTAGTTTTTGCCCCAGAACCTCTAGGAACAATCGCAATAGACTCAAAGTTTCCACTAGAACACTACCAACTAATGGTCGATAAAAAATTAACTCCAGACTTAAGAGAAAATTATGAAAGACTATTTAAACAAGATATGAAAAAACATATAGATGCTATAAGCAGCAAATATATAATTCCTGGTGAAACAGCAGATCAAGCCATACTATTTTTACCAGCTGAAGCTATCTTTGCCGAAATAAACGCATATCACCAAGATATCATTGACTATGCCTATAAAAAGAAAGTATGGATAACTTCTCCAACAACACTAATATCAACATTAACTGTCGTAGAAATGATAATAAAAAATATCGAACGTGATAAATATACATCTATAATTCATGAAGAATTAAATAAACTAGGACTCGAATTTGCTAGATACAAAGAACGATGGGATAAACTAGCAAGAAGTATTCAAACAGTAAATAAAGATGTTGAAAATGTCTCTATAACAACAGATAAAATAACTAAGAAATTTGAAACAATAAACAAAGTAGAAGTAGCAAGTCTAGACTATACTAATAATAAGATAGAATAATATTCTAGAAGGAGGATAATATGAATAATGAACAAAATAATGGTTTTAATTCTCTTTACAATAATGATAATAACACAAACCCAAAATCAACAATTAATAATCCCTTTGACATTATAATGGATGATGAACCTGAAAATGATACTTTTAGTAACAGTATAAATATTGTTCCTCTTAATAATAAAGTAGATAACTCAGAAAAAAACAACTATCAAAATACAAATAAAAAACAAATGCAAAGTAATAATCTCAATCAAACACAACAAATAACGAACCTAAATGACTTTCAAAGAAAAGATCTCTTGATGACCTATGTTGGTTTTAAATACGAAAAGTTTTCTACTCAAGTTTTCAATATACCTGCCTTAATCTTTGCTGAATTTTACTTATTTTATCGTCGTATGACTTTATTTGGTTTACTCATGTTAATAAGCAGAACATTACTGTTTGTCTACGTAAATCCATATATCTCATTTATTATAAATATATTATTAGCTTTTTCCTTTAACAAAATATATTTATATCATGCCAAAAAGAAAATAAACAAGATTGAAAAAAATAATAGTTCTCTATCATATGCTGAAATAAGAGAAAAAGTAATTGCCTCTGGTGGTACTAAACAGTCATCTGCTGTAGTAGCCTTCATCCTATATTTACTAGTCATAGTAGCAACTCTAATAATAGTAGGAGCCATCGATATAACCACAGGACCATTATCAAACTTTAATATTTTTACTATTCTTGGTAAAAATCCCAAATTTAATGGTAAAATTCAATATGAAAAGAATATTAATATTAATAAATACTATCAAATAGTAATGCCAGAAGAAATAATATCTTCAAGTTCTAATACTAATATAATTGGTAATATAAAAACTAATCCACTAGCTGGTGAGAGTACTTGTAATTATAAATTCAATATCTTAAAAGACTACATAGACGCTAAAGACTTAGCAAATCAAATGTCTAAATACTATAAAGTAAAAAAACCAAAAGAACTCCAAATAAATAGTATAACTTGGTATCATATTTCTTATGAAGATAATGTTAAAGTTAATCTTTATCTAACAACTAGAAATAAACGAGTATATATGTATGAATTTAGTGAAGAAAAGAATGCTAACTCAACATATTGTGAAAAATATAATAACAGTATTATTAACTCTATATTTTATAACTAAAGCACAATTAGTGCTTTTTTTCTGTCTTAAAAATCCCTAACTCATCATAAGTATTAATATGATAACAAGAATAATTATAATGCTTATTGCTGCCATTTTTATGATATTAGGTTTAACTTATATAATTATATACATTAATCTTTTTACATTTGGTTATACTATAAACGAATATTTATATTATATTTTAACACAACCAGAATGCCTACTTTATATAATAGGTCTACTAACAGAAATAATAGCTATTTATACTTGGAAAGGAAAGAAAAAATGAATTATATTTATGACATATTATTAAATTTTAATGATACAGAAAACTATTTTGAGTTTTATGAATGGAAAGAAGATGATATTTTTGAACACATAAAAAAAATACCCATAGTAAGAATATCTAAAGAAATAATGTTTGACTTTCTAACCAGCAAAATAAAAGTTTCATCTATCTTCCTAGAATCTATAAAGGGAAATACTATTTCTTATAAAAACAAAAAAGATATAAAGTATGGATGTTTATTTTGTGATCTTAATAAAGTCTTAGCTGTAGAATTTAATGGAAAAGGTCTATCTTTAAGTAAAAGTACTTTATTATTAGATGAAGAAGAAGATGTCATTGATGAGACCACTCTTTTAGATGAAGAAGAAGTAGAGTATGAAGTGATAGAGAAGTATTCTAATAATTTATTTTTAACTAGAGATGAATTATTTAAAAGAAATTATTTATTAAATGAATTAGAATTCATAAAGAGTAAAAAAGACTATGATAAATTTAATTATTTATATGAAGAAATATACTCAAGTGACAAATTATCTTTTGAGGAAAGGGTTAATAAACTAACCACTGCAATAAAAGATAATTATAGTTCTAAATTTAATAATTTATTTGAAATAATTAGACTTACTTACATAAAAAAATAATTATTACAAACTAAAAGATCTCAAATACGAGATCTTTTTTAATTATAAGTTTTAATAATCTATTTTCATCGCTTTTCTAACTTTTTTCATTTGTTCTTCAGCTTTAGCCTTAGCAGCTTTAGTACCTTCTTGTAGAATTTTATCAACTACTTCTGGATGTTCATCATAATATTTTCTTTTTTCCTTAATTGGTTTTAAAAACTCATTCATTGCCGCAATAAGTTCTCTCTTACATTGAACGCATCCTCTAGAACCATTCTTACATTCGCTACATATTTTTTTAACATTATCTTCATTATTAACTAATTTATGATAGTAGTAAACCATGCATACATCTGGATCTGCTGGATCATCTTTTTTTATCTTATTAGGATCGGTAACAGCACCCATAACTTTTTTTGAAATAGCCTCTTCATCATCAACTAAATAAATAGCATTACCTAAACTTTTTCCCATCTTATCATTACCATCAAGTCCCTTAACTCTTGTTACATTACTTAATACTTGCTCTGGCTCCTTTAAAGTCTCACCATAAATTGAATTAAATTTACGTACTATTTCACGACATTGTTCAATTAAAGGTAACTGATCATCTCCAACAGGAATCTTTTCTCCATCAAAAGCCGTAATATCAGCAGCCTGAGAAACTGGATATCCTAAAAAACCATAAGTAATAGATTCTCCTTCATTACCAAATAATTCTTTTTTCTGAGCAATTTCAGTCTTAACCGTAGGGTTTCTCTCAAGTCTAGCAACCGTAACTAAATTAGAGTAGTAAACAGTAAGTTCAGCAATTTCTGGAATCTTAGATTGAATAAAGATATGTGCTTTATCAGGATTCATTCCAATTGCTAATAAATCTTTAGTAATTTCATAAACATTCTTTCTAACTTTTTCTGGATCATTAAAGTTATCAGTTAAAGCTTGTACATCAGCAATTTCTAAGTAAAAGTCATAATCATTTTGTAATTTAACATAGTTCTGTCCAGCTCCAAAATAATGTCCTAAATGTAAATTACCAGTAGGTCTAAGACCTGTTAAAATAGTTTTCATATATATACCTCATTTCTTATTTATATTTAATACTTAATTAATTATTAAAACACCATCGTTTTACATATTTAAACATCTAATCCACTCCTAAAAAAAAGACTCCAGATCCTAATATAGGACAAGAGTCTTGTGCCACCTAATATAGTTCATATACTAACATATACGTTCTACTTATAACGGGAAGAATACCCGGCCTTTTATACTATTATTTCCAAAAGACACTCGTTAGTCCATTCGATATTATATAGTGACAACTTTCCACCAACCAGTTGCTCTCTAAACACATCCAAAATATTTACTAATCTAACTCACAGTTTTAATAACTAAGATGATTTTATCACATAACTATATTAAAGTCAAACTTATACAAACATAACGCTTTTCCTAACAAAAAATAGTTGTCTAAAAAATGATTATAAGTTATAATATTAGAAGTTGGAGGGATATATATGGCAAAAGAAGTAAAAGCTAAAGAAACAAAAAAAGAAGAAACAAAGAAAAATGTTCATGCAGTACCTGTAAAAATAGAAGGTGAACAATGGAAAAATGCCTTAGATAAAGCTTTTTCAAAGAAACAAAAGACTGCAAAAGTTGATGGTTTCCGCACTGGAAAAGTACCAAGGGATATTTATGAAAAACATTTTGGTAAAGAATCATTATTTTTAGATGCTGCTGATTTATTATTACAAGAAGCTTATCTAAAAGCAATGGAAGATTCTAAGTTAGTTCCAGTTGTACAACCAACTGTTGACTTAAAAGGTATAGATGAAAATGGTGTTGAATTTGAGTTCAAAATCATTACTAAACCTGAAGTTAAAGTAAAGAAATATAAAGGATTAAATATTAAACCTGAAAAAGTTGAAGTAACAGATGAAGAAATCAATCATGAACTTGGTCATTTATTAGAAAGATATACTGAACTAGTAACAAAAGAAGATGGAAAAGTTGAAAATGGTGACATTGCTGTAATAGACTTTGAAGGATTTAAAGATGGTGTGGCCTTCGATGGTGGAAAAGGTGAAAACTATTCTCTAGAAATAGGTTCACATACATTTATTCCTGGCTTTGAAGAGCAAGTTGTTGGTATGAAAACTGGAGAAGAAAAAGATATTGAATTAACTTTCCCAGAAGACTATGGTGCTAAAGACTTAGCAGGACAAAAAGTGGTATTCAAAGTAAAAGTAAATGAAATCAAAACTAAAGAAAAAAGAGAATTAGATGAAGAATTCTTTGAAGATTTAGGCATGGAAGGTGTTACTTCTGAAGAAACTTTAAAAGAAGAAATAAAAAAATCAATCGCAGCTCAAAAAGAAGTTGACGCTGAAAATAAATACATCGATAAAATACTTGAAGAAGTATCTAAGAATGTAGAAGTTGATATTCCAGAAGAAATGGTTGACGAAGAAGTTGATAGATTACTACATAGATTTGAAGAACAAATGAAGATGCAAGGTATTTCACTTGACTTATACTATAAATTTACTAATACAACTGAAAAAGATTTAAAGAGTCAAATGGAAAAAGAAGCATACGCAAATGTATTATATCGTTTAATGCTAGAAGAAATCATGAATCTAGAAAAGATTGAAGTAACTGTTGAAGAAGCTGAAAAAGAGGCTGAAGAGTTAGCTAAAAAGTATCAAATGGAAAAGAATGAATTCTTAACTCAATTTGGTGGAATTGATATGATTCAATACGATTTAGAGATGCGTAAAACTCTAGATTTACTAAAAGAATTAAATAAGTAAAAAGGTGATTATAATCACTTTTTTTCTTTTCTATAAAAATTTGTAAAATAATCATAATTTACTTTGAAAAAATTAAAAATTAATATATAATAAAAAGCAGTATTAAAAATTTGGAGGTGAATATCCCTTGGAAAAGGAAAAATTAAGAGTTTTAATTATTAATGATATGGTCATCTTTCCAAATAACGAAGTAAGAATTGAATATGACAAAAATTTTGACAAACAAATGAGTGAAACATTCGATTGTGATGATGAACTTATTTTAATTGTAAATCCTATTGATGAGTCTAATGTTGATATCATGTCACTTCCAAATTATGGTGTACTAGGACGTATAAAATTAAAATTAAATGTTCCAAATGGAAAGACACGTGTCGTTTTAGAAGGACTAAAAAGAGTAGAAATAACTAACTACGTTTTTGAAGATAAAAATTATGAAGCAAACTACAATGATATATCTGTAAAGACTAATCCAGATGAAGAAAATTATATCAGTATTTTAATAAAACATCTTGAACATTATATTGATAACGTTCCTTATATTGGTAATGCCATAATGAGCCAAATTAATAATGTCTCTGGTCTAGATGAGCTTTGTGACCTAATTGCCAGTTTCCTAAACATTGATTATAAAAAGAAAAAGAAATATATAACAACAGTAAATCCTATTGATAGATGTAAGTTATTAATAGAGGATATTAATGAGGATTTGCAACTTGTTAAACTTGAACAAAAAATTGAGGAAGAAGTAGAAAAAGAGTTAAATGAGACCCAAAAAGAATATTTTTTACGTGCTAAAATAAAAGCTATGCAAAAAGAACTTGGTGAGGTAAATAGTAAAGATGATGAAGTAGTTCATCTGAAAAAGAAAATTACTAAGTTAAAATGTAATGCCAAAGTAAAAGAAAAAATAAATCGTGAACTTGCCCGCTACGAAGCTATAAATAGTAACTCTCCAGAACTTGGTATGATAAGGGATTATCTAGACTGGATGTTAAATCTTCCTTGGAACAATACAACAAAAGATAATGAAGACTTAACTAAGGTAAAAGCCATCCTAGATAGTTCTCATTATGCCCTAGATGAGGTAAAAACAAGAATTTTAGAATATTTAGCTGTAAAACAAAACACTAATAACTTGCGTAGCCCCATCATTTGTTTAGTTGGTCCTCCAGGAGTAGGTAAAACTTCTCTTGCTATAAGTATTGCCAACAGTCTAAATCGTAAAGTTGCTAAGATTAGTGTTGGTGGTATAAATGATGAAGCTGAAATTATCGGTCATAGAAGAACATACATTGGTGCTAATCCTGGCCGTATAATTCAAGGTATAAGAAGAGCTGGAACTTCAAACCCTGTCTTTATAATTGATGAAATAGATAAAATGACAAAAGACATAAAAGGAGATCCAGCAAGTAGTCTGTTAGAAGTTCTAGATCCAGAACAAAACAAAAAATTCTCTGATCATTATATTGAAGAAGAGTTTGATCTCTCCCAAGTGTTCTTTATTGCTACTGCTAACTACATAGAGCAAATTCCATATGAGTTACGTGATAGATTAGAAATAATAAACTTATCAAGTTATACTGAATATGAAAAACTAGATATTGCCAAACGACATCTAATACCTAAAGAATTAGAAGAACACGGTCTAACTCCATTACAGCTTCAATTAACAGATGAAGCAATAATGATAATGATTAGAAATTATACTAAAGAAGCGGGTGTACGTGAATTAGAACGTATCATCGCAACTCTATTTAGAAAAATTGTCAAAGAAATATTACTAGAAAAGAATGCCGTTTTTTATAAAATAACTCCTGAAAACCTAGCAAATTATTTAGGAAAGAAAAAATATTTTTATACTGAAAACAGTAATAAAAATGAAATTGGCGTAGTAAATGGTATGGCCTATACTATCTTTGGTGGAGATATCCTACCAATCGAAGCTAATATTTTTAAAGGTAAGGGCGACTTAATTCTAACTGGTTCATTAGGTGAAGTTATGCAAGAATCTTGTCAAATAGCTCTAAGTTATATTAAAGCCAATACTGATGAATTTAATATTGATTACAAACTTTTAGAGGAGAACAACATTCATATTCACTTTCCAGAAGGTGCTGTTTCAAAAGACGGACCATCAGCTGGTATCGCAATAACAAGTGCTCTAATTAGTATTTTTAAAAAACAAACAGTAAAATATAGTATCTCAATGACTGGTGAAATAACCTTGCGTGGTCGCATCCTACCTATTGGTGGCCTAAAAGAAAAAATAATTGGTGCCCATAGAGCAGGTATAAAAATGGTTTTTCTACCAAAAGAAAATGAAAAAGATTTAGAAGAGATTCCGGCAGATATAAAAAAGGACATCACATTTAATTTTGTAAGTAATTATATAGAAATATATAAAAAACTTTTTAAATAGTACTAAGTAAAGAAGAATATTAATTCTTCTTTTTTCATAGTATGATTTAGGAGGTTAATTATGAAAAAAACAATATCTTTAAAGAAAAACTTAGAGTTTCCCTCAATGATTGGTGAAATAACAGCCATCTCCCTAGATCATAATCTAAAGTTTCAAGATGAAAGTAATATTGCCGGTGAATTTAAGGTAACTGGAAACTACAAATTAACAGAGGCATCTCGCTTGGAAGAAAAGTTTGACTATACAATTCCTGTTGAAATAGCCCTAACTGAGAAACTAGACTTATCAACAACCAAAATATCAATATCTGATTTCTATTATGAAATAGAAAATGACGATACTATGGTATGTAATATTGAATTAAAAATAGAAGGTGTTGAAATAATAGAAATAAAAGAAGAACAACCTAGTATTGAATCTATAAAAAAAGAAGAGATAACTAATAAGGAAGATGATAAAATGTTCAATTTAAAAGAAACAAGAGAGTGTGACGCAAACATAAATACCGAAGAAAAAGAAATACCTGAAATGCCAAACCAGTCATCGGAGGAAGAACCTAATAATAAAACTCAAGAACCATCATTAGAAACACCTCAAGTATCCGAAAAAGAAGAACCTACTAAAAATGTTGGATCACTATTCTCATCACTTGATAATAGCGAAGAAACATTTTCAACATATTCAGTGTATATACTCCGTCAAGAAGAAACAATTCAGTCTCTAATAGAAAAATATCACGTTACTAAAGAAGAACTAGAAAATTATAACGATTTGTCAAACTTAACAATCGGAAGTAAAATAATTATTCCAAGTACCACAAATGACTGATACTGAAAAAATATTAAGTAAATATAAACTACATCCTAAAAAAATTAAATATTTAAAGAAAGTAAAAATAATAGAAACCGACAAAGGAACATATACCTTAAAAACAAAAACCAGTAACAATAGTAAAATATATGACTATTTAGAAAATAGAAACTTTGAAAACTATCTTCCACTCATAAATTCTCCAAAAGACCCATACGAAATATGCAAGTATATCAAAGATTCAGAAATGTCTAAAGAAGATAAAGCTCTAAACTTAATCTATATTTTAAGTATTTTACACACAAAAACTACAGTTTATGAAAATATTAATTTTGATTCTATTAAAGAAATATATGAGTCTAATTTAAAAGAGTTAGAGTACCTAGATTATTACTATCATGATCTTCAAGACTATATTGAAAATAAAGTTTATATGTCTCCAGAAGAGTATTTACTAATTAGAAATATAACTAATGTATACAACGCAATTTTCTTTTCAAAAGACTCTCTAGAAAAATGGTATAATGAAAAGAAAAAACAAACTAGGGAGCGCTATGTCTTATTGCATAACAATATCTCAATAGAACACTTTTTATTATGCAAAGATAAGGCCTATTTAATAAATTGGAATAAATCTAAAAGAGGATATCCCATTTATGATTTACTTACTTTCTTTAAAAATGAATACCAAGATTTAGAATTTGAAAGCCTATATAATCTATATCAAACAAAATATAAATATACCTACGACGAAAAACTATTGTTTTTCTCATTAATAGCAAAACCTTGGAAAATAACTTTTACAAATAATCACTATAATAACACCATAATTGTAACCAATCTAATCGAATATATTGAAAAGGGTAGTAAACTAGTATCAAAAGAAAACAAAGAAAATCAAGAAACAGAGTAGTAAAAATTCAAATAATAAAATAACAACATTAAGTCTTGTTGTAATAAAAAGTAAAAGTAACATCTGATAAAAAAGTATTATAAAAACAACTATAACACCAACTAAGTATAAGATATTACTTTTTCTTTTTTGTTTACACGAATAACAATTACAAAAGAAAGGATGTTTATTTTTCATACTATTCACCTATAGTAATTTATGATACAAAAAATAAATAGTGCAAATATCATTTACTATTGACAAAAGTTTTTATAATGATATAATTATAATTGATAATAATTATCAATAAGGAATTTATATGAAAAAGAGAAATACGATACAAAAACAAATAATTTTAGATACTCTACGTAATGATCAAACTCATCCAACCATGGCTGAACTTTATGAAAAAGTATCCCAAAAGTATCCCAAAATAGGTCAAGCTACAATATATAGAAATGTCAATGATCTAGCTCAATCTAATACAATTGAAAAGATAGTTGATGCATCTGGAAACTTTCACTACGATGGCAATCCCAAAAAACATATTCACTTAATTTGTAAAAATTGTAATAGAATCATTGATATTTTTGATACTAACGAAGACGAATTTATCTCTAAAGTATCTACTGATAATTCTATTTTTGTAGAAAGTGCTAATATAACACTTGAAGGTCTATGTAGGAAATGTAAAAAATTATTATCAAAATAAGAAAAGTGAGGGAAAATAATGGAACTAAAAGGAAGTAAAACTGAAAAGAATTTAATGACAGCATTTGCTGGAGAAAGTCAAGCAAGAAACAAATATACATATTATGCAAGTAAAGCTAAAAAAGATGGTTATGAACAACTTGCTGCTATTTTTGAAGAAACTGCTAATAATGAAAAAGAACATGCTAAATTATGGTTTAAAGAATTACATGGTGGAGCAATCCCATCAACAGAAGAAAATCTAAAAGATGCTGCTAACGGCGAAAACTATGAATGGACAGAAATGTATAAAGAATTTGCTGAAACTGCAAAAGAAGAAGGATTTACAAGACTTGCATTTTTATTTGAAAAAGTAGGTGAGATTGAGAAAGAACATGAAAAGAGATATTTAAAATTGTTACAAAATATCGAAGATGATAGAGTATTTAAAAAAGATGGAACTAAAATTTGGGTATGTAGAAACTGTGGTTATGTTTATGAAGGAACAGAAGCTTTAGCAACTTGCCCAGTATGTGCTCATCCACAAAGCTTCATGGAAGTAAAAGCTGATAATTATGAATAAGTCCAACCGGACTTTTTTCTTTTTAAAAAGAGATTTCTGTTTCCAACTCTTTATCTTCAATCGCAATAAACAAAAATAAAATACCAGCTATTAAAAATAATGTCGTCGCAATTAAATTAATAATTGTAAAATACTTTTTACTTTCTGTATCACTTTTACTTAAGTTTTTATATGAAACATAACTAGAATAAAAAAAATAAAAATATATAATAGTTGCAATAGAAAAAATTATAATTAAAGAGTTTCGATAATTTTCTTTAGCACTTATATCACCAAAAATAATATATTTTCTCTCCTCATTATTAGACCAAAAAGAAAAAATAATAAGTCCTAAATATACTATCCAAATATAATTTTCTATTTCAATTTCTTTTAATATTTCACTTTTATTTTCCATATTAAAATATATTCTAATACTAATAATAATATAATTTTGTAGGTGGTAGAATGAATTTAATACCAAATATTTCACCCAAAACTTTTACAGCTAGTGCTATCATAGTAGGATATTTATTAATAGATGATTTAACTGCCAACGAACAAAATGCCTTAGGTAACTGGCTCATGTTAACTGCCCAAGTACTATGTACAAATGCTTTTTATAAACAAGTTCAACAAGAACGTGAAACCAGTAGAGAAAACAATAAAAAAACAGAAATAGAAATGCTTCAAAAAATGGTCAATGCCATCGAAAAAGAATTGAATAATTTAAAATCAAATATTTGATATTGACTCACTATCTACGCTAATATTTTCTTGAAAATAAAAAAAGCAAAAAGTTCCTACCAAAACCAAAACACTTCCAATGAATCTAATTAAATACTTTTTATCATTCTCATACTTTTTAAAATCTCTATATTTTCTCCATAAAAAGTAAAAATATATAATAATATTAATAATTAAAATACTCTTAAATATTTTCATAGCTTCTTTATTAGCCTGAAAATCTTTTTCTATTATAGATTTTTTTATTAATTCATCACCATATATATTAACAATAGCAACAACAATATAAATTACCCAAATATAATTTTCAAATGTCAACTCTTTAATTTTGTCATTATTCATATTTAAGTATATGATAAATACTTAAATCAATATATCAATAAAAATAGTCTAAAAATAATTAATTCAATATCTTATAAAATATGATATAATTTACTAGTAAATTGAGGTGTAACTATGATAAAACATGAATTACTTTCTCCTGCTGGTAATATGGAATGTCTAAAACAAGCAATTTTTAATGGAGCAGACGCAATATATATAGGTTGTAAAAATTTTGGTGCTAGAAAATTTGCTAGTAATTTTACCAATGATGAAGTAGTTGAAGCTATAAAATTATGTCATCTTTATGGTGTAAAACTCTATGCAACTATGAATACACTAGTAAAAGATAGTGAAGTAGATGCCTTTTTAACACAAATAGAATTTCTTCATAGAAATGGAATTGATGCGGTCCTAATTCAAGATTTTGGTATGCTCTGCCTAGTAAGAAAAATATATCCTAATTTAGAAGTTCATGCCTCTACCCAAGCAAACACTTCTTCAAAAGATACAGCTCAATTATTCCATTCACTAGGTGTAAAAAGAGTTGTCTTTTCTAGAGAACTGTCTCTTGAAGAAATAAATTCGATTGATGTTCCAATTGAAACTGAAGTGTTTGTTCATGGTGCACTTTGTATTTGCTACTCTGGCTGCTGTCTAATGAGTAGTCAAATTGGTAATCGTTCTGGTAATAGAGGAGAATGTGCTGGTAGTTGTCGTCTTCCTTATAGTCTAGAACATAATGGAAAAACCATAATAAGTAATAAATATTTATTAAGTACAAAGGAACTAAACACTTCATATAACTTTAAAGATCTACTAGCTAGTAATATTAATTGTTTTAAAATAGAAGGTCGTATGAAAAGTCCAGAATATGTAGGTTTTATAACAAGGTTTTATAGAAATTTAATTGATAACTATGAAAGCGTTGATCTAAAAAAAGAAAATAAGAAGCTAAAAACACTATTCAATAGAGGATTTACACCCGGTCATTTATTTAACTGTACACCAAGAGAATTAATGAATAATAATAGTCCAAATCACATTGGTCTAGAAATTGGCAAAGTAATAGAAATAAAAAACAATAAAATAAAAATCAAACTAACTACTCCCTTAAATCAGGAAGATGGCATTCGTTTCTTAGAGTCTAATAAAGGTTTAATTATAAATTATTTATATGATAAAAACATGAAACTAACTAATTCAGCAAATGACATATGTTATATAGATAATAAGATAGATTTACAAAAAAACGATACAGTTTGTAAAACAATAGATTACAAAATGAATCAAAACTTAAAAAGTCTCCCAGAAAGAAAAATTCCCATTATTATTTCTGTAAAAGCTATAGTTGGAACGCCTCTTGAAATAGAAGTATCTGATACAACAAATGTAGTTTCTTTAATCGGAAATATCGTTGAAAGTGCTAAAAATCAGCCTCTAACTCCCGAAAGAATTAAAGAGCAACTTCAAAAGACAGGTCAAACCCCATTTAAATGTGAAAATATAACAATTGATTCCTCACCATCTATTTTTATCCCAATAAAAGAATTAAATGAGTTAAGACGTACTGCCTTAGATAAGTTACAAGAAAAAAGAGAAAATAATAAAGTAAAATTCATAAAAAACAGTATTAATCTCCCAGAAATAAATATAAAACCATCACTTGGTATAACAGCAACAGTATTTACCGAAGAACAACTACTTACCTGTAAAGAATATAAAATATCACGTATTTATACATCAAATAAATTATTATATGAAAAATATAAAGATACAATAGATATATATTATAAATTACCAAGATGTATCAGAGATATATCAAAAAATCTAAAAGATAAAAACATCGTATCAGATTATTTTGAATTTAATAAACATCACAATATAATAGGTGATTATGGTCTTAACATTTATAATATATATACAGCCTATTTTCTATATAGTTTAGGTATAAAGAGTCTAACTTTATCAGTAGAACTAACTGAAGATGAAATGCTTGAGTTTATAAATAAGTATAAAGAAAAGTTTAATACATATCCAAACATAGAAGTCCTAAACTATGGTTTAATAGAAAACATGATTATAAAAGATAACATTTTAAATATTTCAGAATACGACCATAACTATGAATTATATGATATAAAAAATAGATATTTTCCAGTCTATTATGATGGAATGAACACTCATATATTAAATTTTAAACAAAAAGAAAACATCGCAAATAAACATCTAAAAGACAAAGTAACTCTAAGATATGACTTTTATAAAGAAAATTCTTTAGAAATATCAAAAATTCTAAATAGTAAGTAATAAAAATAGTCATAAAAACATATAAAAAAAATTATAAATATGATAAAATAACAGTAGGAGTGATTTAATGAAAGAAAAAAAGATACCTTTAAAAAATTATATAATAATTGCACTAATATTTTTAGCAACAATCGGTCTAACTATATATTTATGCAAGTGTTACGGTGTTTATAACGAAAGTAAAAAAGAAATCCCTGTTATAAGAGGAACTTTATCAGAAATAACAAGCGATGACTTTGAACATTATATTTTAGAAAACCAATCAACTAAAGTATATATGTGTACTGCTAGTAATCAAACATGTCGTAATTTTGAAAAGGACTTTATTAAATTAATCAAGAAAAAAAATCTACAAGAAGAATTTGTATATTTAAATCTAAGCAATATTGATCAAGATGCATTTGTAAACAACTTCAATGAAAAATATAATTTCAAAATAGCTCTAACTACTAACTATCCAGCCATAGTTATCTTTGAAGATGGGAAAATAGTTAGTATGTTACAAGGCACAGCAGATGAAAAATTAACAATATCAAAGACAAAACAATTTATAGAAATAAATAAAATAGGAGAGTAATCTCCTTTTAACTAGGAGAAAATTATGAATAACATAGTATTATTTGAACCAGAAATTCCTCAAAATACTGGTAATATCATGCGAACTTGTGTTGCAACAAACACCAAATTACACTTAATAAAGCCACTAGGATTTGTACTAGATGATGCTCATTTAAAAAGATCAGGAGTTAATTATATCGATAAATTAGAGTACGAAGTATATGAGAACTTTGAAGACTTTAAAAGTAAAAACCCTGGAATATATTATTACTTTACCAGATATGGCAGAAAACCACATACAAGTTTTGACTATAGCAATAAAAATAATGCTAATTTATATTTTATCTTTGGTAAAGAATCAACTGGAATACCCATTGAAATATTGAAAGATAATTTAGACCATTGCATGCGTATACCAATGACTGACAAAGTACGAGCACTAAATGTCTCAAATAGTGTTGCCATCGTAATATATGAAGCCCTACGTCAACAAGACTATAACGACTTGCTAAGAGAAGAACCACATAAAGGTGCAGACTATCTAGAAAGATAAACAAAGCAAACTAATTATTAGATAGTAATAAGAACAGATAGGTGAAATATATGAAAACAAAAGAAGAAATAGAAAGAAGTATCATAACCAAGTATCGTAAAAATCTTTGGCGTCCATTTATGAAAGCCATTCGCGAGTATGAACTTATCCAAGAAAATGATAAAGTTGCTGTTTGTATCTCCGGCGGAAAAGACTCCAACTTACTTGCTAAATGTCTAGAAGAACTCCAAAAACATGGCAAAGTAAAATTTTCAATTGAGTATATCGTAATGGACCCTGGTTATAATAAGGAGAACAGAGCAAAAATAATTGAGAATGCTAATACTCTGGGTATTCCAATCTCAATATATGATTCCAATATTTTTGATGTAACAGATAAGCTAGCTAGTGATTCACCTTGCTATCTTTGTGCCAGAATGCGTAGAGGTTTCTTATACGCTAGAGCCCAAGAATTGGGTTGTAATAAAATAGCTTTAGGTCATCACTTTGATGATGTGATTGAAACTATAATGTTATCAATTCTATATGGTGGAGAGTACAAAGGAATGATGCCTAAGTTAAAAAGTACCAATTTTGAAAATATGGAATTAATAAGACCGTTATATCTAGTAAGAGAAGAAGATATAATTAGTTGGGCAAAATACAATGAATTACAGTTTATTAATTGTGCTTGCAAATTTACATCAAAAGAAACAAAGAAAGATTCAAAACGTCTTGAGATAAAACACCTAATAAAAGAACTAGAATCAAAGAATAAAAATATTCCATATAACATATTTAAATCATCAGAAAATGTCAACGTTGATACCGTACTAGCTATAAAAAAAGATAATAAAAAAGAAAGTTTCTTAGAACATTATTAATATTTGAATAAAAAAAACTCTTTTCTATCACAATTAAATAGAAAGGAGCTTTTTAATGTCAAGATACAAAGTAGAAATAACAGGAATTAATACTAATGAATTAGAAGTACTAACAAATGAGGAAATGAGAAGTTTATTTGAAAGAGTAAAACAGAAAGACAAATATGCCAGAGATCTACTTGTTCAAGGAAATTTAAAACTAGTACTATCAATACTAAAAAAGTTTAATAATCGTTATGATAATTTAGATGACTTATTCCAAATTGGCTGCATTGGTCTACTAAAAGCCATTGATAATTTTGACTTATCACATGAAGTGAAATTTTCAACATATGCTGTACCAATGATTTTAGGCGAAGTACGTAGATATATAAGAGATAACAATTCAATAAGAGTAAGTCGATCACTAAAAGATATTGCCTATAAAACTCTAAGACTCAAAGAAAAATATATTCAAGAAAATGGAGTAGAGCCAAGTATTGAATTTATCGCTAAAGAGTTAGAACTAAGTGAAGGTGAAATAATAAATGCCTTAGATTCCCTAAAAGAACCAGTAAGTATGTTTGAACCAGTATATAATGATGGAGGTGACACAATATATCTATGTGATCAAATAGAAGACAAAAGTGCAACAACCAAAGCCTTTTCTAACCATATAGTGATAGAAGAGGCAATGAATACTTTAGAAGATCGTGAAAAACAAATACTAGATAAAAGATTTATCATTGGAAAAACTCAAATGGAAATAGCAGATGAAATAGGAATAAGTCAAGCACAAGTATCAAGATTAGAAAATCGAGCAATAAAACAATTAAAAAAAGTTTTAAAGTAACTCATATTAATAATAAAAAACTAATATAATTAAATGAGCAGGTGAACGTTATGCGCTTATCAGATTTACAAACTAAAAGTATTGTTAGTGTAAACGATGGAAAAAATATAGGTAATATTATTGACGCAAATGTAACAACTGATGGAACTATTGAATCATTAGTAATCGAAGCTAATAAAACTTTTTTTTCTCTAAACAGAGAAAATGACACAGAAATAAATTGGAAAGATATAACTAAAATAGGAGAAGACGTAATTTTAGTAAAAATAAGTTATCATGAATAAAATAAAGATTCTCTTTTTTATACTAATATCAACAACAATTATTTCTGTTTTTTTATTATCGATACTTGGCAAAAGACTAAGTCCTATTTTAGCAAGATATGTAAATGTAGAGGCTAAACGTTTTGCTAGTAATATAATAAATACATCAGTAAATGACACCATAGAAGAGAAAATAACCGATGATTTATTTAATCTTAGTAAAACAGAAGATGGAAAAATAGAAATACTTGATTACAATACTAAGAAGGTAAATAGTATTCTTTCAAGTATTAATACTAAAATTCAAAAAAAGTTATTAAATTTAGAAGATGGTCAAATTGCCAATATGCCTATCTCATCTGGATTTAAAGTGGAAAAAATTTTAAAAAACGGCATAGTTTGCAAAGTACCAATGGGCTCACTCAGAAAAAATTCGCTCTTCGTAAATGTTGGTCCATCAATTCCTATAAAAATGGTTTTCATTGGTCAAGTAGAATCAAGTTTAAATACTAAAATAAGAGAGTACGGAATAAATTATCTAGTAGTTGAAATAAACGTTAATGTAGTAGTAGAAGAACAAATTATAATGCCTGCTATGTCTAAAAGGGAAACTCTGAATCTTGAAGCTCCCCTAACTTTAAAAATTATTCAAGGAGAAATTCCAAATTACTATTTTGGATCCATCGAAAAAAAATCAAATGTAAATTCTATTAAACTAGAGTAAAAAAAGTTTAAATAGACACAAAAGAAATTATAAAAACATCTTTATACCAATTTGCCTGTATTATTTATCCGTGTTATAATAATACAGAGGTGCGATATGAAAAAAATAGAAATAAATGGTCATGAATATGAGATTTTGGAAAATGTTAAAAACTGCTTAAATATTGATGACATTCGTGATAGAATCACAGATTACTTTGATAGCTACGATTATATATTTGGGGATATTTCTTATGAGAAGGTAAGATTGAAAGGTTTTAATGACGCCAACAATAAAAAAGTAAATAAAATCAATAATATTAAAGATTTAGAGTCGTATAAAAAAAACTATTGCAGTTATGGAGCTAATACATTTCTCTTAAAAAAAGTTAAGTAAAGTGCTTGTAATTGCATAAAAATATGATAAAATAGTATATATAAGAATAAGATGGGAGGCTATTGATATGGTAGAAAAACAAAATGAAAAAAAAGTAATGTCAATTGTTTCAAATGACGGAGCTATAGAAGATGTAGAGGTAATACTAGCATTTGAGTTCAAGGACACCAATAAAGAATATGTTGTATATACAAAAAATGAAAAAGATGAAAATGGAAATGTAACAGTATATGTTTCAAATATAGATCGTTCTGGTGATGAACCTAAATTAGTAGGCGTTGAAAACGAAAATGAATGGAACAAAATAAAAGATGTTTTGAGAGAACTATCAAAAACTGAATAGGAGGAACAAAAATGTCTGTATTGAGTAATATAGAGTTTTCAATTCTTAACACTAATTTAGTAAAAGAAACAGAAGATTCTAAAAAAATAAAGTTTAAACATGAATCATACCTAAGAATTTGGAAAAAGTATGATAGTTTTTGCGTAGAAACAAAAGAAAAAATGTCACCAAAATTTTCAAACTTACCAGAACAAACTGAAGTAAAACAACCTATTGGTCCAGAAAATATAGTGGTTCACATTAAAAATAGAACTTACGAAAAGAAAGAAAGTCAACAAGAAAAATTAAAGGACCAAGTATACATATTAAAAATAGCTGGTACTTTACTACCTCAATTTGTTGGAAGAAGAGCTCTAAAAATTAAAGATACAATGAAAAGTAATATGCTAGAAAACAATAGAAAAGCTTGTCAGGAAACAGAGGTTAATAAAGAATTACCTGTAGAACTACCACCTCAAGCAGCATTAGAACCTAAACAAACAGTATCAGAACCTAAAAACGAAGAAATAATATCACCTGATATTGAAAACATAAAAGTAAGTAAAAATGGTTCAACAAATGCAAAAATAACAAAGTACAACGATGAGCTAGAAATGGATAAACAACCAGAAAGGACTATTGAACCAAAAGAAGAAATAAAGCCAGTAAGTGAAATACTTTTTGAGCAACAACCAAAGGAAAAATTTAAATTTACAATTCCACAAATAAAAATTGAAAGTTTACCTCATAATATAACAACTGAAACGCAAAATGATAATAAGTTTGTTGTTTCAGATATCAAAGAAGATAAAAAACAAGTACAAATAAATGATAAAAAAGTAGAAGTTGCACATTTAAAAGATAGTTTAACAAAGGCAAATCAATTAAAAGAGGAACTAGAAAAGGCTAAGAAAAATGCTGAAAAAGCCAAAGCTGACGCTGAAATGGCCAAAGCCAAAGCAGATGCTGAAAAGAAGGAAGCAGAAATAGTTCAAGAAAAACTAGTTGAAACAATGCGTAAATTAGAAGAACATAATAGAAAACTAGAAGAAGAAAAGAAACAAAATGAAAAAGAAGCTGAAAAGTATGCTGCTGAGAGTCAAGAATACCTTGAACAAGGAAAAGAGTACTCATCAATGCAAGAAGAATATAAGCAAACAATAAATGAAATGTTAGCAATAATTGGATAAAAAACAAATAAAAATAATTATTTGTTTTTTTTTGCATAATATTAAATGAGTTGGTAAGATGAAAAATACAATAATGTATTACTATGGATTTGAAAATATAAGTATTATTAGACAAAAAAGAAGAAAGTATATAAAACATAACAACGATATATATATAATATGTCGAGTATATAATGAGAAAGAAGTCTTAGAACTATATGAAATAACTAGAGAAATCCCATTTTTTTATAAATTTATACCAAATAAAGATGGTAGTATTTTTACAATGTATCAAGATTTTATTTTTGTTCTGCTTAAAATAAATGATAAAAGTTCCATAATAACACAAAATAAAAATCAAATAAGCTTGGATGAAAACAAAAAGTACTATTTAGATAGAAGTGATTGGTACGAGTTATGGACAAGAAAAAACGATTATTATGAGTATCAATATCAACACATAAAAGGAAAATATAAGGTAATAGATGAAAGTATAAATTATTATATAGGACTTGCAGAAAACGCTATAATCTATATAGCCAATATACCAATTAATTTAAAAGAACAAGAAAAAAAAGGATTATATCCAAAAAGATTGCTTGAAAGTGAATATCATAACCCCTTAAATTATGTAATAGATTATAAGGAAAGAGGACTAAGTGAGACTTTAAAATATTTATTTTTAAACAAAAAATATCTTAGTCAAAATATAGAAAAAATAATTCTTTCATATAATTGTACAGAAATAGGATATAAGTTATTATATGGAAGAATGTTGTATCCTAGCATGTATTTTGATATATATGACAAAGTTATTAATGATTTTGAAAATGAAAAAGAGCTAGTAAACGTGATTAAAAGATTAAAAGAATATGAAGAGTATTTAAAAGAAATTTATAGAATTATATCCAAGCATACAAAAATAAAAAATATAGACTGGTTATAATCAGTCTATATTTTTAACTTCCTTTACTTCCGGTATTTCGTTAATTATCAATTCTTCGATCCCATCTTTCAAGGTAACATCAAGCATTGGACAATCCTGACATGCACCAGTTAATTTTACATATACAATATTATCCTCGTATTTAATAAACTCAAGGTTACCACCATCACTAATTAAAAAAGGTCTAACCTTATCAATAATTGCTTTAATACGTAATTCTATATCATTATTCATCTTATTCACCAAGAACATTATACTATTTAAAAAGTTAGAAGTAAAGAAAGTTTCCTTGTTATAAAATATAAAAAATGATATAATCAATACAGAGGGAGTATCAAATGAAAAAATATCAAGTAGGAGAAAAGGTAACTGGTTGTGTAACTGGAATAGAGAAATATGGAATATTCGTAAGCCTAGATGATTACTATAGTGGGTTAATTCACATATCTGAAATAACCGATAACTATGTAAGAAATATCCATGATTATATAAATGTTGGTGAAACAATTCAAGCTATTGTCTTAGAAGAAAATGAAAAAGAACATCATGTTAGATTAAGTATTAAAAATATAGAGTATAGAAATTCAAAAATGGATAAAACCAAAATAAAAGAAAGTCTACATGGCTTCACAAACCTAAAAAAACAATTAAATATTTGGACCGAAAATAAAATAAAAGAACTAAATGCAATAAAAGCCGAAAAAAAATAAAAAAATTTACAAATTTAGTTGACAAAGTAAATAATAGTTGGTATATTTAATACTGTCAACTGGTTCATTTGGGCGATTAGCTCAGTTGGTTAGAGCACTTGCCTTACAAGCAAGGGGTCACAGGTTCGAGTCCTGTATCGCCCACCATTTATTAATGCCGAAATAGCTCAATTGGTAGAGCAACTGACTTGTAATCAGTAGGTTCCGGGTTCAAGTCCTGGTTTCGGCACCATTTTTTTGGAGAGGTAGCGAAGAGGCTAAACGCGACAGACTGTAAATCTGTTCTCATTGAGTTCGATGGTTCGAATCCATCTCTCTCCACCACTTAAGTTTGCCTCGTAGCCAAGTGGTAAGGCATCAGACTTTGACTCTGACATGCGTTAGTT
>ERZ1023658.39-NODE-39-length-65338-cov-13.553329_pt1 | contig 65338 bp, 59 predicted proteins | sample MGYA00380339_ERZ1023658 | MGnify/ENA primary metagenome ERZ1023658 (study PRJEB33179, sample SAMN07448981) | human gut metagenome | biome: Human-gut; feature: Human associated habitat; material: Faeces | host: Homo sapiens | place: India: Bhopal | collected... | reverse complement strand
TGCCAGGATTAATTGGAAGAAAAATCGGAATGACATCCGTTTTCAGTGCCGACGGCAAGAACGTGCCGTGCACTGTTATCGAAGCTGGTCCTTGTGTTGTAACCCAGGTGAAGACTGTCGAGAAGGACGGTTACAAAGCCTATCAGCTGGGCTATGGTGAGGCTAAGGAAAAGCGCATCAACAAGCCTATGACAGGAATCTTCAAGAAGGCTGGTACAACACCGAAAAAGCACTTGGCCGAGTTCAAGTTTGACGAGGAGTACAATCTCGGTGATACTCTCACTGTTGAGATGTTCAATGGCGTGGGGTACGTCGATGTGGTTGGCACATCCAAGGGTAAAGGCTTCCAGGGCGTTGTGAAGCGTCATGGTTTCGGCGGTGTCGGACAGGCTACTCACGGTCAGGATGACCGTCTCCGCAAGCCAGGTTCAATCGGTGCTTGTTCTTACCCTGCAAAGGTGTTCAAGGGCATGCGCATGGGCGGCCAAATGGGAGGCGACAGGGTGACAACCCAGAACCTCAAAGTGTTAAAGGTAATCCCTGAGCAGAACCTCATCATCGTGAAGGGTTCTACGGCAGGTTACAATGGTTCAACTGTTTTAATTCAGAAGTAATGGAACTCAGCGTTTTGAATATCAACGGTCAAGAGACCGGCAAGAAGGTTACATTGAATGACGCTGTCTTCGGCATTGAGCCAAACGATCACGTCATCTATCTCGACGTTAAGCAGTATTTGGCAAACCAGCGTCAGGGAACGGCAAAGTCTAAGGAACGTAGCGAGCACAGCGGCTCTACACGCAAGCTCGGTCGCCAGAAGGGCGGCGGCGGCGCTCGTCGCGGTGACATCAACTCACCTGTCCTCGTGGGCGGTGGACGTGTTTTCGGTCCTAAGCCACGCGACTACAGCTTCAAGCTCAATAAGAAAGTAAAGATTCTTGCTCGTAAGTCAGCTCTCTCTTACAAGGCTAAGGACAACGAGATTATCGTGGTTGATAACTTCGATATGGCAGCTCCAAAGACTAAAGATTTCGTAAATATCGCTAAAAATCTTAAAGTCGAGGGCAAGAAGACACTCGTGGTTTTGCCAGAAGTGAATAAAAATGTATATTTGTCCGCTCGCAACCTGCAGAAGGCTGAGATCATGAGCGCAAACAACATCAATACGTACAAAATTTTGAACGCTGATGTGCTTGTGATTGCAGAGGCTTCCCTGGAGATGATCAACAGCGTGCTTAACAAGTAATTTGGAAGAAAGAAATGGCAAACATTATCATTAAGCCTCTGGTAACAGAGAAACAGAACAGAATCACGGAGAAGAACTCAAACCGCTACGGTTTTATCGTTCGCCCCGATGCCGACAAGCTCCAGATTAAGAAAGAGGTAGAGAGCCTTTACAACGTGAAGGTTGTCGCTGTCAACACAGCACGCTTTGCCGGCAAGCGCTCAAGCCGTTACACCAAGGCAGGCCTTATCCGCGGTCAGAAGAACGCGTTCAAGAAGGCTTACATCACCTTGAAAGACGGTGACACTATTGATTTTTACAGCAATATCTAAAATAAGAAATGGCAGTACGTAAATTCAGCCCGGTCACTCCGGGTCAAAGACACAAGGTTATTGGCACGTTCGAGGAGATTACTGCATCCGTGCCAGAGAAGTCTCTCGTTTACGGTAAGCGTTCAACCGGCGGTCGAAACAACACCGGTAAGATGACTGTCCGCTACATCGGCGGCGGCCACAAGAAGAAGTATCGTCTCATTGACTTCAAGCGAGAGAAAGATGGTGTTCCTGCTGTAGTGAAGACAATCGAGTATGATCCTAACCGTTCGGCTCGTATCGCTCTTCTCTTCTACGCAGATGGCGAGAAACGTTACATCATTGCTCCTAACGGATTGAAGGTTGGCGACAAGCTGATGTCGGGCGCTGAGGCAGCTCCTGAGGTTGGCAACTCCCTTCCACTTGCGAACATTCCTGTCGGTACCGTGATCCACAACATCGAGTTGCGTCCGGGACAGGGTGCATTGCTCGTTCGTTCGGCTGGTAACTTTGCTCAGCTTACTTCTCGTGAAGGTTCCTACTGTGTTATCAAGCTTCCTTCAGGCGAGACTCGCAAGATCCTCTCAGCTTGTAAGGCAACTGTAGGTAGCGTAGGCAACTCAGACCACGCTCTTGAGCAGTCTGGTAAGGCCGGTCGCTCACGTTGGCTCGGTCGTCGTCCTCACAACCGTGGTGTTGTGATGAACCCTGTTGATCACCCAATGGGTGGTGGTGAAGGCCGCCAGAGCGGTGGACATCCACGCTCACGCAAGGGCTTGTACGCTAAGGGCCTCAAGACTCGCGCACCGAAGAAGCTCTCGAACAAGTACATTATCGAGAGGGCTAACAAGAAGTAACTTAAAACACAGAGCAAATTATGAGTCGTTCACTTAAAAAAGGCCCCTACATCAATGTCTCGCTCGAGAAGAAAATCCTTGCCATGAACGAGAGCGGCAAGAAGAGCGTTGTCAAGACATGGGCCAGAGCATGTATGATTTCACCTGACTTCGTGGGTCATACTGTCGCAGTTCATAACGGTAACAAATTTATCCCCGTGTACATTACTGAGAACATGGTGGGTCACCGCCTCGGAGAGTTCGCCCTCACACGTCGCTTCGGTGGTCATACCGGAAACAACAAGAAGTAATCGGGATAAGCATTAAATTCAAGCAAACATAATGGGAGCAAGAAAACATAACGCGGCTGAAAAGTTAAAAGAAGCCCGTAAGAATCAATACTTCGCCAAGCTCGTTGGCGTTCCCTCCTCTCCCCGCAAGATGCGCTACGTGGTAGACATGGTTCGTGGTATGGAGGTCAACCGTGCCCTTGGCGTGCTCAAGTTCTCGAAGAAGCGTGCCGCACAGGACGTGGAGAAGCTTCTTCGCTCTGCTATCGCTAACTGGGAGACCAAGAACGATCGCAAGGCTGAGGACGGAGAGCTGTACATCAGCAAGGTCTTCGTAGACGAAGGCGTAACCATGAAGCGTATGAGACCGGCACCACAGGGTCGCGGATACAGAATCCGCAAGCGCTCTAACCACGTCACTTTGTTCGTGGATGCCAAAACTAATGACGATAAAGATTAAATAGAATGGGACAGAAAGTTAATCCAATAAGCAACCGTCTTGGTATAATCCGTGGTTGGGATTCTAATTGGTTCGGTGGCAAGAACTTCGGCGACAACCTCGTAGAGGACAAGCAGATTCGCACTTACCTGAAGAAGCGTCTCGAGAAAGCCCAGGTTTCACGCATCATCATCGAGCGTACTCTCAAACTCGTCACCATCACTATTTGCACTGCCCGTCCAGGTATCGTCATCGGTAAGGCTGGTCATGATGTGGACAAGTTGAAGGAGGAGCTGAAGAAGCTCTATAAGAAGGATATCCAGATCAACATTTTCGAGGTTAAGCGTCCTGAGCTTGACGCCACAATCGTTGGTGAGAACATCGCAAGCCAGATTGAACACCTCATGGCTTATCGCCGTGCCATCAAGATGGCTGTGCAGAACACAATGCGCGCAGGCGCTGAAGGCATAAAGGTGCAGATCACAGGCCGTCTCAACGGTGCCGAGATCGCACGTAAGGAAATGTTCAAGGAGGGTCGTACTCCTCTGCACACTTTCCGTGCCGACATCGACTACTGCCAGACAGAGGCTCTGACAAAGGTTGGCCTGCTTGGTATCAAGGTGTGGATCATGCGTGGTGAGGTCTATGGCAAGAAGGAGCTCGCTCCTAACTTCCAGCAGGATCGTAACGAACGTGGCTCACGCCGCGACGGTGAGCGCCGCAACCGTGGCGGACGCCGTAGAAACAATAATCGCTAAAAGAATCATCTACAATGTTACAGCCAAAAAGAGTAAAATATAGAAGGCCGCAAGATGGACGTGGCAACAAAGGCAACGCTCATCGCGGCACGCAACTGGCTTTCGGCTCGTTCGGCATCAAGACCCTTGAGAGCAAATGGCTGGACAGCCGCCAGATTGAGGCAGCTCGTGTAGCTGTCAACCGTTACATGAACCGTGAGGGTCAGGTCTGGATCCGCATCTTCCCTGACAAGCCAATCACTCGCAAGCCTGCAGACGTCCGAATGGGTAAAGGTAAGGGTGATCCAGCTGGATGGGTAGCTCCTGTCACTCCGGGTCGTATACTCTTCGAAGTGGAAGGCGTCAGCCTCGATGTGGCCAAGGAGGCCCTTCGCCTGGCAGCCCAGAAACTCCCAGTGAAGACAAAATTCGTCATCCGTCGTGATTACGACAAAAACGCATAATAATGAAGATCAAAGAAATCACAGAACTCGCCGACAAGGACTTGCGCGAGAAGCTGGCGCAATCTGAGGCAGCTTACAAGCAGCTTAAGCTCAACCATCAGATTTCACCGCTTGAGAATCCGTCACAGATCAAAGCTGCGCGTCGTGATATTGCACGCATGAAGACAGTGCTTCGCGAAAGGGAACTTAACAAGTAATGACACAAATGGAAACACGTAATTTAAGAAAGGTAAGACAGGGTGTCGTTATCAGTGACAAGATGGACAAGACTATCGTTGTCGCAGCTAAGTTCAAGGAGAAGCACCCTATTTATGGTAAATTCGTCCAGAAGACGAAGAAGTATCACGTTCACGACGAGAAGAACGAGGCCCATATGGGTGATACTGTCCAGATTATGGAGACTCGTCCACTTTCCAAGACCAAGAGGTGGAGATTAGTACAAATCGTAGAAAAGGCTAAGTAATTATGATACAGGCATTAACAAAACTTACAGTAGCAGACAACAGTGGCGCTCGTGAGGCTATGTGCATCCGTGTGCTCGGTGGTACCGGCCGTCGTTACGCAAGTGTCGGCGACGTCATAGTTGTTGCCGTCCAGAACGTCCTGCCAACCAGTGACTTGAAGAAGGGTGCGGTATCTAAGGCTTTAGTCGTTCGCACCAAGAAAGAGATCCGTCGTCCGGATGGCTCTTACATCCGTTTTGACGACAATGCTTGCGTGTTGCTCAACAACGCTGGTGAGCTTCGCGGTAGCCGTATCTTCGGCCCTGTAGCCCGTGAGCTGCGTGCTGTCAACATGAAGGTCGTGTCTCTCGCACCTGAGGTTCTTTAATCTTTTAAATGAAAGAAGTAATGAGTAAGTTACATATCAAGAAAGACGACAACGTCATCGTCATTGCCGGTTCCGACAAGGGCAAGACGGGTAAAGTGCTCAAGGTGCTTGTGAAAGAGAACCGTGCCATCGTTGAGGGTGTCAACATGGTTTCAAAGAGCACGAAGCCTTCAGCTAAGAATCCTCAAGGAGGAATCGTGAAGCAGGAGGCTCCTATTCACATCTCAAACATCAGCCTTATCGATCCTAAGAGTGGCAAGGCTACCCGCATCGCTGTTAAGCATGAGGGTAAGAATGTCATCCGCATCGCTAAAAAGTCAGGGGAGGAGATCAAGTAATGGATACAGCACAGTTAAAGAAACAGTATAACGAGCAAATCGCTCCAGCTCTCAAAGAGCAGTTCAACTATTCTTCTGCCATGCAGATTCCTGCCCTGAAGAAGATCGTCATCAACATGGGTCTTGGCGATGCCACTCAGGACAAGAAGATTATCGATGTGTCTATCAACGAGCTCACTGCCATCACCGGCCAGAAAGCCGTGGCTACATACTCTAAGAAGGATATCGCTAACTTCAAGCTTCGTAAGAAGATGCCTATCGGCGTGATGGTAACACTTCGCCGTGAGCGCATGTACGAGTTCTTGGAGCGTCTCGTGAAGATCGCTCTTCCTCGTATTCGTGACTTCAAAGGTATCAACTCTAAGTTTGACGGTCGCGGTAACTACACTCTCGGTATTGATGAGCAAATCATCTTCCCAGAGATCAACATTGATCAGGTGGACCGCCTTCAGGGTATGAACATCACTTTCGTCACATCAGCCACTACTGATGAGGAGGGTTTCGCTCTGCTTAAGGCATTCGGCCTTCCTTTCAAAAACGCTAAAAACGATTAAGAGATATGGCAAAAGAATCTATGAAGGCTCGCGAGGTTAAGCGCGCCAAGCTCGCTGCCCGCTATGCTGAAAAGCGTGCGGCTCTGAAGAAGATTATCGCTACTTCTAACGACCCCGCTGAGGCTTATGAGGCTGCACGTAAGTTGCAGGCCATTCCAAAGAACGCAGACCCTATCCGCCAGCACAACCGCTGCAAGATTACAGGTCGTCCACGTGGATTTATCCGTCAGTTCGGTATTTCACGTATCCAGTTCCGTGAGATGGCTTCTCAGGGCTTGATTCCCGGCGTGACGAAGGCAAGCTGGTAAATACACTCTAACCTTTGGTTGACAGCCTGATGCTTTTATCGGTATCAAAGCTGTCAACTAAACAAAAGGTATAAAAAGAGACACTCACATATTTAATATTGTCGGGGTAGTCCCGATTAATTAAACATTTTTATTTTATGACAGATCCAATAGCAGATTATCTGACACGGCTCAGAAACGCAATCATGGCTCATCACCGCGTGGTTGAGGTTCCTGCGTCAAACATGAAGAAATCTATCACGAAGATTCTCTTCGAGAAGGGTTACATCCTGAACTACAAGTTCGTCGAGGATGGTCCTCAAGGTACTATCAAGGTTGCCTTGAAGTATGATCCACAAACAAAGGAAAACGCTATCAAGAGCTTGAAGCGCGTTTCCACACCTGGCCTTCGCCGTTACACCGGTTACAAGGACATGCCGAGAGTTATTAACGGACTGGGTATCGCAATCCTGTCTACATCTAAGGGAGTCATGACAAACAAGGAGGCCGCTGACCTTAAGATCGGTGGCGAGGTTCTTTGCTACGTCTATTAATTGGAGGTTTAAGTTATGTCAAGAATAGGTAAATTGCCAATTAGTGTTCCCGCTGGAGTTACAGTTAACTTCGATGCGAAGGAGAACGTTGTTACCGTTAAGGGTCCTAAGGGTGAACTCTCACAGTATCTTGATCCTTCTATCAAGATGGTTCAGGAAGATGGTCATATCACCTTCGAGGTTGATGAGAATAGCCCCGTTGACTACAAGCAGAAGCAGGCTTTCCACGGCCTTTATCGCTCTTTGATCAACAACATGGTTGTTGGTGTAAGCGAGGGTTTCAAGAAGCATCTTGAGCTTATCGGTGTCGGTTATCGTGTTTCCAACCAGGGAAATCTTCTCGAGTTCTCTCTCGGTTACACTCACCCAATCTTCCTCCAGCTCCCTAAGGAGGTGAAGGTTGAGACAAAGTCTGAGCGCAACCAGAACCCACAGATTATGCTGGAGAGCGCAGACAAGCAGCTGCTTGGTCTTATTTGTGCTAAAATTCGTTCTTTCCGCATGCCTGAGCCTTATAAGGGTAAGGGTATACTCTTCAAGGGTGAGGTCATCCGCAGAAAGTCTGGTAAGACAGCTGCAGCTAAGTAACTTTTAAAGTGACAACGAAATCATGACAACAAAGAAAGTAGAAAGACGAATCAAGATAAAGTTCCGCATTCGCAAGAACGTCAAGGGAACAGCTGAGCGTCCCCGTCTTACTGTGTTCCGCTCCAACAAGCAGATTTACGCACAAGTGATTAACGACATAGAGGGCAAGACCGTGGCTTCCGCCTCTTCTTTAGGCTTGGAGAAGCTTCCTAAGATTCAGCAGGCTGAGAAGGTTGGTGAGGCTTTGGCAGAGAAGGCCAAGGCTGCAGGTGTTGAGGCAGTGGTTTTTGACCGTAATGGCTATCTCTATCATGGCCGCGTTCAGGCTCTTGCTGACGCTGCTCGTAAGGGTGGACTTAATTTCTAATCGATTATGGCAATGAATAAAGTAAGAGTTAATAGTGACGCTGAATTGAAGGACCGCCTGGTTGCTATCAACCGTGTGACGAAAGTTACCAAGGGTGGTCGTACCTTTACATTCGCTGCCATTGTCGTAGTCGGTGATGGCAACGGCGTGATTGGTTATGGCCTGGGTAAGGCTGGTGAGGTTACCGCCGCAATCCAGAAAGGCACAGACGCTGCCAAGAAGAACCTCTTCAAGGTTCCTGTGCTCAAGGGCACGGTGCCTCATGAGATGGAGGTGAAGTTTGGTGGTGCTCAGGTTCTCTTGAAGCCCGCTGCAGCAGGTACTGGTCTTAAGGCCGGTGGTGCTATGCGTGCCGTCCTCGAGAGTGCTGGTATCACGGACGTGATTGCAAAGTCTAAGGGCTCATCAAATGCCCACAACTTGGTGAAAGCCACAGTGCTCGCGCTCTCTCAGATGCGTGACGCTTACACCGTAGCCGGTGAGCGTGGTGTCGCCATGGACAAAGTGTTTAACGGTTAATGGGATTATAAACAATGGCAACAATCAAAGTAAAGCAAGTCAAGAGTCGTATCGGCGCTCCTGTAGACCAGAAGAGAACTCTTCTCGCACTTGGTCTTCACAAGATTTCTCAAGTTGTTGAGATTGAGGATACTCCCAGCAATCTCGGTATGGTTCGCAAAGTGCACCATCTCGTTGAGATCGTTAAGTAATAACATTTAAAATCAGACGTAATCATGAAATTACATACATTGAAGCCGGCAGCCGGCTCTACTCATTCACGTCGTCGTATAGGCCGTGGTCCTGGTTCAGGTCTCGGTGGTACTTCTACGCGTGGTCACAAGGGTGCCAAGGCTCGTTCCGGTTACAAGAGAAAGATTGGTTTCGAAGGTGGTCAGATGCCTTTGCAGCGTCGTGTTCCTAAGGCTGGTTTCAAGAACATCAACCATGTGGAGTACTTCGCAGTGAACCTCTCAACCCTTCAGAAGCTCGCCGAGGAAAAGAACCTCACGAAGATTGGTATCGCAGAGCTTGTCGCTGCTGGTCTCACGAATGGCAAGGAACTTGTCAAGATCCTTGGCAATGGTGAGCTCAAGGCAAAGATTGACGTAGAAGCCAACGCCTTCTCTAAGACTGCTGAGGAAGCTATCAAGGCAGTCGGTGGTAATGCAACAAAAATTTGATAATGAAAAAGCTAATTGAGACACTAAAGAACTGTTGGAGGGTTGAGGATCTTCGTCAGAGGCTTCTTGTTACTTTCCTGTTTACGGCTATCTACCGTTTTGGATCTTTCGTTGTGCTTCCGGGTATTGATCCCGCCAAGCTTGACCAACTTCAGTCGCAAACCAAAGGTGGCTTGATGTCACTGCTGGACATGTTCTCTGGTGGAGCATTTTCCAACGCATCTATCTTTGCGCTTGGAATTATGCCTTACATCTCAGCTTCCATTGTCATGCAGCTTCTTGCCGTCGCTGTGCCTTATTTCCAGAAGATGCAGCGAGAGGGTGAGAGTGGCAGGAAAAAAATACAATGGTATACTCGCGTGCTGACAGTAGCTATCCTGCTGTTCCAGGCACCGAGTTACCTTATAAACCTCAAGATGCAAGCCAGTTCGGCTCTTGCCAGTGGCATATCTTGGAGTGTGTTCATGATTCCTGCGACTATTATCCTTGCGGCAGGCTCTATGTTCATCCTTTGGTTGGGTGAGCGTATAACTGACAAGGGAGTCGGAAATGGAATCTCATTGGTCATCATGATTGGTATCATCGCTAGACTTCCGCAAGCTTTCGTCCAAGAGCTTAGCTCGAGGTTCACTGCTATTTCAGGTGGTGGTCTTGTGATGTTTATCGCCGAGATTCTTATTCTCTACGCTGTCATTTGCGCTTCTATACTTTTGACACAAGGCACTCGCAAGGTGCCAGTACAGTATGCGAAGCGTCTTGTCGGTAATAAGCAAGTGGGTGGTGCCCGCCAGTATATTCCGCTGAAACTTTTCGCAGCCAACGTGATGCCTATCATCTTTGCCCAGGCATTGATGTTTATCCCATTGGCTATCGTTCAGTATCAGAGCAGTGAGTCAAGCTGGTTGGTTCGCAACTTGATGGATAACCGTAGCCTTGTTTACAACATAGTTTACGTTATCTTGATTGTCGCATTCACCTATTTCTATACAGCCATCACTTTGAATCCACAGCAGATGGCTGAGGACATGAAACGCAACAACGGTTTTATCCCTGGTATCAAGCCTGGTCATGACACAGCCGAGTATATCGACACAGTCATGTCACGCATAACATTCCCAGGTTCACTGTTTATTGCTTTCATAGCCGTCATGCCGGCATTGGCAGGGTTGCTTAACGTTCAGCAGGCGTTCTCACAGTTCTTTGGAGGCACGTCCCTCCTCATCACGGTGGGTGTCGTTATCGATACCTTGCAGCAGATAGAGTCATATCTCTTGATGCGTCACTATGATGGACTGTTGAATTCCGGTCACACTCGTAAGGCTGGCGCTGTAAGTGCATATTAATATGGTCTTTGGATACATGCTTCCAAGGACGGATGAATGAAATACAGGATTGGCTCTCCATTGGGAATCCTGATGGAGAGCCTTTCAAGGTTGAGTTTTGATACGCTCGGCTTATTCACTTTCTTTGGAACATTGATAAAGGTTAAATAAGAATTATGTCAAAACAGTCAGCAATTGAGCAGGACGGCACAGTGATAGAGAGCTTGTCCAACGCCATGTTTCGCGTAGAGCTTGAGAATGGAGTACAAATCATCGCCAATATCTCGGGCAAGATGCGTCTGCATTACATTAAGATACTCCCAGGTGACAAAGTTAAGGTAGCGATGAGCCCTTACGACCTCACTAAGGGAAGGATTGAGTTCAGATATAAATAGAACATCATATTTTTTACATTTACAAATATGAAGACAAGAACATCCATCAAGAAGCGTTCAGCCGACTGCAAGATCGTTCGTCGCAAGGGTCGCCTGTTTGTTATCAACAAGAAGAACCCCAAGATGAAGCAGCGTCAGGGCTAAACGTTAAAATTGCGTAAAGTTATGGGTAATGAGAAAGCTGTTTGAAGTTTTCTTATTACTTTTGTACGCTTTTAAGCAAAAACAACGCGTTAATTACACAAAAAGTTAAGTTTTTATTCAATTTATTTCAACTAATGGCAATACGAATTGTTGGAGTAGACTTGCCCCAGAACAAGCGTGGCGAGATCGCATTGACTTATATCTATGGTATAGGTCGAAGTAGTTCAGCAAAGATATTGGATAAGGCAGGCGTGAGCCGTGACCTGAAGGTCAGCGAGTGGACTGACGATCAGGCAGCCAAAATCCGTGAGATTATCGGCGCTGAATTCAAAGTGGAGGGTGACCTCCGTTCAGAGATTCAGATGAACATCAAGCGTCTGATGGATATTGGTTGCTACCGTGGTGTCCGTCATCGTAATGGCCTTCCTGTTCGTGGTCAGAGCACCAAGAACAATGCCCGTACTCGTAAGGGTAAGAAGAAGACTGTTGCAAACAAGAAGAAGGCTACTAAGTAATTAATGGAGGAACTTAATTATGGCAAAACAACAGAAAGCAACATCTAAGAAAAGAAATGTCCGTGTTGAAGCTACAGGTCAACTCCATGTTCACAGCAGCTTTAACAACATTATTGTGTCTCTTGCCAACAACGATGGTCAGGTTATTTCCTGGTCTTCAGCTGGTAAGATGGGTTTCCGTGGTTCTAAGAAGAATACTCCTTATGCAGCCCAGATGGCAGCTGAGGATTGTGCTAAAGTGGCCTATACACTTGGTCTTCGCAAGGTGAAGGCTTACGTTAAGGGTCCTGGAAATGGTCGTGAGAGCGCTATCCGCGCCATTCATGGCGCTGGTATCGAGGTTACGGAGATTGTTGACGTAACACCGTTGCCACACAACGGTTGCCGTCCTCCTAAGCGTCGTCGTGTATAATAAGAACCACTAACGTACATCTTTAGATACAATAAGAAAAGCATTTAAATTATGGCAAGATATATAGGTCCTAAGTCTCGTATCGCACGCCGTTTTGGTGAGCCCATCTTTGGTGCAGATAAGGTACTGTCTAAGCGCAACTTCCCTCCTGGGCAGCATGGCAATGATCGTCGCCGCAAGACATCCGAGTATGGTCAGCAGTTGGCTGAGAAGCAGAAAGCCAAGTACACTTACGGTGTATTGGAGCGTCAGTTCCACAACTTGTTCGACAAGGCAGCCAAGGCTGACGGTAAGACAGGTGAGGTTCTTCTGCAGTTGTTGGAGAGCCGTTTGGACAACATCGTTTTCCGTCTTGGCGTTGCTCCTACACGAGCTGCAGCCCGTCAGTTGGTCAACCACAAGCACATCACTGTCGACGGCAAGGTCGTCAGCATTCCTTCCTACTCGGTAAAGCCCGGTCAGGTTGTTGGTGTGCGCGAGAAGGCAAAGTCACTCGAAGTGATTGGCAATGCCCTTGCAGGTTTCAACCACAGCAAGTATCCTTGGATGGAATGGGATGAGAACACCAAGAGCGGTAAGTATCTCCACGTGCCTGAGCGTACGGACATCCCTGAGAACATCAAGGAGCAGTTAATCGTTGAGTTGTACTCGAAATAAATAAAAATCATTGAATTAATGGCGATATTAGCATTTCAAAAACCTGATAAAGTTGTGATGTTGGAGGCCAACGACCACTACGGAAAGTTTGAGTTCCGCCCTCTCGAGCCTGGCTTTGGTGTTACCATAGGTAACTCTCTTCGCCGCGTCCTTCTTTCTTCGCTTGAAGGTTATGCCATCAACACCGTCCGCATAAGCGGTGTTGAGCATGAGTTCGCCACCGTTCCCGGTGTGAAGGAGGATGTCACCAATATCATTTTGAATCTGAAACAAGTACGGTTCAAACAAGTAGTAGACGATTTCGAGAACGAGAAAGTTAGCATTTCCGTGGAGGACACCACGGAGTTCAAGGCAGGTGATATCGGTAAGTATCTGACTGGATTTGAAGTGTTAAACCCTGATTTGGTGATTTGTCATTTAGATTCTAAGGCATCGTTCCAGATGGATCTCACAATCAACAAGGGTCGTGGCTACGTCCCCGCTGATGAGAACCGTCAGTTCTGCACCGATGTCAACGTACTTCCCATCGATTCTATCTACACACCTATCCGTAATGTGCGTTACAGTGTTGAGCCTACTCGTGTCGAGCAAAAGACCGACTACGATAATCTCATCATTGAGGTAACAACGGATGGATCCATTCACCCGAAGGACGCGCTCAAGGAAGCCGCCAAGATTCTCATCTTCCACCTTCTCTGCTTCTCTGACGAGAAGATCACGTTGGAGAATACTGACAATGAAGGCAATGAGGAGTTTGACGAGGAGGTTCTCCACATGCGTCAGTTGCTTAAGACCAAGCTCTCTGACCTCAATCTGAGTGTCCGTGCGCTCAACTGTCTGAAAGCTGCCGACGTATCAACTCTTGCTGATCTTGTGCAGTATCAGAAGACAGACCTCCTTAAGTTCCGCAACTTCGGTAAGAAATCGCTCTCTGAGCTTGATGATTTGCTCTTGAGTCTGAATCTGTCGTTTGGAATGGATATTTCAAAGTATAAACTGGATAAGGAATAAACCTCAGGTCACTGTTCAACTGTCCAATTAAGCATTAAAACAAAATGAGACACAATAAAAAGTTCAACCATCTGAGTCGTACTGCATCTCATAGGGCCAGCATGCTTTCAAACATGGCTACCAGCCTTATCATGCACAAAAGAATCACTACGACTCTCGCAAAGGCCAAGGCTCTTAAGAAGTATGTAGAGCCGCTGATTACTCGCTCCAAGACCGATACAACGTCTTCACGTCGTGTCGTCTTCCGTTATCTTCAGAAGAGCTATGCCGTCAAGGAGCTCTTTGGCGAGATTGCAGCTCGCGTAGCTGACCGTCCTGGAGGTTACACTCGTATCATCAAGCTGGGCGTTCGTCCAAGTGATGCCGCTTCTATGTGCTTCATCGAGCTTGTCGACTTCGATGAGAACATGGCTAAGGCTCCTAAGGCTGAGAAGAAGACTCGTCGTAGCCGTCGTTCTACAAAGAAGGTGGCAGAAGAGGCTGCTCCTAAGGCTGAGGCAGAGGCTCCTAAGGCTGAAGCTGAGGAGGCTCCTAAGGCTGAATAATAAGAATATATCATATCTCAATAAAGAAATCTCCATTCGCCCAGTGCGGATGGAGATTTTTTTTGTTCTCTTTTTCCCCTTATTTTTGTCGTTCGCTAAATTTCTTGAAGTCAAGAATTATGTCCTCTATAATGTGAAATATGGTAAAGACTTCATGTTTCTATCAATGGTTCATCAATGCTTGGCAAGCTTTCGGAAGACAACATTAACCCACATTTGCATGTAAAAAGATTACTCTATAACCGAAACATGAGTAATAAAAAAAATCACATGATTCTATATAGGACAGTTTTTTATTTGTTGCTTTGTAGCAATCCACTTTGTCGGTTGACGTTGTATTTTAATGCCAGCATCGCCAACCACATGGACAAAAGGAAATTTACGAGAAACAAAATATAACTGTGAAAACACTCATCTGCACTATCATGAATCTTAAAAACATCATATCGCGCTTAATTGCCACAGTGTTCCTGCTCGTGGAATGCGTGCTGACCTTGAACGCCACCCAGGAATGGACTTACGGCAAGCACACCTGTCGGTTTCTGCGCGAAAAAGTACGACGGCTGGTCGTTATGCGACGATAATGATGATGACACCAATCTGTGGGGCCACGGCAGCTCCGCGTGGGACCGTTGCTTCACCACGGGAAACTGCCCTGCGGCCGCCCCCCTCTTTCTCAGTCTTTCCTTTTCCTTGCCACGAAGAATTGCCGAGTGGCAAGGAAAAACAACATCACGCCGATGGCGTTTTCAGCGGTCACCATCCAGAATGTGGCCGCATAGCCCCAGTGCTCTGCCACGACACCGCCGAGCAGGCAGCCAAATCCGAATCCGAGGTCCCATCCCGTGAGGATGCTCGAGTTTGCCGTGCCGCGCTGGTCGTGCCGTGCCACGGCCACGAACATGTTGAGGAAGGCAGGGTAGAGGTGTCCGTTGCCCAAGCCTATCATCAATGCCGACAGATAGTAGGCCACGGGATGTGGCACGGCAACAAAAAGTATAAATCCCACGAGCGAGAGGCACATGCCTTCCGCGGCGTTGTTTGTCAGCTTGCCCTCCCTCAGCGACTTTTGCCCCTGCAGGCGAGAGAGGAAGAGGCCGGTAGACAGAATGGCGAAATAGGTGCCCGTGCCCCCGGTTATGCCAAGGGCCTCCTTGCTGTATATAGCCAGGTAGTTGCTCAGCGCGCCCCAGCAAAACCCGAACATGGCGATGTTTATGGCCAGCAGCCACGCCCTGGTGAGGAAGAATCGGTCGAGCGATATCTTGCTCTTGTTTCTTATTATCTCTTTCTCCGGCAGGTTCACTGTGCTGGCAACCACCACCGACAGTCCTGCCACGCCGAGCGCAATCCAGAACAGCGCGCCATAACTTCCCATGCCGTCGTGCAGCCATATCCCCACCGACGGCGCTATGGCCATCGCGAAGTTGTTACTCAGTCCGTAGAGGCCAATGCCCTCGTTGCGTCGTGCCGCCGGCAACACGTCTATCGCGCACGTGCTGTTTGCCACAGTCACCGCCCCGAAAGGCGCGCCGTGTATGGTGCGGCATATGGCGAACATGAGCAGCGTGCCGGCGGCTATGTATCCGGCGAAGCACACGAAAAACAGCGTCAGACAGACCATGAGCACCTTTTTCCTTGAGAAGCTGTCGACCACGTATCCGCAAAACGGCCTCACTATCAGTGCCGCCACGGTGTAGCCGCTCAGCACGGTGCCTATCACGTCTTTCGTGGCCCCGAACTCCTCGCTCAGGTAGAGAGGCAGGAGAGGGGTGAGCAGGTAAAACGCGAAATAGAGCAGGAAGTTGGTCGTCATCACCTTTATGTAGTTGGCGTTCCACAGTCGTTCCGTGGTTGCCACCGTCTCGCTTGTCTTTTCCTTTGTCATCCTTTTGGCTGTGTCAGTTTGTCTTTTTTTGTTCTATTATTGCAAAGTTATTGCTTTTTCAAGTATTTATCTCTCCGTTTCCCCAGATTATTTTGGTTCTATGTTGATTCGTGTGTGGGGTGAGGCTTCGCATGTTTCATTTCACACGGATTTCAAAGATTTCAAAGATGTCGGCTTCGCCGATTACGCACGCCGCCTTTCAACCGTTTTGTATGGGCCGGCGTTGCGATACCAACCACCCGAATGGCAACCACGACATTCAGACGTGGAAAATGTAAAATATTATTGCCGAAATTTAACACTTGGAAACTGGTGCAAATAGAGCGGAAAAAGGGTAGCCTTCCGCCTATTCGCAACACCGCCAGCCGCTTTTTTACCCGATTTTTTTGCGATAGTAGCCAAAAGGCGTTGCCGTTACACCGTAACGGCGATGCGATTGCACCGTAACGGCATCGCGATTACACCGTAACGGCGATGCGATTGCACTGTAACGGCAACGCCATTTTAGCGAAAAAATGACGTCTGAAAACCGTAAAAATCATAATGCGCTGATATTCAGTGAGTTGTTAAAATGACCCATAAATGCGAAATTTCGAGCCAAGCGACAACTTGGTTGAAAAAAATCGATTCTCAGACGACTATTTGTAAATTATTATTATCTATCAATAGTTCGTTATTTTTTGGGGATAAAGGCTAAGCGGCTTTGCGCTGCCAGCCAAAGAGTTCTTTGATAGTATGACTAATTAACTTTCTGTTCGGCATGTTCCGACACTTGTCGAAAATTAATTTTGCGATGTATGTGCTCGCCATGAGTTCCTTGAAAGAAGCCATGGAATACGGCAGCCCATTTTCTTTCATCATCACCTTCGCAACATTCTGTGATGCGAATGATGCGTTGTAGGAAAAGTCCAGTTGGTTCTGATGTCATTTTACTTTAAGCTTAGAGAACTATAAGGTTACTGATAATCAGCCACTTAACCGATTTTTAATAGTTATATTTTATTAAATAAATATCTTATTTCTAATTAGTTACGCTAGAATTAACGGACTTATTGCTTGTGTAAACAACCAAAAAAGTGTACATTTGCAGAGCTTAATTGGCGTATTATTCCGATAGGGGGTTTATTACTAAAGCAATAATTAATAATCAATATTTCGTAATGACAAAAAAAATTATCATGGCGTTGGGACTCCTATGTTTGTCCAGCGTTGCATCCTTTGCGCAGAACAAGCGTACCGTATTGAGCGCCACTATTGATGGCTACAAGCGTGACATGGTTTATTTCGACTGTGTACAGAGTCCGTTCATCCGTCAGGAGTTCCACGCTAACCCAGGCGAGGAGCACGTCTATGCGTTCGATTCCGACCGCCTTGTTTCCATGATAATCAACGGCCGCACCACTGTGCTGCTCATGCCGGGCGACAGTCTGCATGTCGACATACAGTATCAGGGCAAGATGGTGAAGGAACTGAAGTTCTCCGGCTCGGAGCGTGCAGTAGCCGACAACCAGCTTTACGCTGCCGTAGCCGACTATCGTCGCTCCATACGCTACAAGTCGCAGCTGCTGGCGTGCGCCGTAGTAGACGTTAAGCCTGCCGACCGCATAAGCGATTCGAAGAAACTCCTCGACCAGACCCGTCAGCTCGTAGCCCAGTCGAAGGGCAAGGTGGCAGACGACGTAGTGAATTACGTATCAGCCGAGAGCGAAGGACTGGCTTACACATCCTTCGTAGAATATCCCCCGATGTACGAAGAGACCCGCAAGATGCCCATAGCCCAGCAGGGCATAGGCGACTACTGGAAGCTCATGGACGGCAACAAGTTGCGCACCGACGCGGCATCGTTGAGCTGTCCCGACTACTGCTCGTTCCTTCTGCTCAACATGGCTTACACCAAGAGCAAGCAGGCACACGAAAAGGGCGAGACCTATCAGCGTCCCGACAAGATTGAGGACATGTTCGAGCAGCTGGCAGCGTTCTACGACGGAGCGTGCCGCGACGCAGTTTTGTATTCCATTATCACCAATTACATACAGGGAGGCAAGGACATAGAACGTGTAGAACCCCTCATCAAGCAGTTTAAGGAGAAGTATTGCGTAGACAAGCGCCATGCTGAAATCATAGAAGCTATAATGCAGTAATGCCTCAAAGAATAATTTAATCGATAATATAAAAGGTATCAATGAACAAGAGAGAGTCTTTATTGAAGTGTGGACTGTGCGCCATGCTTTTAAGCGGGGGACTACCACTGCAGATTCTTCCGCCCTCTACCGCCACGGCGCAGAATGTGCGCCCGGCGGAAGACGGATGGAAAAACGACCCAGTGACATTGCGCATCAGTAATGAGACGTTGGGAAATGTGCTCAGCAAGGTGGCGAAATCGGTGGGAGCCGACCTGGTTTTCCAGGGTGTCACGCTTGTAGGCATCAACGAGTTGACAACACTCAACGTTAAGAACAAGCCGCTCGACAAGGTGATTGGCGAGCTTATAGGCAACCAGAACGTACGCATAATATATCAGGGTGGCCATCGTGCCATCATCATCTCGTCGTATGAGAAGCATGAAGACAACGCCCAGTCGTTCGTAATAGGCGGTGTCGTGCTGGGCGGCGACGACCAGCAGCCCCTCATCGGCGCTACCGTATCGGTGACCAACGGCACCAAAGAGAAGGGACGCACGGGATGTATCACCGACGAGAACGGTAAGTTCAGCTTGCGTCTCAATCGCAAGTCGTCTATCAGCATATCTTATTTGGGATATGAAACAAAGTCGATACAGATACTGCGACCCAACCGTAACATGAAAATCAGCCTCGCCCCCAACGCGACCAATATGGACGAGGTGGTGGTTACGGGTATCAGCCGCCGCAACAAGAAGAGCTTTACAGGTAATTATGTATCGGTAAAGGGCGACGAGTTGCGCAAAATCAATCCTAACAACATCTTGAAGAGCTTGCAATTCTTCGACCCCAGCTTCAAGGTGAGAGAAAACAATTCTAACGGTTCCGACCCTAACGCGCAGCCCGAATTCCAGATGCGCGGCGACCAGTCGCTGGGTTCTACATCGAGCATGAACTCTATGGACCTGCTCCTCGACAACGTGTCGAGCCGACCCAACACTCCGCTCTTCGTGCTCGACGGCTTCATCGTGCCTATGACGCGCATCCTCTCGCTCGATCCGGAGCGCATCGACGAGGTGACAATCCTCAAGGATGCCGCAGCTACAGCCATCTACGGCTCTAAGGCGAGCAACGGCGTCGTCGTAATCTCTACCAAGGTGGCTCCCGACGGAGCGCTCTCGGTCAACTACAACGGTACGATGACCCTCCAGTCGCCCGACCTTACCGACTACAATATGATGAACGCTGCCGAGAAATTGCAGGCAGAATGGATGGCAGGCGTATACGACAAGAACAGCGTGACAAGCATGAACCGCTACAACACATTGCGCCGCAACGTGCTGGCAGGTGTCGATTCCTACTGGCTCTCGCAGCCCTTGCGCACAGCAGTTCAGTCGCGCCACTCGCTCACAGCAGCCGGTGGTACCGATATATTCCGCTACAGCCTGGGCATCAACGCAGGCTTCCAGCCCGGTGTGATGAAGGGTTCGTCTAACAATACCAAGGGCGTTGACTTCACCATGAGCTACCGCAAGCAGCGCGTAACGGTGGGTGCCAACATCAACCTGACCGAGACTTCGGGCAACAACTCGCCCTATGGCGACTTCTCGGCATTCAGCCAGGCCAACCCCTACTATCGTATGACCAACGACGACGGCACTTACGACCAGATACTCGACAACTTCACGGCAGCCGGCAGTACTACCGTGACCAATCCTCTGTACAACTCCAACATCGGCATCAAGGACCTGCAGCGCAGCCTGAGCATTGCCAGCAGCCTTAACTTCGAGTATATGATTCTCGACAACCTGCGCCTCACCGAGTCGTTGCAGTACACACGCGGCACCGCACGCACCGAAAGATTCCTGCCTGCCGACCACACCAGCTTTGCCAACGAGACAGACAAGACGCTGAAGGGTAGTTATAGCAAGAACACGGGTGAGTCGACTTCGTGGTCGAGCAACTTGGGACTGAACTACAACCTCCCAATCAACAAGCACCTCATCAGTATGTTTGCCAACTGGACCGTTAGCGAAGACCGCAACAACTACGTCAACCTCTCGGCAACAGGCTATCCGGACCGCCACATGGACGACTTCATCTTCGGCAACAAGATGTCGACTAATCCGAGCGGCTCCGAGTCGCTCTCGCGCTCAATGAGCTTCATCGGACAGGTGTCGTACAGCTACGACAACCGCTATTCGTTCGACTTCAACCTGAGCGAGGAGAACTCGTCGCGCTACGCCAACAACAGTTTCACTCCGTTCTGGTCGACTGGTGTGCGCTGGAATGCCTATCGCGAGAAGTGGCTTGAGGGCCGTATCTCCAACCTCGTGTTCCGTGCCACATACGGTATTACGGGCGAACAAAGCTCCAATCCGTACGAGACAATTGAGTTCTATACCTTTACCAACACCATGAAGCCCTACAACTCGTTCGCTTCACTGGGTGCCGTGCTGCAGGGACTCAACAATCCCGACCTCAAATGGGCTAAGACCGACCAGTTCAGTGTGGGTATGGACATAGGCTTCTGGAAGAACCGCATCAACGCCACATTCAACTATTACAACAACATCACACGCCAGATGATGACACAGTACGACCTGGCTCCTTCTACAGGTTTCAGTTCGCAGAACATCAACGCCGGCGAGTTGCAGAACCAGGGATTTGACGTGACATTGAACGTGATTGCCTACCAGAACATACGCAAGCAGCTCTACTGGACCGTCAACGCCAATGCCAACCACAACAAGAACAAGATACGCAAGATATCGGCTTATCTGCAGAAAATCAACGAGCGCCAGCTCGCTTCGAAGGATGCTCCGCTTCCAGTATTGCAGGAGGGATATTCTACGACAACTCTCTTCACAGTGCGCTCGCTGGGCATCGACCCCATCACGGGCAAGGAGGTGTTCCTCACACGCGACGGACAGAAGACATTCGAGTGGAACAGCAACGACAAGGTGCCCGTCGGTGACACCAACCCGAAGCTCAGCGGCACTATCAGCAGCTCGCTCAACTATAAGGACCTCAGCTTCAACGTAGGTTTCACTTATAAGTTCGGCGGCATCGTGTACAACTCAACACTCGTTGACAAGATCGAAAACCGCAACATAGCCTACAACCTCGACCGCCGTGCCATGTCGAGCCGCTGGCAGAAGCCGGGCGACGTGACTTACTTCAAGAAGTTCTCGCTCGATGCCACAGCAAGCCAGACCGAACAGAGCACACGATTCATCATGGACGACGACGAGCTGAAGATGTCTACCATGAGCGTCGGCTATCGTATGCGCTACGAGAAATTCAGCTTCCTGCGCAAGATGAACATCGACGTGCTGGCTCTGAACTTCACTACCAACGACCTGTTCCGCATATCGCGTGTCAAGATGGAGCGTGGACTCGACTATCCGTTCGCACGTTCGTACACTCTGTCGTTGTCACTCATTTTCAAATAATATATATAAGGTGTACACTATGAAACTGAAATCATTATATACGGGTGCTCTTGCCTTGGCAGTACTGTGTCTGACTTCGTGCTCAGACTGGTTTGACGTGAGCCCTAAGACCAATGTCAAGGCCGAGGAACTCTACGAAACTCCCGAAGGTTTTGAGAGCGCTCTTGCCGGTATCTACATCCTCCTGACCGACGACGACTGCTACGGTCACGACATGTCGTTTGGACTTATCGACCAGCTGGCGCAACTTTACGACCGCATTCCCGACGGAACCACCGACCGCGAAGCTATCTATCAGTACACGCAGGAGTCGCAAGGCTACAGCACCAAGGCGCGCATGGCTGCCATTTGGGAAAAGGCGTACAACGTGATAGCCAATACCAACAACTTCATGAAGTGGCTCGACAAGAACGGACAGCGCGTGCTGAAGAACGAGCAGACACGCAACATGTATTATGGCGAGGCTTACGCCATGCGTGCTTTCCTCCACTTCGACCTGCTGCGTGCATGGGGGCCGATGGACTATCAGGCTGGTAAGCAGAATCTGAGCATCCCTTATCGTGTGGTAGCCGACAACAGCAAGCAGCCACGTCTTGCGGCTGAGGTCATCGTGGGCAAGATTATCGACGACCTGAAGCAGGCTGAGCAGTATCTCGCTTTCGAGAAGAACACCAGTCTTTCGGGCAGCGAGCGCCGCTACAGATTGAACTATTACGCCGTGAAGGCCCTTCAGGCACGTGTGTATTGCTATGCCGGCGATGCCGAGAACGCAATAAGCTGCGCCAATGAGGTGATAGACCATTGCGGACTTACGCTCCAGACGTCCAATTCCAACGATCCTGCACAGTTCAACGAGGCCCTCTTTGCCATCAACAAGTATAAGATGAGCGACCGTTTCTCTTCTTACTTCGCCGAAGGTCCCGACTTTACCACTCAGTATTGGGTGAGTCTGCAGAACTACAAGCGCATTTTTGAGGCTGAAGGCAACGAGCGTGACGCCGACTTCCGTGCCCGTCGTGGTGCCGGTGTGTACGTCTACGACGGCGTAAGCCGCGTTATCACACGCAAGTATCTCAAGAACGACCAGAGCATCATTCCCCTCATACGTCTGCCGGAGATGTACTACATCCTCTGCGAGATGTCGCCTCTGAGTGATGCTCCGCAATATATTAATAATGTAAGAAGCCATCGCGGCATCTCACGCTCCAACGCCTACAGCAGTTTCGCTAACGATGCGGCTCGCACCGAGGCTCTGAGCAAGGAGTATCGCAAGGAGTTCTATGCCGAGGGCCAGTACTTCTACTTCCTCAAGCATCATGGTATCAAGACTCTCGACTACTCGCACGAGGCTAATACCGACGCTATAGTCACCATGAACGAGCAGCGTTATGTGTTCCCATTGCCCGACCGTGAGAAGGAATATGGCTGGACTGATGAAGAATCAAACAACACTTCAAATGATTAATTATGAAATTACGTATCAATAAAACATACATATTGGGACTGATGGCAGTAGGTGCGCTCATGGCTTCTTGCAGTCAGGAAGACCCTACATTGTTTGGTGGTGAGTCGGACGGATACTACTTCAACTACAATTCGGCTGACGACATGACAGCTACCATCAACTTTGCCGACTCTATCGTGACCGATCCGGAGGTGGGATATGTGCCCCTTAAGATTCGATTGCTGGGCCATCTGCCCGAGCAGACTACTTCCATCAAGCTCAAGGCTGAGCCTGTGGAGGGCTACGAAATGCCGCAGGTGACTCTGCCTACGATTGAAGTCAAGGCCGGCGAGTACGACAAGACGGTTGAGGTGGCAGTGGCTCGCCCCACTCAGGAGAACACTACCTATGCCGTGAAGATTACCTTCGAGCAGGCTGACAAGAGCATGAAGGACTTCAACAGCTTCGTCATCTATACCAAGGAGGTATATGAGCGTCCTGACAACTGGACTGACAGATACTATGGCGAGTGGACTGCTGAGAAGTATAAGTTCATTGCCAAGACTCTGAAGAAGGCTGCTTTCTATAGCGACGACAGCTATACGCAGAGCAATCAGTACAATCCGCGTCTGATTTACGCTGTGCGCGATTGGCACAATGCTCATCCTACAGAGGCGATTCCTTATGATATTCCATTCCTCGATGGCACACTCTTCTATGATGCCTATGAACAGCCTGAATATTGGGGCGAGCTTCAGAACAAGTATTTCGGCAATTACGATGGTTATGGATTCGGTACATTGGCTTCGAGTCTGGGTGTAACCACTCAGAATGAGTATCAGGTGTTTGGTTCGACAGATGAGGCTGAGATGCAGAAATCCAACAAGCACGCCGTGCTGTTGATGCTTCAGAACTACAACAATCAGTTTGAACAAGGCTATAGCTATTGGGGATTGAACTCTGCATTCAGCGTTCCGATGGTTAAAGGTGTAGACTATGACGTAGTGGCACCGGCATTCTGGACCAACAGTCTTACCGCTCCTATGATAAAGAAGTACTACGGCGAATACTCAGAGGCTAAGTATAAGAAGATGCTTCAGATTGCCAGCAGCAGTGTCGATGGCTTCAAGCCCTTCCAGTTGTTCCCCGTCAAGCTGATGTGGGACGATGCCAGCATGACAAATACGCCGATGTGGGACACTGATGCTAACCTCAACTGGACGTACATGGGTGAGCAGGTGATATACGAATTCTACAAGATATTCAAGCAGAAAGCCCCGAGTCTCTTCCCCGATGGCGTTACTGCTCCTGCGGCTGAACCCCAAGAAAAGCAATAACTTCAAAAAACAAAACAGAAGGATTATGAAAAATATAATATATGTAGCCATGAGTGCCCTGCTCCTCACATCGTGCTATGAGGACAAGGGCAACTACGACTACCGCTTCGACAGCATGAATCAGGTTGACATAAGCAATGTCAGCTACCAGCCTGAGGCTTACGAAGGCATGTCGGGAAAGGTTATCGAGGTGCAATTGCCCCTTACCGAAGACAAAGTGCAGCGTGTGGAGGCAAAGCTCTCGCAGACTTTGTCCGACAACTACGACAATCTCGACTTCACATGGTACACCTCTTATACTGCAAGCAAGACCGATCCGATGACCGGACGTCCAATCGTTGAGGCTGTGAAGGACACTCTTCACACCAAGGGTTATGTCGATCTCGAGTTCCCTGCCAACACCAATCGCGACTATGCGGTAATAATGGAGGTGAAGGATCGCTCTACCGACCTCGACTATTATGCCAAACTGAACGTCAAGACACGCCTGCTCTTCAAGAATAGTCTCTTCTTCCTGCATCAGAAGGGCGGCGAGACTTTCCTCGGCAACGTTGAGAAGATTGGTACAATGCTCGAAAGCCGCAGCAATGCTTACAAGACTGCCAAGCCAACTGTCACCGACAACCCGTTTGCCGATGCCGTAAAGCTGGGTTATACGTCAACTCCTGACCCTGAAGTGAATGGCCTTATGGTGTTCCGTTCTAACGGACGTGGCAACACTTATAATGTGTTCAAGGCTTTGGATACATACAACGTACCCCTTGTGCCTGCGGTTTCATCATCGTTTGTGGCAAGCCGTGTAATCAGTGTGGGCGACATTTCAAGATTTGCAGCATACAAGTGTCTGCTCTCACGTGACGGACAATTCTACATAGGCAAGTGGGCTCCGTTCTATACAGTGCCTGGTGAGGCTGCCGAGGAGTCGCTTCACCCCGGCGACTATCGCGTTACTGCCGCTACCGCAACTGAAAGTTACTATGTACTGTGGGATGCCAAGAACAATCGCTTTATCTATCAGTCTAACGGCGATTGGTTCCCGTATCAGTTGAACGAATATGCACAGAATCCGCCGCAAAGCACACAGCCTGTTATGGATGCCAAGGTTGACTTCAGTTCGTTAGGAACTTTATCACCGGTAGGCAAGACTGCTGTATATGGTTTTATAGCTTCGCACAACGAGTTCTTCCCCGATGCCAAGCCGCAGTTCATCTTCAAGGATGCCGACAACAACTTCTATCTCTACGAACTTACCCCCGTTGACGCTGGAGGCAAGAGCCGTGGCGGTGATGCAGGAGCATCGGAGAGCGCATTCACCATCACTGGTAAGATGCTCCCCGATTTCCATCCGGGCTCTAATCTGGCAAGCATCACCTACAACCCGTGGTTCTCTACCAACTATATCTTCTACGCCAAGGACGACCATGTGATACGTCACAACCTCTCTAACGGCGATGAGCAGGTGATATATACAGCTCCTGCGGGCTATACCGTTAGCGTAATCAAATTCCGCACGGAGGATGCTGCGAGCAACAGTTCGGAATTCTGTAGCTTCGGCGAACTCGGTTTGTATCTCAGCATCGGTATGAACAAGGACAACAACGGAGCAGTAGCCGAAATCAAACTCAATCCGGCAGCTGATGTCGACGAATCGTACAGCGTATTCTGCGATAAGGATTCAGAGGGCAATGCTTTCGGACGCATCCTTGATGTGCAGTTTGCACACGTTTGGTCATTCATTAAAGACAATCAATAATGTTACGTAATATTTCATTGGCACTGCTCGCTTGGGCGGGCAGTGCCTTCACCGCACAGGCTCAAAGCGACGTTGTCGTGAGCGGAAAGATTGAGGGTGTCAAGCAGGGACAGCTCCTGCTTGTGGCACAAGTGGGCGAAAACCGCATGGACACACTCGGTGTTGCCGACTTCAAGGCGCCTAAGTTCCAGCTCAAGGCGAAAGTGAAGGAGCCTGTTATGGCACAGATCGTAGTACGAGGCTATAGCGGCGGATTCAACTTCATTGCCGAACCCAACGCCAAGTACGACGCTTTTCTGTGCGACGGAGATGCCGCTTATATTAAAGGTGGAAAACTTCAGGACGAGTGGATGGCTTTCACTAAGCGCTCGGCTGGGCTTCATGCCGAGTCGAAAGCAATGCAGGCGCGTTACGACGCATTGCGTGCTGCCAACAAATTCCGCAGCGCCAGCGCCACAAACGACTCCTTGCGCACGCTCAACGACAACATCAATGCCGAAACTCAGGCTTTCTTGAAGCAGCACGACGACGTTATCGCTGCCTATACCTACAACGCCAACGCGCTGATGGCTGAACTCAACCTCGCCGACACGCGTAGATTGTACGACTCTATGGGCGAAGGTGCAAAGAATTCGCCAAGTGGTCGGATCATGCTCGAACGCATTCAGCGCATGGAGAAGGTGACTCAAGGACGCAAAGCACCCGACTTCACTCTGCCAGACCTCAATGGCAACATGGTGACTCTAAGCAAAGTGAACGCTAAGGTGAAGATTGTTGACTTCTGGGCTTCGTGGTGTGGACCCTGCCGATTGAACAATCCGTCGCTCAAGCGTATGTATGAGCAGTATCACGACAAGGGATTAGAGATTGTAAGCGTGTCGCTCGACAATGTAAAGGAGCGCTGGCTGAAGGCTGTCAAGCAGGATGGTCTGCCCTGGATCAACGTCAGTTCGCTCAAGGGATGGCAGTGTGAGGTGGCTCGTACTTACGATGTCAAGGCGGTGCCAGCCATATATATACTCGACGACGAAAACCATATCATCACCACAAACATTCGTGGTGAAGCGCTCGAGAACTTCCTCAAGGAACGACTCAAGTAAGTGTGTATGTAATAAAGAACTATAAAGATACAGAAAATGAAAACCAAAATCTTTTTATTAGCTTTGGCATGCATGGGCGTTATGCCTACTTTAGCACAGACAGCACGCCGCTTCACCATCGACGGTGAGCTGACACGCGACTCGCTGCGCTATACTCCGCAGGCGATAAAGAAAGTGTATTTGAAGCATGTCGTTAACGGTCAGGAGCTCATGATTGACTCGGCTGTGGTGAAGAACCGCTGCTTCCATTTCGAAGGAACTGCTCCTAAGGATGTTGAGGCTGCTATTATCACAGGCTTCGACAATGGTTCGGCACAGCTGCTTCTTGAACCTGGCAACATCAAGTTCAAGCCTTTCGACGGCAATTTCCCCGTTGGTGCCAAGGCTTACGGAACCAAAAACAACGATATCTTCGCCGGTTATGCCATGCTGCACAACAAGAATGCCGACGACGCTAAGGTGAACATAGAGAAGCTGCGTGCCTCTTTGCCCGACAGCATCACCAATGACGACCGCAAATATATGCCTTATCACGGCGCCATATTCAATGCCAACGGTGTGTATTACAAGGCCGATGTGATGGATTATTACCTCAAGCACATCGACAGCGAGGCAAGTCTCTTCATTCTGAAGTACGACCTCTACTATATGTTCAAGCCGCAGTATCTGCGCGATGTGTTTATGGCTGCTCTGCCAGAGCGCCTGCACAGCCATCCCATCTATAAGGAACTGGAGAACCAGTTGCTCTCAAGCGACATGGTGGAGGGCAGTCCGGCACCCGACTTCACTGCTCTTACAGTCAACGGAAAGTCGCTGTCGTTGTCGCAACTGAAGGGAAAGTACGTCTTCTTAGACGTCTGGGCATCGTGGTGTGCGCCTTGTCGTCGTGAGATACCATTCATCAAGAAGGCCCTGGCTGAGGCTAAAAACAAGGACAACTTCAAAGTGTTGAGCTACTCAATCGACAGCAAACGCAGCGATTGGACCAACTGTATTGCCAAGAATCAGATGTCTGACAAGAACTGGATACACGTGTCTACGCTGAAGGCATGGTCGTCTGACATCATACGTCTGTACAATGTGCGTGGCGTTCCTCATACAGTTCTCATCGATCCGGCTGGAAATGTAGTGAAGTTCAATCTCCGTGGCGAGGAACTTGTTAATACTGTGAAGGACATTCTGAGCAAGCCTTTCAAACCAGCAAAGTCAAATGCTAAGGCTGTAACGGCTGCTTCGGCTGTAAAGATGGCTCCTTTCAAGGCTTCGTCGGCTGCCGACCAGAAGCTATACGACGAGTATGAGACCCTCTGCAAGCGTAAGGATTTGTCGAAGATAGCCAAACTTGAGGCTCAGGTGCGCTTCGTTCTCGACCACAACACTTCGCCCGTGTCTCCGTATATTATGGAACGCGATTTCTTCAACATTCTTGACAAGTCGTACAACCAGCGCTTCTCTAACGCTTTGTCGCCCGTATTGAAGAACAATGCATACGCCAAGTCTTACTGCGACAAGGTTGCTGAGCTGTTGGGCGAGGAAGAAGAGTAAGAATTAGGAATTACGAATTAGGAGTTGTTCTAATTCAATAAAAAAAATTGAGAGTTTAGAGTTATGATTATAACATGTAATCATAACTCTAAACTCTCAATTTTCAACTCTCAACTAAGCAAAATTACTTCTTGTGTCGTTTTGCACGTTGTTCGCGATATTTCGCCTTCTGACGTGCCGAACCGCTACCATGATAAATTATGTGTGCTATTTCCGGGTTTGGCACGTCGCGTTTAGTTCGCAAGATACAAGTAAGCCAGTATCAAGGCATCGGGCGACAGCGACTTTCGCAAGAGGTTGAGCAGTCGCCGCTTCTTTTTCTTCACGCCGCTCTCCGTCATGTTGAGCCGCGCGGCTATGTCGGCCGTCTTCAGACCCTCGCGGAAAATCATGGCGCACAGCTGCCGCATGTCCTCGGGCAGGTGGTCCACGGCTGCCATGAGGTTGTCGATGGTCTCCTTGCGTATCAGTTCGGTGGAGAAGTCGTCCTCGAAGTCGTCGTCGTCCTGGCTGGCGTAGTGCATCTGGCTGTTGTGCTTGCGTATATACGACACCACGGCGTTGTGTATGCAGACGAAGAGAAACGCCTTGGCGCGCTCTGCCGACGCCATCTCCTCGCGCCTCTGGTAAAGCTGGAAGATGGAGTCTTGCACGCAGTCTTCGGCGAGGAAGGCGAGCTCGTCTGTCAGCAAGCGGCGCGTGAACACAATGAGCGATGGATAGACATCTTTATATAAAGAGCCTATGTCGCCTTGCAGAAACAGGGCGTACGCATCCCAGTGTTTATTTGTCGTGCTCATGCTCCAGGCCATTGTCTGTGTGGTGTGCCTTGTCGATGGTTTGTCATTGCAAAAATACGAATTAAATCTGTGAAACTCACTCCTTTTGGGGGAATATTTTCGGGTCATGGAGCAATTTGACTCCACATTGTCATCTGTAATCGACTCGACCCTCGGTCTAAGATGTAGATCGTTCGGTTATCAGATAACGTCTACAACTTATGGGTATGATACTGCGTATTGAGAGGACATCTACACGCAAGAAGGACGTTGAAGGGCTTAGCTGCGGATTTGGAAAATTAACGTTTCTTTCCCAAAATGACTATTTTTTCGAACAAAATAGCTTTCTTCAGTCCACTTTTTCACGCCTATTGCGTTAAAGAGCATATAAAACGAATTTATGGACAAGGAAACAAGAATATCCAAGCTTATATTGCTCCACATGTGCGGCGAGCTCGACGCTGCCGGGCGCGCGGAGCTGCGCTCATGGGTTGAGGCCAGCGACAGCCACCGTCGCCTGTTCCGCGACCTCTGCTCGCTCCAGGCCGTGGCAGAAGACGTGTTGGCGCGCGAGGCCGTCGATTCTGATAGCGCCCTCCAAGCCATGCGCCGTCGGCTGGCAACCTGTGAGGCCAAGGCCGCGGCCACGTCTCAGGCACGCGGCGCGAGACTGGTGCGGCTGCGCGGGCTCGTGGCGGCCGCGGCCATCGTCTTCGCCGTGGTTCTCGTGGGACTTGGCGGCTGGGAATACCACGAGCGCGTGTCGCGGTGGAAGAGCCAGGCCGTGGCCAACGCCGAGCGGTCGCGCCAGATACGCATCAAGGCCGGCACCACCCAGGCCGTGCTGAGGCTGGGCGACGGCAGCATGATACGCCTTGGCGGCGACGCGGGCAAAAACAAGTTGGCCATGAGCCACGCCTTGGGCCACGGCTACAAGGGCACCGTGGTGCTGGAGACGCCACGCGGAGGCGAATACACGCTCACCATGACCGACGGCACCGAGGTGAGGCTCAACGCCGGGTCGAGGATAGAATATCCAGCCGTGTTCGACGGCAAGGAGCGCAGGGTGAAGACCGCGGGCGAGGTCTACTTCAAGGTGGCTCACGACGCGGCACATCCCTTCACGGTGGAGACCGAGGGGCAAGAGGTCAGGGTGCTTGGCACGGAGTTTAACGTCAACGCCTATCCCGCCGGCAAGGTGGTGACCACGCTCATACGCGGCAGCATAGCCCTGCGCCCGATAGGCGGCAAGGGCGGAGAGCTGACTCTGAGGCCCGGCGAGCAGGCCGAGTATGACAAGCGCATGGGCACGGCCACGATACGCGCGGTTAACACCGACGTGGTGGCCAGCTGGACCCACGGCAAGTTCGTGTTCGAGAACCAGACCCTCGAGCAGATAATGGAGCAGCTCAGCCGGTGGTACGATTTCAGCTACGCGTTCAGCAGCCAGCAGGTGGCCGGCACGGTGTTCATGGGCAGCGTGCCACGCTACGGCAACTTCCAGGACGTGCTGCGCATACTCGAGATGAGCGGCGGCATAAAGTTCAGGGTGAAGGGCAAGAACGTGGAAATCATGGCAGAGTAGGATTATGTGATAATGGGAAATATATTGTAAAGTGTTTATATTCATGAGAGAAAAACATCGACTGAGAGATTATCTTTTGCTTGTCTTCGCGCTCGTGGCCATGCCATTGTCGGCAGTGGCCCAGCGTTACAGCGCAAGCTACCATGCCGAGCCCGTGGAGCAGGTGGTGCAAGACCTGCAGCGGCGCACGGGCTACGACTTCGTTTACCAGAAGCAGGTGCTCAGCGGCTTGCCCGACGTGACGTGCCAGTGCACCGACCTCTCGCTCGGCGCGCTGCTCCATTGCGTGCTGCTCGACCACTGCGGCCTGGCCTATGAGATAAGCGGCAAGACCATCGTGCTGAAGCGGGCCGCGGGCCACCACGCCACGCAGCAGCGCAAGGCGACGGTCAGCGGAACGGTGGTCGACGCCAACGGCGAGCCGCTGCAGTGGGCCACGGTGAAGATAAAGGGCACCGGCACCGGCGCCACCACCGACACCAACGGCCACTTCCAGATATTCACCGAGAGACAGCGGCTGACGGTGGAGGTGAGCTACCTGGGCTTCAACAGCGCCACGCGCACCATCCTTGCCGGCCATCCGGCGAAGATCATACTCCACGCCGACGACAAGTCGCTCGACGAGGTGGTGGTGACCGGCTACCAGGTGCTCAACAAGCGGTCGCTGACGTCGGCCGTCTCCACGGCCAAGATGAAAGACCTGGAGCGCACCGACATGAGCTCGCTCGACCAGATGCTCGAGGGCAAGATACCCGACCTGCTGGTCAACAACAACTCGTTTGAGGTGGGCGTGGCGCCTAAGATACGCATCCGCGGCACATCGACGCTCATCGGCAACCGTGAGCCCCTGTGGGTGGTAGACGGCATAGTGGTGCAAGACCCCGTGGAGATATCGCCCGAGGAGCTCAACGACCCCGACTACGTGAACCGCATAGGCAACGCCATCGCCGGCATCAACCCCCAGGACATCGAGCGCATCGACGTGCTGAAAGACGCTGCGGCCACGGCCATCTACGGCACCAAGGCCGCCAACGGCGTGATAGTGGTGACCACGAAGCGAGGCTACGAGGGCAAGCCCGTGGTGAGCTACAACTTCTCGATGAACTACAAGGTGCGCCCACGCTATACCGACCATTCCGTGGACGTGATGAACTCGAAGGAGAGGGTGCAGTTCTCGCGCGAGCTGTTGCAAGACCACTACCAGTTCCCATACCTCATGACAACGGTGGGTTACGAGAAAAACGTGCAGGACCTCTACAACGGGGCGATAACCTACGACGAGTTCCAGAAGCGGGTGTCGGCCGACGAGACGCGCAACACCGACTGGTTCAAGCTGCTCTGCCACGACGCCCTCAGCACCCAGCACACGGCGAGCGTGAGCGGCGGCTCAAGCAAGTCGCGCTACTACGCCTCAATGGGCTACGACAACGAGGAGGACGTGATAAAGGCCAACGCCAACGAGCGTTACACCTGGTCGCTCAACCTCGACAACACGTTCTCGAAACTGCTCACGGCATCGTTCTCCTTCAACGGCTACCACCAGCGCCGAAGCTACTATCAAGACGAGATAGCGCCGCTCAACTACGCCTACACCACCACGCGCACGTTGCCCGTCTACCAAGACAACGGCGAGTATTACTATTACCAGCGCAAGCAGAGCGACGGCAGCCTGTACAACTACAACATCCTCAACGAGCTGGCCAACAGCTACAACCACCAGAAGGTGAACTCCATGACGTTCACCACCAACCTGCGCTTCACCTTCACCGACTGGCTGACGGCCAACGCCATACTGTCGGTGACCAACTCCAACACCGACCTTGAGAACTGGTGGGGCGAGCGCACGTGGCACATAGCCACGTTGCGCGGAGCCGAATACGGAGCCACCATCGACTATCCGTCGTCGTCGACCTGCCCCGTGGGCGGAGAGCTGAACCGCACCTCCGTGACCAACCGCAGCTACACGGCGCGCTTCCAGGTAGACGCCAACAAGTTTTTCGGCGGCGACGACCAGCACAACATCTACGCCACCTTCGGCGTGGAGGCCAACAGCGCCAAGTATCGCAGCTACGCCAGCACCCAGCGCGGCTATTTCCGCGACCGTGGCGAGACCTTCGTGAGCGACATAGACCCAACCATCTACACCTCATACGCGTCGTGGGCCATGGGCAACGTGCCCACGATTGTCGACGACCTGACCAACACGCTCTCAACCTACCTCTCCGTGACCTACGCCTACAAGCAGCTCTGGCGAGTGAACCTCAACGGACGCGTGGACGGCAGCAACAAGTTTGGCGACCGCTCCAACGACCGCTTCCTGCCCATCTGGTCGGTGTCGGGCAGCTACGACGTGGGCCATTGGATCAACGCCAAGTGGATAGACTACATGACGGCCAAGGCCAGCTACGGCTTCCAGGGCAACATGCTCGACACCGAGAGCCCGGTGATGACCATACGCAAGGGCACGCTCAACTCATATTACAACGAGAACCTGTCGACCATCAACTCGCACCCCAACCCCGACCTGAAATGGGAGAAGACCAACTCCATAAACCTCGGCCTCGACATGAGTTTCTTCGACCACAGGCTGGAGATGGAGCTTAGCGCGTTCTACAAGAAGACCTCCGACGCCTTCATGAACAAGCGCGTGAGCAGCGTCAACGGCGTGAGCAGCTATGTCATCAACGGCGGCGACGTGACCAACAAGGGCTACAGCTTCGACATCACCGCCACGCCACTGCGCACACGCGACTTCCGCTGGAGCGTCAGCACGTCGCTCTCGAAGATTTTCAACTCGCTCGACTCACGACCCGCGGCGCAGACCTACGAGCTCTCCGACTTCCTCAACGGCACGGCGCTCGTCGAGGGACAGGCCGTCAACACGTTCTACAGCTACCGCTTCCTCGGACTCAGCCCGGTGGACGGCGGACCGCTCATCGACGACTATTACAACAACCAGGAGGCCCTGCGCGGACTGACCAAGTATGACACCTACACCACGGTACTCTCGGCGTCGGGCAAGCGCGAGGCCGACATACAGGGAAGTCTCACCAACACATTACGCTATCGCCAGTGGCACGCCTCGGTGGTGCTGGGCTATAGCCTCGGCGCCAAGACCAGGCTCTTCGCCATGTATGGCTCAAAGGCCACGGGCGGTTATGGATCGGATATCTACTCGGAGAAGAACTACAGCCGCGACTACCTGAACCGCTGGCGCAAGCCGGGCGACGAGAAGACGACAAACCTGCCGTCGATAATCAGCCAAAGCTCGTCGGCCTACTACAAATACAGCAGGGTGTGGACCGACACGAGCGACGCGGCGGAAGTGAACCCGATTGGCGACAACTATTGGGAGATGTACGACTATTCCGACATTCGCGTGGTGAGCGCCGACTACCTGAAGCTGCAGAGCCTGTCGCTCACCTATGAGCTGCCCGGCAACATCCTCGACCGCATGGGGTTGCAGCGCCTGGCACTCACGCTGTCGGCCTATAACCTGTTCACCATCTGCGACCCGGCACTGAAGGGCCAGACTCCGACGCAGGGCGGATTCTCAACCATCCAGCTGTCAGACAGGCCGAGCTTCTCTTTCGGGCTGAACGTCCAGTTCTGAACATAAGTGAGTGTTCAAACAAAAAACGGATTAGTTACTTATCACATCAAAGTCATGCATATAACAAAACACATAAATACTTTTTTTGTCGCCGCGCTCTTGCTCATGGCAAGCTCCTGCTCTTCCGACTTCCTGAAGGAATACTCGCAAGACCTGAGCCGCGTGAAGACAGTCACCGACCTCAACGAGCTGCTCATGGGCGACTGCACCTTGCCGCTGGGCGAGGCGAGGGAGCAAAACCGCATGTATTTTCTCGACAACCCAAACTATGCCGTGCTCCACTTCATGGGCGACGAGCTGCAGGAGAACATATCCACAAGCGGCAAGCCCGACGTGATGAGCCAGGCCAGCACTTATTTCCCCTTCTTCTGTTGGCAGCGCGACGCTTGGGTCAATTTCGAGGGCAAGGGCACGCTTGTATCCAGCGAGGCCAAGTATTGGGATTTGGCCTATAAGAAGATAGGCAATTGCAACATGGTGATCGACGCGGAGAAGAACGTGACGTGCGACAACGACGACGACCGCGCGCTGTTGCGCCACGTCATGGGCGAGACCCACTACCTGCGCGCCACATATTATTTCACCCTCGTCAACCTCTACGGCAAGCCGTACGCCCCGGCCACGGCAAGCGCCACGCCGGGCGTGCCTATCAAGACATCGGCCAACGTGGAAGACAAGGATTACGTCAGGGCAAGCGTGGCTGAGGTCTACGACCAGATAACCGCCGACCTCGACGAGGCGGAGAATGACCTGAAAGACGTGACCGCGCCGCAGACGGTCTACCATGTGGGCATAGAGGCCGTCTACGTGTTTCGAAGCCGCGTGGAGCTGTTCATGCAAAACTGGCAGAAGGCGGCCGACTACGCCAAGCTGGCACTGGAGCAAGACAGCTACCTGCAGAACCTCGTGGGATGGAAGACCGGTTACCCCATCAGCTCCGACAACAAGGAGGTGGTCTATTCCAATGGCGCGTCGTGCTTCGGCAACATAGTGTTCCCTTATCCGGGAAGGAAAAACAGTTACGGCAGCGTGTACAGTCCCGCCTTCGAGGTGAGCGACCACCTCGTGTCGCTCTTCGCAGCCGACGATGGCCGCCGCTCGGCCTATATCACCAACCAAGACGACGTGAACAGCCATCTCTGGTCGTATCACAAGATAAACAACAGCACCGCCCATTTCAGCGTCTACAACACCGCGAGCGACGTGTTCTGCATACGCACGGCCGAGGCTTACCTCAATCTCGCCGAGGCTTACGCACAGTTGGGGCAGGATGGCGAGGCGTGCCAGTGGCTCTCAAGGTTGCGCGCGGCGCGTGTGGCCTCCAATGCCACGGTGAGCCTGCAAGGCGAAGCCCTGGTGAGGTTCATACGCGAGGAGCGTGAGCGCGAGCTGTGCTTCGAGGGCCACAGGTGGTTCGACCTGCGACGCTACATGGTGGACGAGAAGTATCCGCAGACCACTACGATAGTGCATACCATGAGCGCGTACCACATCGTGGACTATGTCGACGTGAGGCAATACACCAACTACTACCGCCTCGAGCCAAACGACAACGCCTACACGCTCAATATACCTAAAGACGTACGCGACTTCCAGCCGTCTATCGGCAGCAACCCAAGGCCCGACCGCAAGTATTTCAAGCAGGAGCTGGCCTCGGAGAAAGGCGGCGACGATGATATGTGATGACAGGCAATGACCGACAATAACCAAGAAAATATTAGAAAGATGTCAAAAGGAATAATATATAAATATGTGTTCATGGCGGTCGTGGGCGTGCTGGCGCTCACGGCTTGCGGCGGGGAAGACGACCTCACGCCGAGCAACGCCGAGGTAAACGGCTTCGCGCCGGCGGCGGGCGACAACAGCGCCACGGCGCGGCTCCGCAACGAGTTTTATAAGGAGACGGGTGTCTTCCTGCTCTTCAACGACACGCTCTGCTCTACCGACACCAAGGGCAACCCCGAGCTTTTCGACGCGCCTTATGCCATGATAGGCTCCGGCAGCGACTCTTACGACTATAAGTACGGCTACATAACCGACGTGGCGGAGCAGCAGAAGTTTGCAGATGCCATGCGTAAATACCTCTTGAACAGGCTGGGCAAGGCCAAGCCGTTCTCCTTCCTGCTCGTCAACGACATCAGCTATACCAACTATTATGGCGGCACCAGTCACGTGGACTACCTTCTCGCCACGCGAGGCTTCGTCATCAGTTGCGACAACGGGGCCATGTATGATGACCCGGAGGGGTTCTTCTCAGACATGATGACCAACATCGTGATAGACAAGTTTGGAAGACAGGCAAGCTCCGTCACCGACAAGTTTTATGAATACAGCAAGGGGTTCTATGGCGACTATCTCTCCGAGCACGACATCGACGCCACGATAGACAACGTGGAGTGGCAGTATGGATTCATGGAGAAGTTTGACGACGTCTGGGGAGGCGACGACTGCTATTTCCCCTACGAGAAGCGCGACCTGAAAGACTGGGTCAACGCCGTGCTCGCCATGTCGCGCGACGAGTTCGTGGCGAAATACGGCAGCTCGCAAGTCATGGTCAACAAGTACGACACCATAAAGGGCATAATAGAGCAGATGGGCTTCAACATATAAACGACAGAACACAATCAACATGGATAAGATAAAGACAATATTGCTTACGGCTTTCGCCCTCGTGGTTGCCATGTCGGTGGCTTCTTGCGGCGACGACGACAACCCCACTGTGGCACCGTCTGCCACGGGCACCTTTGAAGACACCGACGGCACCCTCTACCACTGGGTGCGCGTGGGCTCGCTCGACTGGATGGTGGAAAACTACCGCGGCGGCGAGGCTTGGTACAACCAGAGCTATGTGGCCAACGGCTTTGAAAGCCATTTCAGCGTGGACGACGAGGATGCCGAAAACGCCCTTATAGCGCAGCAGGGCAACTATCTCACCTGGCAGCAGGCCAAGGACTGCGCGCCCGAAGGCTGGCGACTGCCCACCGACGACGACTTCAAGAACCTGGAGGCGGCGTTGGGCATGAAGGCCGGCGACATAGACAAGGAAGGCTGGCGAAGCGGTGCCGGCACGCTGATGATGCAGCAGGGCGAGGGCACGCAGCTCGCCTTCGTGCTGGCCGGAGAGCTTGGCAGCTTCTCCACGGCATATCCCGGCAAGTATCACGTGGGCGACTATGGCTGCTATTGGACGGCCACGCAAGACACCACCAAGAGCAACGAGTGCGCCATCATACGCGCGGTGGTGGCTGGCGGCAACATGGTGCAGCGTGTGGCATGCACCACCGACCTCAGGTGGATGAGCGTGAAATATGTGCGCGACGACAAGTGAGGGCTTTGAGGATAACGAACAGAAAACAATGATATTATGATGATGAAATCACTAAGATGGACCGTGACGCCATTGCTGTTGGCCGCGTCGCTTTCCATGACGGCGCAACGGCACACGCTTTCGGCTAAAATCAGCGGGCTGGGCAAAAACGTGACGGCATATCTCCTCGACGTTGACAATCCGCGCCAGACGGAGCGGCTGGACAGCGCGAAGGTGGGCTCCGACGGTTCGTTCTCGCTTGCGCTCGATTTGCGCAAGCCACGAATGTGCAAACTGTCGTTCGGGCTCAGCGACAAGGCAAGTGGCAAGAGGTACAACCTGACCACGATGAGTTTGCTGCTCGATGGCTGCGCGGACGTGTCGCTCAGTGGCGACACGGCACGGCTCTTCGGCAGAGACCCTCTCGTGGCGATGCGCATCGACGGGGGCGGCGAGACCCTCAAGGGATGGCTCGACTACAATCGCTATATCAACAAACAGCAAACCATCTCGGACAGTGTCTCTTATGCCGAGGCCGATGCTTATTTCGCCAACAATGGCGACGAGAGCAAATACGTAGACCTGACGGTGGCCAAGGAGCGTGAGGCCGCGCGCCTCGACTCCATGGTAACGGCGTGGATTGAGGGCCATCCGTCAACGGCCGCGGCCGCTTGCCTGCTGGCCGGGCGTTACTACAAGTCGTTCACCTATTCAGAGGGCGACATGGCGAAATGGATTGCCGAGGTGACTAAAGCCAACGCCGACACGGCGCGCGTGGGCTTCCTCAACCGCAACCGCGACCTTGTGCTGAGCCGCTCGCTCGGCATCGGCTTCCCCGATTTCGAGGCGACGACAAAAGAAGGAAAAGCCGTGAGCTTCTCGTCGATGGTCGGCAAGGGCAAGTACACGCTCATTGACTTTTGGGCTTCGTGGTGCGGCCCGTGCCGCGCGGCGATACCAAAGGTGAAGAAGATTTTTGAGGCGCACAAGGGCGAGCTCGACGTGGTAAGCGTGTCCGTGGACCAGCGCGAGGCCGACTGGCGCAAGGCTGAGGCCCAGGAGGCGATGCCATGGCCACAGCTTTGGCTCAACAAGGCACAGCTGGCGAAGGCGGCCACGGCCTACGACATTTCTTCCATCCCGCGCCTCGTGCTCATCGGTCCCGACGGCAAGGTGCTGGCCGTGACGTTTGCCCCGGGCAAGATAGAAAAGGCGCTGGCCGGCTCTTCGTTCACGGTGCGCTCAGCCATACATGGCCTGACAGAGGGCGCGGAAGTGAGGCTGATAAGTGTTGACGGCCACAACACCCTGGCTACGGCCAAGGTGCGCGACGGCCAGTTCACGCTCACTGGCAAGGTGACCGCCCCGACGCTGTGCACCTTGGAGATAGACAACCGGCCGAAGCCGCTGCCGCAAGACGAGTTCATGCAGGATAGGGTGGTGAAGCTCTACCTCGACAATGCCGACTACACCGTCTCCTCGGCGGCTTTCGACAGCATACCGCGGAGATATGAGCTTGGTGGGTCTGCCGTGTTGGGCGAGTGCGCCTACACCGTAAAGGGAGGCAAGGCCCAAAGCCAATACCAGGCGTGGCACGACCGCGTGTGGCCAGCGGTGAAGGCCAGGGAGGAGGCTCGCCTCAAGGCGTGGCGTTACCGGTACGGCAGCAAGGAGCATGGCGGACCGGAGCATGCCGACAAGGCCACGGCGGAAAGGCTCGAACAGGTGGCCGACTCGCTGAACACCGTCTACAAGCGGCTGAGCGACGATTACGCCTGGGCGCATCCCGATGAGTCTTACAGCCTTTACCTGCAGGGCAAGAACCTTGAGGCCTGTTTCAGATACACAAGCGAGCAGCTTGGCGACATGGCCGAGCATTTCAAGGGCAACGGCGACGCGGAAGGTTACAGGGAGTTCGCGAAAAAGATAGAAGAGGCCAAGAAGACGGCCAAGGGCATGGCTTACACCGACATCACGCTGCGATCAGTGGACGGCAAGGCCGTGAAACTGTCATCGCTGGTGAAGCGCGGCCAATACACGCTGCTCGACTTCTGGGCTTCGTGGTGCGGCCCGTGCCGCGCGTCGATACCAAAAATAAAGAGCCTGCACGCTGCCAACCCGAAGATAAACATCGTGAGCATATCTTGCGACAGGAACCTTGCCGACTGGGCTAAGGCCATGAAAGAGGAGAACATGCCTTGGAAACAAGTGGCCTTGCCACAAGACAAGGCCCTGAACCGCGCGGCAAGCGAGGCCTACAAGGTGCAGTTCATTCCTTATCTTGTAGTCATAGACCCTCAAGGCGCGGTCATCATGGCAACCAGCGACGCCAAGGAGATAATGAGGATGTTGTGACGCCGTCGTGACAACGGCAGCGTTGCCCTATATCCAATTGAGAAACACCGTTATCACGCCCGTGTTCACTATCTTGTCTATGGGCAGCTTGTGGCCGTAGTGGGTCAGCTCCATGACGTTGCGGGTAATGGCCGCCACGACCAGCGCGCCAATGCCATATTTTGGCTGGCTCGGAAGAAAAAGGAGTGGTCAACCCAGGGCAAGGCGAAGGCAAGACTGAAGATGGTGACGAATACATAGTGCTCAGCAAGCATCATAACGCCTGGAGTACTTGGGATGAAGAATAAAATTATTTCATAAATCATACATTTTTCTTGAAATCAGCATCCTAATGCAAAGTATTATTTGTACTTTTACATTCGGATGCTTTTTTTATGTAGTAATTTTAACATTATAGTAAATATGATAGAAAGACTTTTATCCTTTCTTGACGCCTCGCCAGTAAGCTTCTTGGCCGTCAGGAATATCGCTAACGAACTGGAGAAGAACGGCTTCCGCCGCGTCAATGCACAGGAGCCTTTGGGCAAGGTGGAGGCCGGCGACAGGTTCTTCGTCACCAAGAACGACTCCAGCGTCTATGCCTTCCATATAGGCAAGAAGCCATTGGCCGACGCGGGCTTCCACATGATTTGCGCCCACTGCGACTCGCCGACGTTCCGCGTCAAGCCCAATGCCGAGATGGACTGCGAGGGCGGCATCGTAAAGCTCAACACCGAGGTCTATGGCGGTCCCATCATGTCCACGTGGTTCGACCGTCCGCTGACACTTGCCGGCAGGGTCATCGTGAAGGGCGACGACGTGATGCGCCCGAAGACCTTGCTGCTGCACGTCAAGCGGCCCCTGCTACAGATAAGCAACCTCGCCATCCACTTCAACCGCCAGGTGAACGATGGAGTGAAGTTGAGCCGGCAGAAGGACGTGTTGCCAATCCTCGGCATCATCAACGATGAAATGGAAAAGGGCAACCTCTTGATGAACGTGATTACTGATGAGCTGAATGTCAAGAAGGAAGACATACTCGACTTCGACCTCTACCTTGCCGATGCCACGCCAGCTTGCACCTTCGGCGCGCACGGTGAGTTTATCTCCTCCGGCCGTCTCGACGACTTGTCGATGTGCTGGGCGGGAGTGGAGGCCATGCTCGCGGCTTCGTCGGAGGTTCCCGACACCACACGGGTGCTCGCCCTCTTCGACAACGAGGAGACAGGCTCGCAGACCAAGCAGGGAGCCGGCAGCCCGTTCCTCTCCTACATGCTGAAGCGCGTTGCCCTCGCCCAAGGCGGCACCGAGGAAGCATATTACCAGGCAGTGGAGAGGGCCTTCATGATCTCCGCCGACAACGCCCACGCTTGGCATCCCAACTATGGCGAGAAATACGACCCGACCAACCATCCCATGCTGGGTGGCGGACCGGTCATCAAGTTCAACGCGGCCCAGAAATACGCGAGCGACGCGGCCTCGGCAGCCATCTTCGCCGGCATCTGCGACAAGGCAGGCGTGCCTTGCCAGCGATTCGTCAATCATAGCGACGTGGCAGGAGGCAGCACCCTTGGCAACATCCTCGCCTCTTCAGTGCCGTTGCAGGGAGTGGACATGGGCAATGCCATCCTCGCCATGCACAGTTGCCGTGAGACGGGCAGTGTCATAGACCACGAATATGCTGTCAAGGCATTCACCCAGTTCTATCGTTTGTCCTGAAAAGTAACCGTATTGCATGGCGCGGCCCATGGTGGCCGCGCCCTGCAATCTGTGTTTTTTGAAAACAAGAACACGTTTTTCCCAATGTAGCATAACTATTCTAAAAAACACGTAAAACGTTTGGCGGCAGTGGGGTGGAGGCATTACCTTTGCTAAATGACATTAGTAATCATTATTCTTCTATCCACGATAGTCTTGTTTGTTGTCGGCAAGCCCCGTGCCGACATCGTTGCCCTCTGTGCTCTCACGGGCTTGCTGCTTACCGGCGTGCTCACCCCCACGGAGGCGTTGTCTGGCTTTTCCAACCCCGTGCTTGTCATGATGGTTGGTCTCTTTGTGGTTGGCGGCGCCATCGTGCAGACAGGTCTTGCCAAGGCCGTTGGCGGTCGCATCCTCACGTTGGCCAAAGGCAACGACCGCTTGCTATTCCTCCTGATAATGGTCGTCACCGCCGTCATAGGCGCCTTTGTCAGCAACACGGGCACCGTGGCGCTCATGATGCCCATCGTGGTCTCCATGGCCTCGTCGAGCGGCAAGAACGCCTCGCGGCTGCTCATGCCCCTGGCTTTCGCCAGCAGTTTGGGCGGCATGCTCACGCTCATCGGCACGCCTCCCAACCTCGTCATCGACGAGACCCTTCGCGCCCACGGCCATGAGGGCCTCTCGTTCTTCTCCTTCCTTCCGGTCGGCATCATCTGCCTCTTGGTTGGCATTGCCGTCATGATGCCCCTCAGCGACCGCTTCCTCAATAAGGCCGCGTCGGATGGCGGGCGCAAGAAGGGCAAGAGCCTTGGCGAGCTGGTCAGCGAATACAGGATACAGGGCGACGTGCGAGCCTACCAGGTGGGCCCGTCCAGCCCGATAGTGGGCAGCACGGTGGCGCGGCTCGACCTCAGGGCGCGCTTTGGCGTGACCATATTCGAGATACGCCACAAGGCGTCGCGCCGCGGCGGCATAGTGCGCAACGTGAGCCAACGCTTGCCCTTGCCCGGCACCGTCATACAGTCGGGCGACGTGCTCTACCTGCAAGGCAAGGGGCAAGACGTGGAACGCTTTGCCAAGGAGGCAGGGTTGAAAAAGGTCAATAACCCGTCTTTCCGCTTCTACGACATCGGCATAGCCGAGATAGTGGTCATGCCGGAGTCGCGCCTGGTGGGCAGCCTGCTCCGCGACTCCTCCTTCCGCGAGAACTACAACATCAACGTCTTGGGCATCAAGCGCCGCGACGAGTATATCACGAAGAACCTGCCGTCGGCAAAGCTGCGTGCCGGCGACACCCTTCTCATACAAGGCTTGTGGGAGAACATCATGCGTCTTGACCGCGCCGAGGCCGACTGGCTGCTCCTCGGGCAGCCAAAGGAGATGGCGGAGAAGGTCACGCTCAACTACAAGGCTCCCCTGGCCGGCATGATAATGCTTGTCATGGTGCTGGTCATGGCTCTCGACATCATACCCGTGGCTCCGGTCACGGCCGTCATCGCCGCCGGCTTGCTCATGGTGGTGAGCGGCTGCTTCCGCTCAGTCGATGCCGCCTACAAGACCATCAACTGGGAGAGCGTGGTGCTCATAGCCGCCATGATGCCCATGGCCACCGCCTTGGAGAAGACGGGCGTGTCGGCCGCGGTGAGCCACACCCTCGTAGCCTCGCTTGGCCATGTGGGACCAGTGGCGTTGCTCTGCGGACTGTATTTCACCACCTCGCTTCTCACCATGTTCATCAGCAACACCGCCACCGCCGTGCTCATGGCGCCAATAGCCATGTCGGCCTCGCTGGAGCTGGGCGTCAGTCCGTTGCCCATGCTCTTCGCCGTGACCCTTGGCGCGAGCATGTGCTTTGCCTCGCCGTTCTCCACTCCGCCTAACGCCCTCGTGATGCACGCCGGAGGCTACACCTTCGCCGACTACGTGAATGTGGGCCTGCCGTTGCAGGTCGTCATGGGTGTCGTCATGACCGTCGTGCTGCCGCTGCTCTTCCCGTTCTGAGCCTTTCAAGGTTTTTATCTTGGTCTTCCGGGATGTCGAGTGCAAAGCAAATGATGTGTATCATAATATTTTACAAATGGTCGTCTGAGAATCGATTCTTTTCAACCAAGCTGTCTCTTGGTTGTAAATGACGCGATTATGGGTGGTTTTTGCAAATAGTTGATTATTAGCGAGTTATGTCTTTAACGGTTTTTTGACATTGCAAATTCGCTAAAATGGCGTTGCCGTTACGGTGCAATCGCGACGCGATTACGGTGTAACGGCGACGCGATTACGGTGCAATCGCGATGCGATTACGGTGTAACGGCGACGCGATTGTACCGTAACGGCAAACAAAAATGGCCGAAAACCCGCCGCCGGCGTTGTCAAGAGGCAGAAGGCTACCCTTTTTCCGCTCTATTTGCACCTGTTTTCAAGTGTTAAATTTCGGCAATAATATTTTACAATTCAACGTTTACGTCATGGTGCGTGTCATGGATTAAATATGAGAAAACATAAGCTTCTTTTCTTCACCTTGTCGTGCGCCGTCGCGCCGCCATTGCCGGGCTGCGACAAGAAAGTGGCACCGTCGCGCTACATTATAGATAATGTATCGATAAGGTAAGCAGTTAATATAAAATAAATTACGGTCGTGTTGCTTAGCCATGTTGTTTATTCTTGTTAACTTTGCAGGATAAACCAAGACGTTTTAACTAAAAACAAGACAGAGATGCGACAAAAACGACAATTGTTTGCGGCTATGGCCTTGTGTGCCTTGACATTCTCCAATGCCATGGCCAAAGGCTCCACGCCATTGAGATATTGGTTCGACACCCCGACAACGCTGCGGGGCCACGCCGTGTGGCTCTCCACAAACGCTGACCGCAACCCCACGAAGCGACAGGTGGAGCGCGCCGGCGACACGTCGGTCAACCCCGACCCCGAATGGGAGTCGCGCTCGCTGCCCATAGGCAACGGCAGCATAGGCGGCAACGTGTTCGGCTCGGTGGAGGCTGAGCGCATAACGTTCAACGAGAAGACGCTGTGGCGCGGTGGCCCCAACACGTCGCGCGGGGCGGCCTACTATTGGGACGTGAACAAGCAGTCGGCTCCCGTCGTGTCGCAGATTCGCGAGGCGTTCGCGCGAGGCGACTGGCAGGAGGCGGCACGGCTCACGCGGAAAAACTTCAACAGCGTGGTGCCTTACGAGTCGACGGCGGAAGACCCGTTCCGCTTCGGCAGCTTCACCACGGCGGGAGAGTTCTGCGTCGAGACGGGGCTCAGCGCCGTGGGCATGACGCGTTACCGTCGCGAGCTCTCGCTCGACTCCGCCCTCGCCAAGGTGAGCTTCAGCAAGGACGGCGTGGACTATAAGAGGGAGTTTTTCGTGTCGTATCCGGCCAACGTCATGGCCGTTCGCTTCTCGGCGTCGCGAGGCGGCAAGCAAGACCTCAGGCTCAGCTACGTGCCCAACCCCGTGTCCACGGGCAAGATGACGGCCGACGGCGCCGACGCGCTCTGCTGGACGGCACGGCTCGACAACAACGGCATGGAGTATGTCGTGCGCGTGAAGGCGATGGCGAAGGGCGGAACGGTGGCCAACAGCGACGGTAAGATAACGGTCAGAGGCGCCGACGAGGTGGTGCTGCTCATCACCGCCGACACCGACTACCGCGCCAACTACGATCCCGACTTCAACGACCCGAAGGCATACGTGGGCGTGGATCCAGCGCAGACCACCGCCGGCTGGATAAAGAAGGCCGCGGCAAAGGGTTACGATGGCCTGCTCGGTGAGCACCTCGCCGACTATTCAAGCCTCTTCGCGAAGGTGAAGCTCGACATCAACGAGGCCTCAATGGGCAAGGACCTGCCAATCGGCCAGCGTCTCGCGGCCTACCGCCAGGGCAAGCCCGACTATTATCTCGAACAGCTCTACTACCAGTTTGGCCGCTACCTGCTCATAGCCTCGTCGCGCCCGGGCAACATGCCGGCCAACCTCCAGGGCCTATGGCACAACAACGTGGACGGCCCTTGGCGTGTGGACTACCACAACAACATAAACCTGCAGATGAACTACTGGCCGGCTTGCTCCACCGGCCTGGGACAGTGTGAGCTGCCACTCTTCGACTTCATACGCACGCTCGTCAAGCCCGGCACGGTGACGGCGAAGTCGTATTTCGGCACGCGCGGATGGACGACATCCGTCTCGGGCAACATCTTCGGCTTCACCTCGCCGCTCTCAAGCGAGGACATGTCGTGGAACTTCTCGCCATTCGCCGGGCCGTGGCTCGCCACCCACCTCTGGGACTACTACGACTATACCCGCGACCGCCATTTCCTTGAGTCGTATTATGAGATACTGAAAGGTTCGGCCGACTTCGCCTCCGACTATCTGTGGCACCGTGCCGACGGCGTATATACCGCCGCGCCCTCCACGTCGCCCGAGCATGGCCCCGTGGACCAAGGCGCCACGTTCGCCCACGCCGTGATACGCGAGGTGCTCACCGACGCCGTGGAGGCCAGCCGCGTGCTGGGCAGGGGCGAGAAAGACCGCCGGCAATGGGAAGACGCGCTGAAGCACATCGCGCCTTACAAGATAGGACGCTACGGACAGCTCATGGAGTGGTCCACCGACATCGATGACCCGAAAGACGAGCATCGCCACGTGAACCACCTCTTCGGCTTGCACCCCGGACACACCATCTCGCCCGTGACGACGCCCGAGCTGGCCAAGGCCGCGAGGGTGGTGCTCGAACATCGCGGCGACGGCGCCACGGGATGGTCTATGGGATGGAAGCTCAACCAGTGGGCGCGCCTGCACGATGGCAACCACGCCTATAAGCTCTATGGCAACCTGCTAAAGAACGGCACGCTCGACAACCTGTGGGACTCGCACCCGCCATTCCAGATAGACGGCAACTTCGGCGGCACGGCGGGCGTGACGGAGATGCTGCTCCAGAGCCACATGAGATTCATCCACCTGCTGCCGGCCTTGCCCGACGCTTGGGCCGAGGGGTCGGTGAGCGGATTGGACGCGCGTGGCAACTTCACCGTCTCCATCAGTTGGAAGCAGGGCAAGCTTGCCAAGGCGACCATACTCTCTGGTTCGGGCGAGCCATGCGTGGTGCGCTATGGCGACGCCCAACTGAAGTTCAAGACGCGCAAGGGCGCGCGCTACACCGTGGTGCCCGACGGAGGGAAGCTGAAAGTCGTGGCAGGAGCCAAATAATATGGCGCGGCCAAGGATAATTTATACGCGGCGAGAAAATAGCGAGATTTTTTCGAGAAAAAAGCAGGAAAGATTTGCTAATTAGCTAAAAATATGTAACTTTGCACCCTGTTTAGGGGGTGTTGTCCCTATGCATTAAAGTTAGAACCTTAAAATAGTTGGATGAAGAAAGACAATTTGAAAGATCAGTACCGCGTCAATGGTCAGATCCATGTGCGGGAAGTTCGTGTGGTAAGTGATGGCGGCTCAGAGGTGATGCCTACGCGCAAAGCCTTGGATTTGGCCCGTCAGCAAGAGCTTGATTTGGTGGAGATTTCTCCCAACGCTCAACCACCAGTCTGTCGTATCATCGACTATAGCAAGTTCCTCTATCAGCAGAAGAAGCGGCAAAAGGAGATGAAGCAGAAGCAGGTCAAGGTGGAGGTCAAGGAGATTCGCTTCGGACCACAGACCGACGACCACGACTATCAGTTCAAGCTCAAGCACGCCAAGGAGTTTCTTGAGGAGGGCAACAAGGTGCGCGCTTACGTGTTCTTCCGTGGCCGCAGCATCCTCTTCAAGGACCAGGGCGAGGTGCTCTTGCTCCGTTTCGCCAACGACCTGGAGGAAGTGGCAAAGGTAGAACAGCTGCCGAAGCTTGAGGGAAAGAAGATGTTCCTCTTCCTCGCGCCTAAGAAGGCCGGCGTGGCAAAGCAAAGCCAGCAGAAGCGCGACAGGCTCGCCAAGGAAGCCGTGGAGAAGGAACAGCAGAAGCTGAAAGACGAGGAAGACGCTAAGAAGAAGGGATTGCTCGGAAACGCCAAGGGCGCCGAGGAGCTCCTCGCAAAGCTCAACACCAAGGCTTGACGGTTAACGCCGTAGCCCGACAATAAAAGAATTATCACTGTGTGGCCCCGCCTGGTATATGCGTTGCCACCTTTCATAAACAATAAATAAACAATAACAAAAATGCCAAAAGTAAAGACAAACTCCGGCGCAAAGAAGAGATTCACATTCACCGGAACAGGTAAGATCAAGCGTCATCACGCTTATCACAGTCACATCTTGACTAAGAAGACGAAGAAGCAAAAGCGTAATCTGGACCACCAGACACTCGTGGACCGCACTAACCTCAAGCAGGTGCGCGACTTGCTTTGCCTCCGTTAACTTAACAGGCGTGTTAAAAGTAAACTTAGTCAAAACGAATTAAAGAAGAAAAATTATGCCAAGATCAGTAAATCACGTAGCATCAAAAGCTAAGAGAACAAGGATACTGAAGAAGACCAAGGGCTACTTTGGTGCTCGCAAGAATGTGTGGACCGTAGCCAAGAACACTTATGAGAAGGGTCTCACATACGCTTACCGTGACCGCCGTAACAAGAAGCGCAACTTCCGCGCTCTCTGGATCCAGCGTATCAACGCTGCCGCTCGCCAGTATGAGATGAGCTACTCACAGCTCATGGGCGCGCTCCACAAGGCTGGCATCGAGATCAACCGCAAGGTCCTCGCTGACCTCGCCATGAACAACGAGGCCGCTTTCAAGGCTATCGTCGAGAAGGTTAAGTAAGATGTCCTGAAGGGAAATCATTAAATAACCCAACATAATAAGGGATGTGCCACACATCATGTGGCGCATCCCTTATTTTCTTTTCATCGTTAACGTAATGCCGGTTGGCTCACTTCAAGTTGAATGTCAGCGTGCCACCGTTGACCAGCTCCTTGTGCGACACGCGGTAGCTGTTCCGCTTTTTGTCGCCGAGCGTCATCGTGCTTATGATGTGTGCCGACGGGGTGGGGCGATTGGCCACGATGGTGAGGTCGCCGCCAGGATAGTAGCGCTTGTCGAGGTGCAGCGTGGCGCGGTCGAACACCGGCGAGGTGAGCGTATAGCTTGGGTCGCCGGGGCAGTCGGGATAGAAGCCGAGCATGGAGAAGACCACCCATGCCGACATCGTGCCCGTGTCGTCGTTGCCGGGAATGCCGTCGGGCTTGTCGGTGTAGTATTTGGCTATGAGCTTATGCACCTCTTCCTGGGTGCGCCATTCCTCGCCCTTGAAGCGGCTGAAGACGTAAGGATAGGCTATGTCGGGCTCGTTGGCAGGGTCGTAGAGTCCCTTGTCGAAGACGCTTTGCAGGCGGTTGACAAACGGCTTGGCGCCGCCCATGAGCTTGGCGAGTCCGGCGATGTCGTGGGGGACGTAGAACGTGTAGTTCCACGAAGAGCCCTCATGGAATCCCGGCGCGTTGGAGAAGTTGGCACCGTCGCCCGGGTCGTATGGCGTGAGCCATGAGCCGTCTTTCTGCCTTGGGCGCAGCGTGCCCGTCTGCTTGTCGTAGTAGTGCTTGTAGCCGAGGCTACGCTCGCGGAAGAGCTTGGCGTCTTGCTTGTGGCCGAGGCTCTCGGCCAGGCGTGCCAGCGACGCGTCGGCGACATAGTATTCCAGGGCGTGGGACACGGAGTTGTCGCCCGACTGGTCTTGGGCGAACCACCCCAACGGTATGTACCCGCGGCTGGCGTAAGGGTCTATGTCGCGGCGCATGAGGTTGTCCTTGCCCGGCGTGGTGGCCGACTTGCGGAAGGCCTCATAAGCCGTGTTGATGTCGAAGCCGCGCAAGCCCTTGAGCCACGTGTCAGTGATGACGGGTATGGCAGGGTCGCCCTCCATGGTCCACGTCTCGCGGCCGAACAGCTCCCAGCGAGGCATCCAGCCCCACTCGCGATACATGTCTATCATCGTGCGCACCATGTCAACCTGGCGGTCGGGGTAGAGCAGGGTCTCGAGCTGGTGCAGGTTGCGGTAAGTGTCCCAAAGCGAGTAGACGGTGTAGCGCGTGCCATCGGTGTGGCCAATGCTGTCGCTCTCCATCGTGGGGTACTCGCCGTTCACGTCTTGCAGGACGCAAGGCTCGAGCTGGGTGTGGTAGAGCGCGGTGTAGAACACGCGCTTCTGCGCCTCGGTGCCGCCCTCGACGGTAATCTTGCCCAAGGTCTTCTCCCATTCCTCGTCGGCCAGGCGCGCCATGTCGTCGAACGACTTGCCGCGTTGCTCCACGTCGAGGTTCTCCCTTGCGTTCTTGATTGAGACGAACGACACGCCCACGGAGACCTCCACCTCGGAGGTGTCGGCAAAGTCGTAGTTGAAGAAGCATCCTATGTGGTCGCCGGCAAGGTCGCGCCCGTAATTGTTGTAGAGCTTGTATTTGCCGTTGTCGGGATCCCATTCGCCTTTCACGCCCTCCATCTTGGGCTGCAGCTTCCAGAAGCCCGCCGACTGGGGACGCTTGTTGACCCTTACCACGAAGTACATCGGGAACACCGCCTGCGAATTGTAGCAGAAGGTGCCGAGCAGGCGGAAACCTTCTATCTCGGTGTCGCTGACGCGTCTCACGCTGCCGCCCACCTCGTTGGTCAGTCCGTCACCGATGTTCACGAGGATGTGGCCCTCGCCCTTGGGGAACGTGTATCTCTCTCGCGAGGAGCGAAGCGTGGACGTCATCTCGCACTTCACGCCATATTTCTTCAGCCTGACGCCATAATAACCCGGGCGGGCCGTCTCCTGGTCGTAGGTGGAGCCGTAGTCGCGGTAGTCGACGTTGAGCTTGCCCGTGGTGGGCATGGTGAGCAGCGTGCCCATCTCTGGGCAGCCCACGCCGCTCAGCATGACATGGGCGAAGCCGGTCATGTAGACATTGTTGTATTCGTAGGCTGCCGACCACCATCGCTTGTCCTTGTCAAACTTGTTGAGGTCCGAGCCCATCACGTTGAACGGGGTCACCGTCATCAGTCCGTGAGGCAGAACCGCTCCCGGGTTGCAGACCGAGAAGTTTGTCGTGCCAATCATTGGGTCGACATATCGTGTCAAGTCACCCGCTTTGGCGTGTTGCGAGAAGCACGCCAGGGTGAGAAGCATGGTTGACAATATTTTCTTCATGATTAATAATATATCAGTCGTGTTTAAGAAGTTAAGGAGCCATTTAGCGCACTCGCATCTCCAGTGCGAATGGTTCGCCGGCCTTTACCGTGCCCGCTGGCAGCGTCACGGTGACGGCATCGCCTTTGACCGATGTCTTGAGCTTCCTGCCATTGGCCAAGAGAACCACCTTGCCCTTTGGCAGGTTGCCTGTCCACTTGATGGCTTGCGGCGCGGGCTTGCCGGCGCCTGACGGGTAGAGGGCGAAGATGGTCTTCCCGTCTTTCGAGGCCGTGAACCACACGTCGCCACTGTGATAGTTCTTCGTCGTCACCGTGCCATAGATGGCCTTGCCGTTGGCGCGCATCCACTTGCCTATGGCCTGCAGGCGCGTCACGGCCTCCTGCTGTATGAGGCCTTCGGGTGTGGGGCCAACGCCAAGCACCATGTTACCGCCCTTCGCCACGACCTCCATGAGCGTGCTGATGACCTTCTCAGGACTCTTCCAAGTAGGGCGTGGCACCCAACCCCAGTCGTTGGTCAGCGTGATGCAGCTCTCCCAAGGATGGCTTAGCTGCTTGGCGGGAATGGTCTGTTCGGGGGTCTGGTAGTTCTCGTAGGGGCCACCGATGGTGCGGTCCACGATGAGCAATCCGGGCTGGTTGCGACGCACGCCCTCGGCTATGCGCGGCATGTCGATGTCCTGGTTGTTCTCCTTGCACACCCAGCCGCCGTCGAGCCAGAGAATGTCCACGTTGCCATAGCGTCGCGGGTCGGTTATCTCGCACATCTGGTTGTAGACAAACTGCTTGTAGCGGTTCCAGCGCCAAGGCCATTTCTTGATGTCGTAGTTGACGTTGCGGCCTCGCTTCGTCGGGTACACGTCCCACCAATAGTCCTGTGAGTGCCAGTCGGGCTTGGAGAAATAAGTGCCAAGCATGAATCCCTGGTCACGGAAAGCCTGGAGCACGTATTTCAGCACGTCGCGCTTGGGGTTCTGCTTGAAGGAGTAGTTGGCGATGGAGAAATCGTCGTATTTGCTGTCGAACATGCAGAAGCCGTCATGATGCTTTGTGGTGAAAATCATGTATTTCATTCCGGCGTCCTTCGTCACGCGTGCCCATTGTGTAGGGTCAAACTTGGTCGGGTTGAACTTTTTTGCCAACCCCCAGTACCAGTCCTTGTATTGCTGGTAGGTCTGTGTGGTGTCGCGGGTTATCCATCCCTCGTCGCAGATGGCCCAACTCTCCACCATTCCAGGAACGGAATAGAGTCCCCAGTGGAAGAGTACACCGAATTTCAGGTCTTGCCATTTACCGAGCTTGTCGAGAACCTTTTGGTCTGTCGGCCATACATATCCGTCGCTTTGCTCCATCACGTCGCCACGCTGTTGGGCGAACATGGTCAAGGAGAGCAAGCACGAGAAGGCAAGGGTCATTACTCTCTTCATGTCTTTTTCTTTGTTTTTCTTTAATGACAATGGCGGCAAAGCGGAAACATTGCCGTCAATAGTCACCATTGTCGTTAGAATATGATTAATTCAGATTATAACAAGATTAATTCTGCTTTGTATGCTTGCGGCCTGAGTCGCTTTCAGCGCACCGTTATCTTGTCCTTCAAGAGGATGTTGTCGCTTGATGAGCCCACCATGACGGTGAAGTCGCCGGGTTCCACCACCTCTTTCATGTCGCGGTTCACGATGAAGAGCTGTTCTGGCCCGATGTTGAAGGAGAAGCGCCGCGTCTCGCCGGCTTTTATGAGCTTGCGGTCGAAGGCGCGCAGCTGCATCACGGGTTGTGCCATCGAAGCAACCTCGTCGTGGATGTAGAGTTGCGGCACCTCCTCGCCGTCGCGGCTGCCGGTGTTGGTCACGTCGAACGACACCTCGAAATGGCTATCGTCTTTCCGCGCGACGCTGAGGTTGGAGTATTTGAACGTGGTGTAGCTCAAACCGTAGCCGAAGGCGTAAAGGGGCTTGGCAGACATCTCCACGTAGTTTTGCGGCTCGGCTTTCTTGTTGTAGTAGACAGGAAGCTGGCCCACGCCACGCGGCACGCTGATAGGCAATCGCCCGGCTGGGTTGTAATCGCCAAAGAGCACATCGGCAATGGCCCTTCCGCCTTCCTGTCCGGGGTAATATGCCGTGAGGAGGGCGTCGGCGTTCTCCGCCGCCCAGTTTTTCAGCAATGGGCGACCTTCGATATACACCACCACGAGCGGCTTGCCGGTTTTCTTCAGCTCACGCAGCAGACGGTCTTGTAAGCCGAGAAGTCCCAGCGTGGCACGGTCGTAGCCTTCGCCCGACTCCATGTCGCTCACGCTGTTAGCGTTGGCCTCAGCCGCACCCGTCTCCTTGTAGCTCGTCTTGAAGTCGCGCGCGCTGCTGCCGCCCACGCAGGCAACCACCACGTCGGCCTGGCGCGCCGCTTCCACCGCCTCGGCTATGTTGTTGTTGGCGGTGTCGCGGATGGCGCATCCCTTCACGTATTTTATGTTGGCCTCAGGCAACAGCTGCCTCACGCCGTCGAGCACGGTCTTCACGTTGCCTTGCTCTTGAGGCGCGGTGTAGTCGCCAAGCATGTTGTACACGTTGTCGGCGTTGGGCCCGACGAGAGCCATCTTCACGTCTTTCTTGAGCGGCAACACGCCATTGTTCTTCAGAAGCGTGATGGCCTTCCTTGCCACCTGGCGCGCCACTTCCATGTTCTCGCTCGTGCGCACGCCCTTTGCCGCCTTGTCGGGGTCAACGTATGGGTTCTCGAAGAGACCCATCTTGAACTTCAGGCGCAGCACGTTGGCGCATGCCGAGTCGATGGCCGCCTCAGTGGATATGCCGCGCTTCACGGCCTCGCCCAGTTCGGCGTAAGCCCGTCCGCCGAGGTCAACGTCGACACCGGCGTTGAGCGCGTAGGCGCCTGCCTCGGTGAGGTCGCGTGCCACGTGGTGGGTCGTCAAGATGCCGTCCACGCTGTAAAGGTCAGACACGGTGAAGCCCTTGAAGCCCCATTCGTTTCTCAGTATGCTTTTCAGGTAATAATCGTCCATCGTGGACGGAACGCCGTCAAGACTGTTGTAGCTCGTCATAACCGATAAAGCCCCGGCGTTGATGGCCTTGCGGAAAGGTTGCAGGAAAAACTGTCTTATCTCACGCTTTCCGAGATAAGTAGGCGCGCCGTTGTGGCCGCCTTCCGTCGTGCCGTAGCCGATAAAGTGCTTCAGCGTCGGGATTGTGGCATAAGGTTTTGACACGTCGCCGCCGCCGAGGCCTTCTATCTCTGCCGCCGCCATGTCGCCCGCCAATTCGGGGTCCTCGCCCATGTTCTCTTCCACGCGGCTCCAGCGTGGCTCACGGCAGAGGTCAATCACGGGGCCGTAGCTGATGTGCGCGCCCTGAAGCCTGACCTCGCGTGCTATCACGCCGCCCATCTCGCGTGCCACGTCACGGTCGAAGGTGGCGGCAAGGCCGAGACCTGTCGGGAAGACGGTGGTGCCTATCGCCATGTGGCCGTGTGGCGCTTCCTCGGCAAGGAAGAGCGGAATGCCGAGGCGAGTGTTCTCGATGACGTATTTCTGCAACGCGTTGCCGCAGAGCGCGGCGAGGCGAGGGTTGAGGCCGTTGTCGAGGGTCTTCCTCGTCCAGGGGTCGGCACGGTAGGTAGCCCAGAGCATGCCGATGTTGCCGTCGGCAATGTCTTTCTTGAAAGCCTCGGACGGCACGACCTTCTTCCTGCCAATCACGTCGTAATAGCCCCAGGCGAGCGTGCAACGCAGCTGCCCTATCTTCTCCTGAAGTGTCATCCTGCCCAGCAAGTCTTTCACGCGTTGTTCCACGGGCAGTTTGGCGTCACGATAGGGCAGGGTGGCCTTCTGACGCGCGTAAGTGAAAAAAACGGCAGTCAGCGCGGCTGCCGTTATGAAGAATCTTTGGATGTGCATTTCTACTTATCAGTATGACTTTGCCACTTTTCTGAACTCGCTTGGCCAGAGGTGATGAGCGTAGTTGTAGCCGTACAGCTCATAGATGTGGCGCAGGCTGTCGACACGCTTCTTGAATGCCTCGAAGTTCTTTTCGCTTGGCTGCAACCACTGCACTTCCGAGAGGGCGGCCATGCGCGGCAGCACCATGTATTCCACTTGGTTGGTATAGGGTATGTACTCTGTCCACACGTTTGCCTGCACGCCCTTGATGTGTGCCTTCACCGATGGAGCCAACTCTGCTGGCACAGGCTCGAGGTTGTAGACGTTGGCGACGTCGGAGAATCCGCCAATCGCTGGAGGCTCAGAGCCAGTGTCCTTTGACTGGTAGTGGTCGAAGTAGAGGGCGTTGTTGGGCGACATGATGACATCGTGGCCAAGCTTCGCTCCTTGTGCTCCAGGCTCGGCACCGCGCCACGACATGATTGTGGCAGTGGTGTCGACGTCGCAGCCCAACAGCTCGTCCCATCCAATGATCTTGCGGCCTTTCGCCTCAAGGTATTTCTGCACTCGCTTGGCGAAGTAACCCTGCAAGCGCGCTTCCTTTGATATGCCTTTGCTGTCGGTCAGGCCTTGCTTTGCTATCATGGCCTGGCACTTGGGGCAATTCTCCCAGCGCACGCGAGGGCTCTCGTCGCCGCCGATGTGGATGTATTGTCCGGGGAAGAGGTCGCAGATGTGGTCGAGGGTCTTCTCGATGAAGGTGTAGACCTTCTCGTTGCCGGCGCAGAGGATGTCTCTGTATACGCCCCAGAATTCGCCGGTCTTGTAAGGGCCGCCCGTGCAACCCAGCTCAGGGTAAGCGGCAAGGGCCGCCATCATGTGGCCGGGCATGTCGACCTCGGGCACGATGGTGACGTATCTCTCGGCGGCATATTTCACGATGTCGCGAATCTCGTCGTCGGTGTAGTATCCACCGTAAGGCACGCCGTCCTCAAGCTCGCTGTTGTGGCCTGTCACGGTCTGCGCGCGCTTTGAGCCAACTTCGGCGAGGCGTGGGTAGCCAGGCACGCTGAAGCGCCAGCCTTGGTCGTCGGAGATGTGCCAATGCAGGCGGTTCATGTTGTGCAAGGCGATAAGGTCGATGTACTCCTTCACGAACTTGGCGGGGAAGAAGTGGCGCGCGCAGTCGAGCATCATGCCGCGGTAGGCGAAGCGGGGAGACGCCTCCACCTTGGCGGCGGGCAGCTCGACGCTCTCGGCGCTCTGGAGCACGGGCAGCGACTTGCGGATGGCTTGCACGCCGTAGAACACGCCTGCGGCCGTAGCGCCCGTGACGGTGACACCACGCTTGTCGACAACTATCTCGTAGGCCTCAGGAGCCAACTTGGCCTTGGCGTTGAGCACGAGGCTGATGCCGGTCTTCGCCTTGCCCTTGGCGGCTTGCTTGCCAAGCTCGAGCTTGGTCATGTCTTTCACGTATTGCGCGAGGAACGTGGCGTTGCGCTCCATGTCGGCATTGCCCGCGGTGTAGTTGATGACCGTGGAGGCCGACAGCGTGAAGTCGCCGCCCTTGGCGTTATAGCTAATCTTGTCGGGTGCGGGTACCACCTTGGCAAAGTCTGCTTTCTCTGTCGCGCCCACTGCCGTGAGGCACGTCAGGAAAAGTGACACTAAAAATGTTTTTCTCATAATTCTTTTTGGTTTTCCGTGTTTGTTGGGTTATTTGTTATTTATCATTCCATCGTGAAATCGATGCGGCTGCCATTGGTCAACATGCCATGGCTCAGGAAGTTGGTCGTGAGCTTCTGCCCGTCCACGGCCTTTGCCTGGATGAAGCGCTTGGCCGGCGCGTCGCAGTTGATGACAGTCGTCTTGCCGTTCTCCAGGTGCAGCTTCACCTGCTTGAAATAAGGCGTGCCGATGGCGTAGTCGGTGCTGCCAGGGCATACAGGGTAGAAGCCCATGGCGGAGAAGACGTACCACGCCGAGGTCTGTCCGTTGTCCTCGTCGCCGCAATAGCCGTCGGGCGTGGCCTTGTAGAGGCGGTTCATCACCTCGCGCACCCAGTATTGCGCCTTGCGTGGCTGGTTGCTCCAGTCGTAGAGGTATATCATGTGCTGTATGGGCTGGTTGCCGTGGGCGTAGTTGCCCATGTCCATGACCTGCATCTCGCGTATCTCGTGAATCACTTGCCCGTAGTAGCTGTCGTCGAAGACAGGGGGGAGGTTGAACACTGAGTCCATCATGGCGTTGAACTTGCTTTCGCCGCCCATGAGCCGGATGAGGTCTTCAGGCCGCTGGAACACCGACCACGTGTAGTGCCAGGCGTTGCCCTCGGTGAACACGCCGCCCCACTTGAACGGGTTGAACGGTGTCTCCCATGAGCCATCCTTCTTTCGGCCACGCATGAGGTTGTATTCCTTGGAGAAGAGGTTGCGGTAGTTGAAGCTGCGCTTAAGGTAAGGCTTAATCACCTTTCCCTTCTTGCCCAATGCCTTGCCGAGCTGGTAGATGCACCAGTCGTCGTAGGCATATTCCAGCGTGCGCGCGGCACTCTCGTTTATGCCCACGTCGCACGGTACGTAGCCGAGCTTGTCGTAGTATTCCCATCCTTTCCTTCCCGTGGAGCCCACTGTAGGGTGGCTGGCGTGCGCTCCGTGGAGCACAGCTTGCCACAGGGTCTCGATGTCGTAGCCGCGTATGCCTTTGACCCACGCGTCGGCAACGATGCTCGCCGAGTTGTTGCCGACCATGCAGTCGCGATGTCCCGGACTTGCCCATTCTGGCAGGAAGCCGCTCTCCTTGTAGGCGTTGACGAGACCTTGCTGCATCTCCGTTGCCATGGAAGGATACACGAGGTTGACCAGCGGGAACAGGCTTCGGAAGGTGTCCCAGAAGCCTGTGTCGGTGAACATGGTGCCTGGCAGCACCTTACCGTTGTAGGGGCTGTAGTGCACGGTGTCGCCCTCGGCGGTCAGCTCATAAAACTTGCGTGGGAAGAGCGTGGAGCGGTACAGGCACGAATAGAACGTGCGCATGTGGTCCGTGTTGTCGTCGTTTACCTCCAAGCGCCCGAGTACCTCGTTCCAGCGTTTCTTGCCCTCGGCCTTCACCTCGTCGAGGCTCTTGCCTTCCACCTCCTTGAGGTTTTGCCATGCCTGCTTCTCGCTGATGAACGACGAGGCCACGCGTGCCGTGACCTTGTCGCCACGGTTGCAACGGAACGTCACTATGGCGCCGCCGTGCTCCACTGGGTTCTCGTAGCTGACGGTGAAAGGCCGGTCAAACTTCACCACGAAATAGTCGCGGAAGTTCTTTGGCACGCCGCCGCTGTTGCGCACGCTGTAGCCCGTGACGCATTGGCGCGCCACGTCTACCTTTATAGCCGAGCCCTTGTCGTAGGCGTCTACCACGATGTTGGCGCTGTCGGTGGCAGGCATGGTGAAGCTGAAGAGGCAGGCACGCTCCGTGGGTGCCATCTCGGCCTTGATGTCGTAGTCGGCGAGATATACCTTATAATAATAAGGTGTAACGGTCTCGCCCATGTGTGAGAACCATGAGGCGCGCGCCGTCTCGTCGAAGACGGGCTTGCCCACGGTGGCCATGAGCGAGAACTGTCCGTAGTCGTTGATCCACGGACTGGGCTGGTGGGTCTGTTTCAGGCCGCGTATCTTGTGGGCATCGTAGGTGTAGACCCATCCGTCGCCCATCTTGCCTGTCTGTGGCGTCCAGAAGTTCATGCCCCAGGGCATTGCCACAACAGGATAGGTGTTGCCCGTGGAAAGGGCATACGACGACTGTGAGCCTACCAGCGGATTGACATAGTCCACAGGGTTCTCAACCGACAATGCCGGCAGTGCTAAAAGGGACGCGAATACTACTGATAAATATTTCTTCATTGAAATAATAGTCTTGTTATTGGCTTTTGAGGAAGGAATGTCGCATTATATGCTTCCTTGAGGAATTTAATCTGTGTGAAATGTGTGGAGCTCAAGGACGGTCAGCCTTTGCCGTGCCCCACTTTGAAGGCTTGGGACCCATCACGAGCTCGAGCGTGCCGCCATTGATGATCTCATCGTAGGAGATGTAGCTCTTTGTGTATGGCTTGCCGTTGAGCGTGGCACGCTGCACGTAGATGTTCTTGTCGCTGTTGTTCTTGGCGAGCACCGTGAACGTCTTGCCGTCGCCCACGTTCAGCTCTGCCTTTTGGAAGAGCGGAGAGCCGATGATAAACTTGCCGCCGGCTGGCTCAACCTGGTAGAGTCCGCAAGCCGAGATGACATACCATGCCGACATCTGGCCCACGTCCTCATTGCCGCTGAGTCCGTCGGGCGCGTTGTTGTACATCTCGCGGAACACTTGGCGCAGCAGAGGCGCGGCCTTGTAGGGCTGGCCCACGTAGTTGTACATGTAGATGACGTGGTGGCTTGGCTCGTTGCCGTGCGCATACTCGCCGATGAGTCCGCTTATGTCAGGCGAGGCGTTCTCGCCAAGGTCGCCGTGCACCACGAACAGCGAATCGAGCTTCTTCGAGAAACGCTTCTCGCTGCCAAAGAGGCTCACGAGTCCGTGAACATCGTGAGGCACGAGCCACGTGTATTGCCAAGCGTTGCCCTCGGTGAAGTCGTCGAAACGATGCACGGAATGGAATGGGTTGAAATTGTCGCGGAAGTGGCCCTTGCTGTCCACGCCACGCATGAAGTTGACCCTCTTGTCGAAATATTTAGAGTAGCTCTTGCTTCGGTTGATGAAATAGTTGTAGTCGTCGGTCTTGCCGAGCATCTTGGCCACCTGCGCCGTGCTCCAGTCGGCAAGCGCGTATTCCAGCCCCTTGGCCACGGTCTCGTTGGTCGTGTCCTTGTCGAATGGGATGTAGCCATATTCGCGCAGCTGCTTCAAGCCGCGCTCGTCGAGCAGTTGCGAGGTCTTCATGGCGTTGAAAGCCTCTTCCTTGTTGGTGTAGAGCCCCTTGAGCACGAGGTCGGCCATGACGGGCACGCCGGGGTTGCCCACCATGCAGTCGGTCTCGTTGTTCCACAAGTGCCATACCGGCAGCTTGCCCTGCTTGGCGAAGATGCTCATGAAGGTGCTGCCGATGTCGGCGCAGCGGTCGCGGTGGATAAGCGTCATGAGCGGCATCTGTGCGCGGTAGGTGTCCCAGAGAGAGAACGTGGTGTATCGCTTGCCGAGGGTGGTGTCGTCGTCGCTAATCTCCGATGGTGCCGTCATGGTGTGGTAGAGGGCGGTGTAGAAGATGGCGCGGTTGTCGGCGTTGGTTGTCTCTATGCGCACGCGGCCCAGTTCCTTGTCCCACTGCTTGTCGGCCTGCTCCCTGACCTGCTCGAGGTTCCACGACAAGAGTTCCTTGTTGAGGTTGGCGCGCGCCTCGTCGATAGACGTGGCTGATATGCCCACGCGTGCCATTATGGCCTCGCCGTTGTTGTCGGTGGCGCGCATGTAAGCCACTGAGTCGCCTTCCTGGCGGGTCATTGACACCGGGCGGTTGAACTCAGCGTAGAAGTAGACGCGCTGATCCTTTGCCCATCCCGACGAATAGCGGTAGCCGGTGATGACAGTGGGCGAGAGCTGCGTGAAGTGGCTGTCGTACATCTTGTCCCAGCCAATGCCCTGCTTGAGGTCGAGCCTGAGCTGTGGCGTGCGGCCATTGGGGAAGGTGTAGCGGTGAAGGCCCGCGTGCGACGTGGCCGTGAGTTCCACCTTCACGCCGTCGCCCGTGACCACGGTGTAGAAGCCCGGCACGCATTTCTCCGTGCCGCGGTCTATGGTGGTCTGCCTCTCGTTGTCGCTCACAACTGGGAGCAACGCCACGTCGCCGAGGTCGCCGATGCCCGTGCCGCTGAGGTGGGTATGGCCGAAGCCGATGATGATGTCGTCGCTGATGTGGTAGCCGGAGCACCAGTCCCAACCACGTGTCACCATGGTGGGGCCGAGCTGCACGAGGCCGAAAGGCACGTTGGCGCCGTAGAACACGTGGCCATGGCCACCCGTGCCGATAGCGGTATTGACATATTGGGTGTAGGTCCCGGCTTGCGCGCCGAGAGACATTCCCGCGAGAAGGACCGCGGAGAAGAGTTTTTTGATAGTTATAGTTTTAAGCATAATATAAGAATATCCAATCCGTATATCTTGGTTTTCGAACAGAACAATCTTGATATGTTTCAAGAAGTTTTTGGCTTGTCGTTATTCCTTTGCAAAGGTAATGAAAAAAACGATAACGGATGGATATTCTTACGCTAAGAAATGTTTAATTGTGTAGATAGGCGTGGCATCATTCGCCGAGCGTGAAGGGCTGGCAAACAATGTCGGGCCTGGTTCCACGGCTGTCGGCATCGCTGAACCTCACTTCCACGGTCTTTTTCTCGCCCGGCATGAGCGCGAAATAGTTGTCGGAATAGAGTGCCGGCAATATCTGCTCGCCGTCGCCGCCCACGAGGTTGAGCCTGACGAGCAGGGCAGGGGTGTCGCCCGTGTTGCTGACTTCGACGTGGCCGGTCCATTCGCCGCCTTGCTTCTCGAAGTGTCGTGCCACGCTGAGCTTTGGCTCGCCCAGTGTCTTGGCCAGCGATTGCAGGTTGTCGGCTTCGCGGCCTTCCACGTAGAAGTTGTCTGATACCACTGTCTGGCCGTCCATGAGGCGCAGCCTTATGAACCATACGTCCTCGTCGGGAGCCGCGATGTCGGTGATAGCGGCCACGGTCGTGTCGCGTTCTGGACGTGTCTCCACGGTCTTTTCCGTCAGGGTGTTGCCCTTGGCGTCCATTATCCGCATCTCTGCCATGAGGGGCTTGTCCAAGTCGCGACAGACATTCACCACCTCCACTTCGCGCTCAGCCGGGTTCCATTGTATGTGCAACGGCTCGCACGCCTTCTTCACGCCGAAATAAGCCGCCGTGGGCTCAAGGTAATAGTCGTAGGTCTGCCACACCATGCTCGGCCAGCACGGATGGCTCATCCACATCAACAGGCCTTGCCGGTCGGTCTGCCGGCTCTCGAACATGGCGCGGTGGCCGTCATAGTTGAGCCATTGCGCCCACTGGGTGAACTGCCGTGGCGAGGCCGGCTTGCCGAAGTGCCGCTCCATGATGCCGATGAACTCCATGCCGCGTGGCGCGCCCTCCATGCAGAAGTCGTGTTGCCCCCACGTGTCGTCACCGAACGACACGTCCTTCGGTCTCAGGAATCGCCTCAGGCTCTCCCATGTCGGGATGTTGGGCATGCCTTCCTCGGAGTGCAACTTATGAGAGAGGTGCTTGAAATAAAACTCCGTGGGCTTGATGCCGTATGGGCCGTGTCCGGTCACCACGTCGTCGGCAGACGAGCCTATGTATGATAGCTGTGGGTGAAGGGCCTTGATGGAGCCTTGCAGCGCGTCCTGCAGCGTGGCAGGCGGGAATCCCTCGTTGCGCCCGCAGTAGAGGGCGACCGACGGGTGCCTCCTGATGAGGCTGATGAGGTCGCGCGCGTTTTGCATGAACATCGTCTCGTCGTCGGGGTCGGGTCCGTCCCACGGGTTGGCGAGCCAGAAGTCTTGCCATACCATGATGCCGTATTTGTCGCACGCGTCATAAAACTCCTCGTCGCCAATCTGTCCCACCCAGTTGCGTATGATGTTGAAGTTCATGTCGCGATGATAGCGCACGGTGGCGTCGTATTCGCGTCCACGGTAGCGCAGGTTGGTCTCTGAGAATCCCCAGTTGCCTCCCAATGGGTCCAGTCGCTTGCCATTGACGAATATCTGCAACCGCTTGCCCTTGCCGTCGGGCGAAGGCTCGAGGGCGGTGCTCACCTGCCGCAGTCCGGCCTTGTAGCGGAGCGTGCAGAGCGTGTCGGCGCCGCTCGTCAGCGAGAAGCCCGCGTCGTAAAGGTAAGGCGTGCCGTAGCCGTTGGGCCACCACAGCTTCATCTGCCGGCGCGCGAGCTGGCGATATTCCGATGGTGCGAAGCTCACGTCGCGGCTCTCGCCGGCCTGCACCGTGATGTCCTTGGCGAAGCGCAATGAGCCAATCCATCCGTTGAGCGTCACCTTGGTGGGCTCTTCGCGCGTGGAGACCACCTTCACGGTAGGCGTCAGCGTGGCGAGGGTGTCGGCTTCGGCCAGTTCCGTGGTCACGAGAGGGTCGGCGAGGCAGAGGCCATCGTCTTGCGTGATGTACACGTCGTTCCATATCCCCATGCAGCGTCCAGGCGTGGAGGTTATCCAGTCCCATCCTATCGTGGGCGTGAACGTGGGGTTGTCGGCTGCGAGGGTGCCGCCGTTCAAGTCGGTCGAGCGCGCGTTCTTCGTCTTCACCGGGCCAGGGTGGGTGTTCTTCGCCACGTGCACCACAAGCTCGTTGCGCCCCTGCTTCAAGAGGCTTGAGATGTCGAAGCGCGCGCGGGTGAACGCGCCGTCAATCCTGCCCACGCGCTTGCCGTTCAGCTCCACGGTGGCGCGCCAGTCTATGCCGTCGAAACACAGGTACCTGTGCGACTTCGTGGCGTCAAACGTGGCGTCGCCGTTGCTTATCGCCCCGTCGCGCACCAGGATGTCGGCCTTGTAGGTGAAGTCGGAGTTGAAAAACGATTCCGACACCTGCCTCATGTCGTTGGCGACTGTCGTCTCCGGCACCGCGCCAATGTTGATATAGCTCGTCAGGGCCGTTCCTGGCACTGTGGCCTCTATCCATGGCGACGCGCCTTTTATGAGCCTCGTCGCCTTGTCGTTGTCGCGCCGAAGTTGCCAGTTGTTTATCGACAGCTTGCCCTTGCCCAGGTCGAGGCTGTTGCTTGGCGTTGCCACCAGGCCGCCGCGCCCGAGCACTTCCAGTTCGGCCACGCCGTAGGTGCCGCCTTGTGGCGCGGTGAGCCACAGCCTGACGTAGCGGCCTCGCGCCTTCATGGGCACTGAGGCCACGCTGCCGTCCTTGGCGGGCGAGAGCTTGGCCACGTCGCGCCAGTTGGCCCCGTCGTCCGACACTTGCGCCAGGCCCGCCTTGGCCGCGTAGACCCAGTGTATGCGCAAGCGGTCGATGTCGGCTTCCGCGCCGAGGTCAACCTTCAGCCATTGTGGCTGGCTGGCCTCGTCAGGGCTTGCCACCCACGCGCTGAAGAAATGCTCCGACGGCAACCAGCTCATGTTGCGCTGCCGCCAAGGCGACACGCCCAGGTTGAACTCCTTGGGCATGTCGCTTGCCGGGCCATCGTCTATCTCGTAAATCCGCCACCATACGGCCGAAGGCATGGCGAAGCGCAGCCTCAGTCCGTGCCAGTCCGCGCCCTTGCGGTTGAGTGGTATGGCTACGGTGCCGCGTCGCAGAGGCAGGTTGGTCAGTCCGGTCTGCTTGTTAGGGTCGGTGGAGACGGTCTGCCGTGTCTTGTAGCCGGGCAGTCCGTCGCGCTTCACGCTGCCCACGTCTGCCCATGTCTTCCCGTCGGTGGTGCCCTCGACGGTGACGCTCCATCCTGCTGGCAGTTTTGCGTCGTAAGCCGTCTCAAAACAGAGGCGGAGCGTGTCGGCATGCACGGTCATGCCTTGCCAGAGGTATTGCATCCAGCCGTCAGGCCCATAGACATAATAGGGCGACACGCTGTTGCCGTCGATGGCCTTCAACCTGTCGCGTGAGGTGTCCACGCCCTTGTTGGTCGATACCGTGAGCGTCTTGGGCTCGCCCTTGGTCAACAGGCCGTCGGTGGCGAGTTGGGCCGTGAGGTTGCAGTCGATGCTCGACGACGCGGTGGCCATCCTGTTCAGGGCCAAGTCGCGATATTCATTGTCGCCGACGAGCCTCGGCGCGGTATATTCCGCCTTGTTCCCGGGGTAGAGGCCTATCCCGCGGTTGTAGTGGTCTTGTGCTTGCGCGTTGGCGGCGAGCGTCAGCCCTATTGTCGCCATGATGAGGTGATGATTCATGTTGTATTTAGTAGATAGTGTATAGTCGGTGGCTTTTGGTTTCCAAAATTCGTCAAAATACTTGAGATATGCAAGCAAATCAATGAAAATCTCGACAATGAATTGGTTCCACCGAAGCACGTTTGGCTTGCAGGGGCCGCCCCTGCAAAGCGCACGATGCACGTCAATTTAATCGGGTAAAAATATTCGTTTCTTCCACGATTTGGACAGACCAGGCACCGTGTGCCTACGTTGAATTGTAAAATATTATTGCCGAAATTTAACACTTGGCAACAGGGGTAAATAGAGCGGAAAAAGGGTAGCCTTTCGCCCTTTTACAACACCGTCGGCGGCTTTTCGGCCAAAAAGATTTGCCGTTACTGCCTAATCGCGTTGCCGTTGCACCGTAATGGCGACGCGATTGCACCGTAACGGCGACGCGATTACACCGTAACGGCGACGCGATTACAC